>Ga0182736_1001275_pt1 | contig 26207 bp, 24 predicted proteins | sample eDN5th30CKraftBY_FD_128882 | JGI IMG/M metagenome (GOLD analysis project Ga0182736, IMG submission 128882) | Enriched backyard soil microbial communities from Emeryville, California, USA - eDNA 5th pass 30_C Kraft BY (version 2) (version 2) | ecosystem: Environmental > Terrestrial > Soil >...
CCACCCCTTCCCATCCCGAACAGGACCGTGAAACGACTCCACGCCGATGATAGTGCGGATACCCGTGTGAAAGTAGGTAATCGTCAGGCTCCTCATGCTACAAACAAAAACCCCACCCCAAAAGGTGGGGTTTTTGCGTTTGAAGCGCGGCATTTGCATCAACGAAGTCTGTTCCGGTGCCGTTCCAACTCCGATGCGCTGCTTCAGTCGGTAGAATGGCATCGAAAGGTTGTACCCATCATGCCGACCCATCCCGGAGCGCATATGAGAACGAGCCTGTTGATTGCCGCCGTCAGCGCGACGCTGCTTTTTGCGGCGTGCGGCAAGAAGAACGATGCAAGCGAGTCCAGCCTCGGCGAAGCGATTTCCGCCGACATGAAAACGAATCGCGGCTTGCTATGCCTGAATCGCAGCGGCCGCGGCCCCTACGCGTTCCCATCGGCCTATAGCAATCGGGACCTCAACGAATATTCGGCTGCCGCGCTGCGCGAACAGCTCGCTGCGCTCGAAAAGAGCGGGCTCATCGCGCGAGCGGCCCCGACATCCGCGAACGCCAACGCCAAACAGAACGGCCTCGCGTACAGCCTTACGGGCGAAGGGCAAAAGTACGCGGTCGAAACCAACCGGCCCGCCGGCGATCCGAACGCGACGAGCGATCCGCGCGCCTGGATGCTTTGTTACGCGCACGTCAAGCTGGACAAGGTCGTGAGCTGGACCGAGCCCGATCCCACCGCTCACCGTTCCGACGTTACCTACACCTACAAGCTGGAGAGCGTGGCTCCGTGGGCCGACGATCGCGACATCAAGCGCGCTTTCCCGGAGGTAACCGCCTCAGACCGCGAAGCAGGCGAGACGAAGCTGCATGTCATCCTGGAACAGCGTGAAGACGGCTGGGTCCGCGTCGACTGAGGACCATCGCCGCATGTCCGAGCAAGACTTCGATCCTTCCGCCGGCCCGCCGCGCATGTCCGACGTCGCGCGTCTCGCCGGCGTGTCGAAGATGACCGTATCGCGCGTGCTCGCCGGACATAGCGTTGCGTTGGCGACGCGCGAACGCGTGCAGCAAGCTATCGACGAACTCGGCTACGTCGCCGATGCCGCTGCCGGCGCGTTGTCGTCCGGCCGTTCGGAATTCGTTGCCGTGCTGGTGCCGTCGCTTGCGAGCTCGAATTTCTCCGACACGGTGCGCGGTCTTTCCGCGTCGCTCGAACCGCACGGCCTGCAATTGCTGATCGGCGACACGGACTACCATCTGGATCGCGAGGAACGGCTTGTGCGCTCGATGCTGCGTCATCAGCCGCGCTGCATCGCGTTGACGGGCTCGCGTCACACCGAAGCGACGCGCACGCTGTTGCGCCGCTCGGGCATTCCTGTCGTGGAGATGTGGGATTCGCCTTCCGATCCGATCGATGCCGCCGTCGGTTTTTCCAACGTCAGCGCCGCGCGCGCAATGGTGCGGTATCTGGCGGACGCAGGCTACCAACGCATCGGCTTCCTGGGCGGGGCGAGCGAGCTCGACCGTCGCGGTCTCGATCGTCTGAAAGGCTTTCGTGCGCAGATGAAGGCGCTCGGCCTCGACGATCGACGCATCATCCGTCTCGGCGATTCGCCCATCACGATGAGTCACGGCGGCCCGGCGATGGCCGCACTGCTCGAAGCATGGCCCGACACGCAGGCCGTGATGTGCGTGAGCGACATGTCCGCGTTCGGCGCGATAATGGAATGTCACCGGCGCGGCCTCACCGTACCGGACGATATCGCCGTCGCGGGCTTCGGCAATTTCGAGGTTGCCGCATGCTGCACGCCATCGATCACGACGGTTTCCGTCGACGCATACGGCATCGGCCTGCGCACCGGAGAGACCTTGCTCGCGGCGCTCGAAGCGCGCGATCAGGGCGTTGCTGCACCGCCGGCCAAGCGCGTGCGCGTGGCCTATTCCGTGATAGCGCGCGAAAGCGCTTAAGCCGAAGCAGTAACGCGATTGCGTGCTAACATTGATCGCGATGTTACCGGTAACACCACTATGAACACAGCGTCGAACGACTGTGAATGATGGAGAGACACCTCATGCCCCAACAGAATCCCAAGCGCCTGCGCAGCCAGGAGTGGTTCGACGATCCCTCGCACGCCGACATGACCGCGCTATACGTCGAGCGCTTCATGAATTACGGCCTGACGCGCGAGGAATTGCAATCGGGCCGCCCGATCATCGGCATTGCGCAGACCGGCAGCGATCTCGCGCCTTGCAACCGCCATCACATCGAACTGGCCGCGCGCACGAAGGCGGGCATTCGCGATGCCGGCGGCATCCCGATGGAGTTCCCCGTGCATCCGCTCGCGGAGCAGAGCAGGCGTCCGACCGCCGCGCTGGATCGCAATCTCGCATATCTCGGTCTCGTCGAAATCCTGCACGGCTTTCCGCTCGATGGCGTCGTGCTCACCACCGGATGCGACAAGACCACGCCCGCATGTCTGATGGCGGCCGCCACCGTCGACATGCCCGCGATCGTCCTCTCGGGCGGTCCGATGCTCGATGGCTGGTACGAAGGCAAGCGGGTCGGTTCGGGCACGGTGATCTGGCACGCGCGCAATCTGCTCGCGGCGGGCGAGATCGATTACGAAGGCTTCATGCGCCTGACGACCGCATCGTCGCCGTCGATCGGACATTGCAACACGATGGGCACCGCGCTCTCGATGAACAGTCTCGCCGAAGCACTCGGCATGTCCTTGCCGACGTGCGCGAGCATTCCCGCCGCGTATCGCGAGCGCGGCCAGATGGCGTATGCCACGGGCAAGCGCATCGTCGACATGGTGCGTGAAGAGTTGAGGCCGTCGAAGATCATGACGCGCGAGGCGTTCATTAACGCGATCGTCGTTGCATCCGCGTTGGGTGCATCGACGAATTGCCCGCCGCATTTGATCGCGATCGCGCGGCACATGGGCATCGAACTGAGTCTCGACGACTGGCAGCGCCACGGCGAGCAAGTGCCGCTCATCGTGAACTGCATGCCCGCGGGTGAGTATCTCGGCGAGAGTTTTCATCGCTCGGGCGGAGTGCCTGCGGTCCTTAGGCAACTCGACGAGGCCGGACTCATCGCGCGCGATTGTCTGACGGTGTCGGGCCGCACGATCGGCGAGATCGCGAGCGATGCGCCCGCCGCCGACAACGAGGTCATCCGCACGGCGGACGATCCGCTGAAACACGGCGCGGGTTTCATGGTCCTGTCGGGCAATTTCTTCGATAGCGCCATCATGAAGATGTCGGTCGTCGGCGATGCGTTCAGAAAGACCTATCTGAGCGAGCCGGGCGCGGAGAACACGTTCGAAGCGCGCGCGATCGTCTTCGACGGTCCCGAGGATTACCACGCGCGCATCAACGATCCGTCGCTCGAGATCGACGAGCACTGCATTCTCGTGATTCGCGGCTGCGGCACCGTTGCGTATCCCGGCAGTGCGGAGGTCGTGAACATGGCGCCGCCCGCCGAGCTCATCAAGCGCGGCATCGATTCGCTGCCCTGCATGGGCGACGGCCGGCAAAGCGGCACGTCCGCGAGTCCGTCGATTCTGAACATGTCGCCGGAAGCGGCAATCGGCGGCGGTCTTGCGATGCTGCGCACGAACGACCGGATTCGCGTCGATCTGAACGCCCGCAGCGTGAACGTGCTGCTCGACGAAGCCGAACTCGAAAGCCGTCGCGCGCAATCGTCGTTCGCCGCGCCGGTTGCGCAGACGCCGTGGCAGGAGTTGTATCGGCAGACGGTCGGACAGTTGTCGACGGGCGGATGCCTCGAACCCGCGACGCTGTATCTGAAGGTCATCGAAACGCGCGGCAATCCGCGTCATTCACATTGAGCGAGCCGCCATGTCCTACGCCATCTATCCGAGTCTTGCGGGCAAGCGTGTTGTCGTGACGGGCGGCGGCAGCGGCATCGGCGCGGCGATCGTCGAGGCGTTCGCGAAGCAGGGCGCGCGCGTGTTTTTCATCGATGTCGCCGAGGCCGATTCGCGTCAACTCGAACAGACGCTCGCGAGCGAGCAGCATGCGCCGAAGTTCCTTCGTTGCGATTTGCGCGATGCCGGCGCGATCGAGCAAGCCTTCGATGCCATTGCGAGCGAAGCCGGTTCCATCGACGTGCTGATCAACAATGCCGCGAGCGACGACCGCCATCATTGGGACGATGTGAGCGCTGCGTACTGGGACGAGCGCATGGCCGTGAATCTGCGGCATCAGTTCTTCTGCGCGCAGGCGGCCGCGAAGCGCATGCGCGCGCAGAAGCAAGGCGCGATCGTGAACATGGGCTCGATCTCATGGCATCTCGCGCTGCCCGATCTCACGCTTTACATGACCGCGAAGGCCGCGATCGAAGGGCTCACGCGCGGCCTTGCGCGCGAACTCGGTGAGCATGGCATTCGCGTGAACACGGTGATTCCCGGCGCGGTGCGTACGCCGCGCCAGATGAAGTTGTGGCAGTCGCCGGAGAGCGAGGCGCAGCTGCTTGCGCAGCAATGTCTGCATGAGCGGATCGACCCGGAACACATCGCGCGCATGGTGCTGTTCCTCGCATCCGACGATGCGGCGCGCTGCACCGCGCGCGACTATTACGTCGATGCCGGATGGTTCGGCACCTGACGCGTCACCCGATGCGTTACCTGATGGTTACGTCACGCGCACGTCGCGACGCCGCACCACTTTCGGCGTTGGCTTGACCGTCGGCATCGTGCCGCTTTCGATGTAGTGCTGCACGGCGTCGGCGGCATCGTGGTAGTCGCGTTCATCGAGCCAATGCCAGACCGCAGCGAGAAAGAGGCCGAGCCCCGCGTTTCCACAATGGGCGATGACTTCAGTAATGCCCTCCGCGAGCGCTTCGTCGCGGCCTTCGGGCCGCATCGCGCTCGCGATGTGCGATGCCGCGCGGGACACCAGCATGGCGTGCATCGTATGCAATTGCGGGTTGAACGTGTTTGTTGCGTTTCTTCTTTGACTGCCACTCATGACGCCCCCGTCTCTGGCACCGGCCTGCTGCGTGCTGGGATGCGATGTCCGCATCGAAAAAGCAGCACGCGCCGCGATTGGATTTCGAAAACGCCTTGTTTCGGCGCTGGGGCAGTTGAACGCAAGAAGCGGGCCGACTCCGGCTTAGAGCGATGAATTATCTAGCCCGGCCTTGCGGGACGAGGCGCAACGCAATTTTCCGATGATCGGACCAGAGCGCGCACAGCGTGCTCTCCATGCATTCCGTACAATCGACTGCCCGCGATGCGCGCACTTCGTCAAAACATGCATCTCTTCTTCGCTTTTTGCTCCGATGTGTTCGCGCGACGTAGTCATGTCGCGTTGTGCGCGCTCGCGTTGCTCGCGGGTTGCGCGTCAGGCACGCCGGCGCGCAGCCAGGAAGCTGCATCGCGCGAGCCGCAGCCGCTGCATCACGCAAAACGCACTTCGTCGGGCTACGAGAACAACTACGGAACCTTGCCGCGCGAATCGTTCCTGAAGTGGCGCTGGGAGCGCTTCAAGCAAGGCTTGCCGAAGCCGCCGGCGAACGGCTATCACTTTCCGATGGCGCATCCCGACATCGCCTGGCTCAAGGCCAACCGCACCGCCGACACGCTCACCTGGATCGGTCATGCAAGCGCGCTCGTGCAGATCGACGGCGTGAACATCCTCACCGATCCGGTGTTCTCGGAACGCGCGTCGCCGTTCTCGTTCATCGGCCCGAAGCGCAAGACGCCGCCCGGCCTTACGCTCGACGAGCTGCCGCATATCGACATCGTACTGATCTCGCACAATCACTACGATCACCTCGACAAGCCGAGCGTCGAAGCGCTCAACCGTCAGGCGGGCGGGCCGCCGCGCTTTCTCGTGCCGCTCGGCATCGAACAGTGGATGAACGATATCGGCATAACGAATGTGGAAGAGCTCGATTGGAGCGACGAAACGCACGCGGCCGGCCTCGATATCTGGTTCGTGCCGAGCCAGCACTGGTCCGCGCGCACGCCATTCGACCGCGCGGAAACGCTGTGGGGCGGCTGGGTGGTGAAAACGCCGGCAGGCGCGGCGCGTCCGTATTCGTTTTACTTCGCGGGCGATACGGGCTACTCGCCGGACTTCCGCGATATCGCCGCGCGTTTCGGCGGCTTCGATCTCGCGCTCATTCCGATCGGCGCGTACGATCCGCGCTGGTTCATGCAGGCGCAGCACGTCGATCCCGAAGAAGCCGGGCGCATCTTCCAGGACGTGCATGCGAAAAAGGCGATCGGCATTCACTGGGGTTCGTTCGAGCTGACCGACGAACCGCTCGACGAGCCGCCGCGCCGTCTGGCCGAAGCCGTGCGCCGCGCCGGCCTGCCCGCGGACGCGTTCACCGTGCTGAAACACGGTGAAATGATTCATCTCGACACACCGGATTCAAGCGCAGCCACAATCGGCCGTTAACACGGTGTGGCAGCGCGTCTTTCACGCGCGGAAATCCATCTGCATCTGCGACGCCTCGCGTTTCTCGCGCGGCGCGCGGTCGTCCTTTTCCAGTTATAGGGCTCAAACGCGTGAAGCAACTGTCCATCCGGCATCGCATTCTGGCGAGCTTCGGCATCATCCTTACCCTGATGCTCGTCATGGCCGCATTGTCATACACGCTGCTCGGCGGAATCGATCGCGAAGCAAAGAGCCTCGAAGACGATTCGATGATCGGCTTCTCGGTCTCCAACGACCTGCGCGCGGCCTGGATCGAGAACTACACGCTGACGCAGCGGCTCGTCTTCATCGACCGCGACGAAGAGCAGATACGCCGCGACACGCAGCATCTCGCCGAAACGCGGGCGAGCATCGACAAGCTGCTGGAAACGTACGCGCCGACCATCTTCGAAGAAGACGACCGTCGCCTCTTCAACGAATTCAAGCGCCAGCGCGACCTCTACCTTCCGGTACAGGATCAGACGCTGCGAGAGCTCGCGGGTTCGAAGGACGCGGCCGTCGCGACTTTCAATACGCGTCTCACGCCGGCGTGGGAAGCGGGTCAGGCCGCGACGCGCGCGCTCGTCGAGCATAACGAAGTCTTCAACGCGAAATCGGTGCAAAGCATTCGCGGCTCGGTGCAGAAATCGGAAACGACGCTCATCGTCATCATGGTCGTGGCGATCGGGGCGGCGGCGGTGCTCGGCTTCATGCTGATGAAGGCGCTGACGGTGCCGATGCTGCGCATGGTCGACGTCGTCGACAAGATGCGTACCGGCGATCTCACGCAGCGCCTCGCGCTCGCGCGCCGCGACGAGTTCGGCACGCTGGAGGCGGGCTTCAACCGCATGACCGATGAACTCACGGGCCTCGTCGGCCAGGCGCAGAAATCGGCCGTGCAGGTGACGACGTCGGTATCGGAGATCGCCGCGACCGCGCGCGAGCAGCAGGCCACGGCGAGCGAAACGGCCGCGACGACGACGGAAATCGGCGCGACGTCGCGGGAGATTTTCGCGACCGCCCGCGATCTCGTCCGCACGATGAACGAAGTCTCGGGCGTGGCGGAGCAATCGGCGGCGCTCGCGGGCACCGGTCAGGCGGGGCTTACGCGCATGGAGGAAACCATGCGCCTCGTGATGGAAGCGGCAGGCTCGGTGAACGGCAAGCTCGCGATCCTCAACGAGAAGGCGGGCAACATCAATCAGGTCGTCGCGACCATCACGAAAGTTGCGGATCAAACCAATCTGCTTTCGTTGAACGCGGCGATCGAAGCGGAAAAGGCGGGCGAGTACGGGCGCGGCTTCGCGGTGGTCGCGACGGAAATCCGCCGCCTCGCCGATCAGACGGCGGTCGCGACGTTCGACATCGAGCAGATGGTGAAGGAGATTCAATCGGCGGTCGCGGCGGGCGTGATGGGCATGGACAAGTTCTCGGAGGAAGTGCGCCGCGGCATGCTCGACGTGCAGCAGGTAGGCGGACAGCTTTCGCAGATCATCCATCAGGTGCAGACGCTCGCGCCGCGCTTCTCGATGATCAACGAAGGCATGCAGACGCAGGCGACCGGCGCGGACCAGATTTCGCAGGCGCTCTCGCAACTCTCCGAGGCCGCGCAACAGACGGCCGAGTCGCTGCGCCAGTCGTCGCAGGCAATCGACGATCTCACGCACGTCGCGAACGGTCTGCGCACGGGTGTGTCGCGCTTCAGAATCGCCGCTTAAAGGCGCGCCGCGATGCTCTTCGTCCAGTTCACGCTCGACGCCGACCGCTATCTTCTCGACAGCGCGCAGGTCGAGCGCATGCTGCCGCTCGCGCCGCTGAAGACGCTGCCGGGCGCGCCCGCATGGGTCGCGGGCGTGCTCGACTGCGAAGGCGCCAACGTGCCCGTCATCGATCTCGCGGCGCTCGCGCTCGCGCGTGCCTCGCACGAGAGAGTGTCGACGCGGCTCGCGCTCGTCGCGTATCCGCGTTGCGGCGACGACGGCGCGATAAAGCATCATCGGCTCGGTCTTCTGCTCGAACAGGCGACGCGCACCGTCACCTTCGATGCCGCTTCGTTCACCGATGCGGGCATCGACACGCCGCACGCGCGCTATCTCGGTCCGCTCGCGCGTGACGAGCGAGGCCTGCTGCAATGGGTTCGCATCGAGCATCTGTTGCCCGATGACGTGCAGACGCTGCTCTTCGCCGGGAGCGAAGCATGAGCGCGCTGCCGAGCGCCTTCGCGGACGAAGCATTCGGCGTCGGCCGCTTCATCGAGCTGTTGCATCGCACGATCGGCCTCGATGCCGAATCGATCGGCGCGAACGCCGTATCGCGCGCGGTGCGCGAACGCTTCCACCTGTGGCACGACGAGCAAGGCGGCAGCTCGACGATTACTACCGCGCGGTGATGCAGGACGGCGCGCGCATGCAGGAGTTGATCGAAGCGGTGGTCGTGCCGGAGACGTGGTTCTTCCGCGATCCCGAAGCGTTCGCCGCCCTCGCGCGACTTGCGCGCGTGCGTCTGCATGAACGGCCCGCGAAGCCGCTGCGCGTGCTGAGCGCGCCGTGCTCGACCGGCGAGGAAGCCTATACCGTCGCGATGGCGCTGATCGAAGCGGGCATCGCTGCCGAGCGCTTCACCATCGACGCGATCGACGTGAGCGAACGCGCGCTCGCTATTGCGCGCCGCGCGCATTACGGGCGCAACGCGTTTCGCGGACGCGCGCTCGGTTTTCGCGACCGTCATTTCCGCGCGACCGATGGCGGCTGGCAGCTCGATCCCGCCGTCGCACAGAGCGTGCGCTTCTCGCAAGCGAATCTGCTGCAACTCGATACGCATGCGTTCGAGCGCTTCGATTTCATTCTGTGCCGCAACGTGCTGATCTATTTCGATCGCGATACGCAGCGCGCCGTTCTGCGCGTGCTCGATGGCTTGCTCGCAGAAGGCGGCACGCTGTTCGTCGGTCCGGCGGAGACGGGTCTTCTGATGCGCGAGGGTATGAGTTCCGCGAACATTCCGCTCGCCTTCGCGTTCAATCGGCCCGAGCGCGAGCGCGCGAACGTGTTCGATGGTGCATGGCCGAGTCCGCAGATCATCGCGAAGCCGATGAAGCCCGCGTTCGTGTTGCCCGCATGGGCGAGTGCGCCGACCGTCGTTCGTGCGATGCCGGTTGCGAAGCCGCCCGCCGAACCCGCGCCGCCGGCAAGTCTTGCGCACGCGCGTCAACTCGCCGATGCCGGCCAGCTCGACACCGCTGCGAATGCCGCGCACGCGTATCTCGACGCGCATCCGTCGAACGCGGATGCGTACTATCTGCTTGGCGTGATCGCCGATGCGCGTGGCGAGCATCAGGCATCGCGCGGGCATTATCGTCGTGCGTTGTATCTCGATCCCGCGCATCGCGAGGCGCTCACGCATCTCGCCGCGTGTCTCTCGCTCGACGGCGATGAAAGCGGCGCGCGTCTGCTGCTCGCGCGTGCGCAACGCGTGACGGAGCGCGCGCGATGAACGCACGCGACATCGGCGTCACGAACGATATCGACGATTGCTGGAACCGCATCGGCGTGCGCGGCGATGCGTCATGCCCGAAGCTCGAACGCTACGTGCATTGCCGCAATTGCCCGGTTCATGATGAAGCCGCAGCGCGCGTGCTGGATCGCGTGGAAGCGCGTACGTCGATCGTCGCTTCGGCGGTCGTCGAACGAGGCGACAAGCAAACCGATACGCTCTCATGTCTCGTGTTTCGCATCGGCGGCGAATGGCTCGGCTTGCCGACGAACCTCTGCGCGCAAGTGGCGCAATTGCGCCCGGTGCACTCGCTGCCGCATCGGCGCAATCGCGCGGTGCTGGGCGTCGTGAACGTGCGCGGCAGATTGATCGTGTGCGCTTCGCTGGCGCGGCTGTTCGGCATCGAAGCGGACGAAAGCGCTGCAAAAAACGTATCGCTCGATGCCCGCGAACTCGGGCGTCTCATCGTCATGCAGTGCGGCAATGGCGATCACGAAGCTCCGATCGCTTTTCCCGTCGATGCCGTCGACGGCGTGCATCGCTTCACGCAGGCGCAGCTTCAGCCGGTGCCCGCGACGCTCGCCCAGCGCCTGTCGTCGAACGCGCATGCGGTGGCCGCGTTCAGGCACGCGACCGTCGGCCTGCTCGACGCCGATCGACTCATCGACAGCCTGAGCCGGAGTCTCACATGACGAGCATCGATGCGGGAGGTTCGTCGCTGCTCGACCTCTTTCAGGAAGAAGCGCGCGGGCAGGCGCAGATTCTTTCCGATGGCCTCATCGCGCTCGAACGTGCGCCGCGCGATCCCGTCACGCTCGAAGCGAGCATGCGCGCCGCGCATTCGCTGAAGGGCGCGGCGCGTGTCGTTGGCGTGCCGGTCGGCGTGACGCTCGCGCATGTGATGGAAGATTGTTTCGTCGCAGCGCAGGAAGGGCGCATCGTGCTCGATGCGGGTTACATCGACATGCTGTTGCGCGGTGTCGATCTGATCGTGCAGATCGGCGAGGCGCGCGATATCGATGCACAGACCGCGCTCGAACGCGAAGTCGATGCGTTCGTGGATGGCCTCAGCGCGCATATGGAAGGCGCAACATCCCAACGCGAACTTACACCGACGAAACCGTCCGAGCCAATTCCGGCACCATCGCGCACGAACGAAGCTCGCATGTTGCGCATGCGCGCGGACACGCTCGATCGTCTGCTGAGTCATTCGGGCGAATCGCTCGTCGAATCGCGCTGGCTGAAGCCGTTTTCGCAATCGATGCTGCGCGTGAAGCGCGTGCAGCACGATGCGAGCCGCGCGCTCGAACGCCTGCACGAATCGCTGACCGATTCGCACGCCGCGCAACTCGATGCACGCACACACGCCGCGCTCGACGAAGCGCGTCGTTTGACGGCGGAAGCGCATCGTCAGTTGAGCGAGCGTCTGGCTGAACTGGAAAACTACGACCGGCGTTCGACGCATCTCGCCCAGCAGATCTACGACGAAGCGCTCGCGTGCCGCATGCGTCCCTTCGTCGATGCAACGGGCGGCTTCGCGCGCATGGTGCGCGATGTCGCGCGCGGACTCGGCCGCGACGTGCGTCTCGTCATCGCGGGCGAATCGACGCAGGTCGATCGCGACATTCTCGATCTGCTCGACGCGCCGCTCGGGCATCTATTGCGCAACGCGGTCGATCACGGCATCGAGCCGCCCTCATTGCGCCGCGCGCTCGGCAAGCCCGAAACCGGCACGATCACGCTCGAAGCGCGCCATAGCGCGGGCTCGCTTTTCATCAGCGTGTCCGACGACGGCGCGGGCGTCGATCTCGATGCGCTTCGCCGCGCGGTCGTGCGCAAGCGTCTCGCGAGCGAAGATACAGCCGCGCGCCTCACTGAAGCGGAACTGCTCGAGTTTCTCTTGCTGCCCGGCTTTTCGATGCGCGATGCCGTCACCGATGTATCCGGCCGCGGCGTCGGCCTCGATGCGGTGCAGGACATCGTGCGGCAAGTGCGCGGCAGCGTGCGCGTGACGCAGGAAACGCATGTAGGCACGCGCATCGCGCTGCAATTGCCGCTGACGTTGTCGGTGATCCGCAGCCTGATCGTCGAAGTGGCGGGCGAGCCCTACGGACTGCCGCTCGCGCATGTCGCGCGCACGCTGGTGCTGCCCGCGAGCGCCATCGACATGCTCGAAGGCCAGCAGCATTTTTCCTTCGACGGCAAGCGCATCGGCCTCGTCACCGCGCATCAGATTCTCGAAACCGCCGCGTTCGAAGCCGCGAGCGAAAGGCTCAACGTCGTCGTCATCGGACAAGGCGCGGCGAGTTACGGCATCGTCGTCGATCGCTTTCTCGGCGAGCGGATGCTCGTGGTGCAACCGCTCGACAAGCGCCTCGGCAAGGTGCGCAACATCGCGGCGGGCGCGCTGATGGAGAACGGCGATCCGCTGCTCATCGCCGATCTCGACGACTGGCTGCGTTCCGTCGAGAAGCTCGTCGGCAGCGGCGAGCTCGGGCGCGTCGGTGCCGGCGCTTCGCGTGCGCGCGTGGCGAGCGCGAAGCGCGTGCTCGTCGTCGACGATTCGCTCACCGTGCGCGAACTCGAACGCAAGCTGCTCGCGTCGCGCGGCTACGACGTGTCCGTCGCGGTCGATGGCATGGACGGCTGGAACGCGGTGCGCGGCGCGGACTTCGATCTCGTCATCACCGATATCGACATGCCGCGGCTCGATGGCATCGAGCTCGTCACGCTCATCAAGCGCGATGCGGAACTCGCCGCCCTGCCGGTGATGATCGTGTCGTACAAGGATCGCGCGGAAGATCGTCAGCGCGGCCTCGACGCGGGCGCGGACTATTACCTCGCGAAAGGCAGCTTTCACGATCAGGCGTTGATCGATGCCGTGCGCGATCTCATCGGCGAGGCGAAGACATGAAGATCGGCATCGTCAACGATGTTGCACTCGCGGTGGAAGCGTTGCGTCGCGCGCTCGCGTCGCGGCCCGACTTGGAGATCGCGTGGATCGCGCACGACGGCCAGCAGGCGATCGACTATTGCGCGGCGCACACGCCCGATGTCGTGCTGATGGATCTCGTGATGCCGAATGTCGATGGCGTGCAGGCGTCGCGGACCATCATGGCGCGTTCGCCGTGCGCGATTCTCGTCGTCACGGTCGATGTCGGCGCGAACGCATGGCGCGTCTATGAAGCGATGGGCGCGGGCGCGCTCGATGCCGTCGATACGCCCGCGCTCGCCGGCGCCGATGCGCGTCGCGGTGCGGCGGCGCTGATCGCGAAGATCGATCAGATCGGCGCGCGGCTCGCATCGTCGAGCGTTTTGCCCGCCATGAAGAGCGGCGATCGTCTCGTCGCGATAGGCGCATCGGCGGGCGGACCGTCCGCGCTCGCGACACTGCTCGGCGCGTTGCCGAAGCATTTCGCGGCGGCGCTCGTCATCGTGCAGCACGTCGATCGCGCGTTCGCCGAAGGCATGGCGCAATGGCTCGATGCGCAATCGGCGCTGCCCGTGCGTATCGCGCGTGAAGGCGACAGGCCCGCGCCCGGCGAAGTGCTGCTCGCCGCGACCAACGATCATCTGCATTTCGCCGACGCCACGCGCCTAGGCTACACCGCGCATCCGGAGCAATTGCCGTATCGCCCGTCCGTCGACGTGTTCTTTCAGAGCGTGACCGAGCGCTGGACCGGACGCGCGGTCGGCGTGCTGCTGACCGGCATGGGCCGCGACGGCGCGATCGGACTGAAGGCGATGCGCGCGAAGGGTTATCACACCATCGCGCAGGACGAGGCGACGAGCGCGGTGTACGGCATGCCGAAGGCGGCGGCCGCGCTCAACGCGGCGGCGTCGATACTGCCGCTGCCGCGCATCGCGGATGCGATCGCCAAGGCGTTCGACTGAGCTCAGCGAAGCACATCAACCAAGGACACGCGTTTCATGAAAACTCCTCATCCCGATCCGCTGGCCGAGCGCGCGAAACGGGCCGCGGCCGCCGCGTCGGCGAGCATCGAGCGCGCGGGCTCGCGTGCAATCGCGGACGAGCGCGCCGTGTCCGATCTGCTCGCCGCCGCATTGAACGCGCCGCCCGCCGCCGAGTTGCCGGTGATGGTGCTGCTCGTCGACGATCAGGCGATCATCGCGGAAGCGTTGCGCCGCGCGCTCGCCGAAGAGCGCAACGTCGATCTGCATTACTGCGCGAATCCGGAAGAGGCGTTGCGCACCGCGCAGGAAACGCGGCCGACGGTGATCCTGCAGGATCTCGTGATGCCCGGCGTCGATGGCCTGACGCTCGTTCGTCAGTATCGCGAGCATCCGGCGACGCGCGATATCCCGATCATCGTGCTCTCGACGAAGGAAGAGCCGCGCATCAAGAGCGCGGCATTCGCGGCGGGCGCGAACGACTATCTCGTGAAGCTGCCCGATACCATCGAGCTCGTCGCGCGCGTGCGCTATCACTCGCGTTCGTATCAGAACCTGCTGCAACGCGACGAAGCGTATCGCGCGCTGCGTCAGTCGCAGCAGAAGCTGCTCGAAACGAATCTGGAATTGCAGCGCCTGACGCATTCGGACGGGCTGACGGGTTTGTCGAATCGCCGCCGTCTCGACGATTATCTGAACGCGGAATGGCGGCGCGCCGCTCGCGAGCATGCGTCCATCGGCTTTCTGATGATCGATGTCGATAACTTCAAGTCGTACAACGACACGTATGGCCACGTCGCCGGCGACGATGTGCTGAAGCTCGTCGCGCATACGATCGAATCGAGTCTCGCCAGTCCGACCGATCTCGCCGCGCGCTTCGGCGGCGAGGAATTCGCGGTCGTGCTGCTCTCGACATCGGCGCCGGGCTTGCGTCTGCTCGGCGAGAAAATACGCATCGCGGTCGAGGCGCTGGACGTGCCGCATGCGGGTTCGTCGAGCGGGCGCGTGACGATCAGCGTCGGCGGCGCGATACAGATGGCGATGCACGACGATGCGTCGAAGCAGCTCGTCGAAGCCGCCGATCTCGCGCTGTATCGCGCGAAGAGAGACGGGAAGAACCGGGTGATCGTCACCTGACGAAAAAACGCGCGGCCTTCGTCGAAGCCCGCGCGTTTTGCTTTACGGCGTGTGCTGCGTGAATGGCGTCATCGCCTGAACACGCCGAGCAGCAAGGTCGCCAGAAAGATCACGATAAAGATGAAGAACAGGATCTTGGCGATTTCCGCCGCGCCCGTTGCGATTCCGCCGAAGCCGAAGACGGCCGCGATGATCGCGATGATGAAGAAGATGACAGCGTAACGGAGCATGTTGCCCTCCTTGGTGGATCGGATGATCGGTTGATCGGTCGATATGCAGGCGGATCGATGCCGCCGCTTTCGCTCATCGGTTTTCCCGCGCATCGTTCAAAGCAACGGACGTGCCCAGCGCATCGCCCGCGTGCCGGAGATGCAAAAACGCCGCAATGAAAGGAACATTGCGGCGTCGCGGATCGCGCTTGCCTTCGCGCGATGTGTCCGGCTGTCGAGGCTAACGGCCTAGTGTGCGATCGGAGTCGGTTTCATCGTCGTCGTCTTCGTCGTCGACGCTGTTGAGCGCATCCGGCAGGTTGTTCTCCAGTTCATCGCGTTCGATCTGATCGGCTAGGTCGAGGGATTTGCGCGTGGCGGGACCGGACGGGCGATTGGCTCCAGACATGGCGTACTCCTTGAACAGATTTCAAAGCCGCGCCGACGATTCGGCGCGAACCAACGGACTAGCAAGGCTTGTACGCGCCGGGCTGAATAGTCCGCCTTAAAGGATCGCTTAAGGATCAGTTGAGGATCGTTCGGGCGGAAAGGTGAACAGACCGTGCTGACGATAAAGAAACGCAGTCCCAATCTTGCAAGCAGGACGGCAGATTTTGCGTGCCGGCGCGTAAGGCCAGTATGCACCGGGACGCGCGTCGAGGCAAAGACGACGCGCGTGTTTCGGATCGCGCATCAAGCGAAAAAATGGGCGACGATCGGATACAGCGACAACACGAGCAAGACGGCCATCGTGATGTTGAACATGCGCAACCGGCGCGGATCCGCGAGAAAGCGGCGCAGCGACGTGCCGAACGCGGCCCACATCGTGATGCACGGCAAGCCGATCACGACGAGCACGACGGCCATCAGCGCGGCGTTCAGCGAAAGACTCGCGTGCAGGTGGATCGTGCTCGCGGCGGTGAGCACCATCATCCACGCTTTGGGATTGATCCACTGGAACGCGATCGCTTCGTGAAAGCGCATCGGGCGCGCCTTGCTGTCGCGCATCTGCACCGACGACGACGTGCCGATCTTCCACGCCAGATACAGCAGATACGCGACGCTCGCCGCTTCCAGCACCGTGTAGAGGATCGGCAGACGCTCGAACGCCTGCGCGAGCCCGAGGCCGACCGCGATCATCAGGATCGCCATGCCCGCGCTGATGCCGAGCATGTGCGGCAGCGTGCGCCTCAACCCGAAATTGACGCCCGAGGCGAGCAGCATCGTGTTGTTGGGACCGGGCGTGATGGTCGTCACCAGCGCGAACAGCGCGGCGGCTGGAAGGGCGTTCAGAAGTTCGGTGGGCATGGCGCGCTCCGCAATGAAGGATTCGATGAGCGCCAAGTGTACGGAAGGTGTCCGGTACAGTACCGGTACAGATTGTCAGGTGACTTCCTGTACGGTGTCCGGACGCGACGGGCCGTCGCGCCCAGCCAACCTCCTTACACGGGGAACGGATTGCGTTCCGCGAATCCCTGTTGATGCCAGTACGGATACGCGGGCCGCACCGCGCTCGCCTCATCGAGCTTCTTCACCTGTTCCGCCGTGAGGTTCCAGCCGACCGCGCCGAGGTTCTGCCGCAGTTGCTCCTCGTTGCGCGCGCCGATCAGCACGGTCGCGACCGTCGGGCGCTGCAGCAGCCAGTTGAGCGCGATCTGCGGCACGGTCTTGCCGGTTTCCTCGGCGATGGCGTCGAGCGCATCGACGACGCGGTACAGATATTCGTCCGGCACCGGCGGCCCCATGTCGGCGGTTTTGTGCAGACGGCTCGTCGCGGGCAGCGGCTGGCCGCGCCGAATCTTGCCGGTGAGGCGTCCCCAGCCGAGCGGGCTCCAGACGATCGCGCCGACGCCCTGATCGATGCCGAGCGGCATCAGCTCCCATTCGTAGTCGCGGCCGATCAGCGAGTAGTAAGTCTGATTCGCGACATAGCGCGGATAACCGTAACGGTCGGCCACATCGAGCGATTTCTGCAAATGCCAGCCCGAGAAATTCGACACGCCCGTATAGCGGATTTTTCCGGCGCGCACGAGATCGTCGAGCGTGGAAAGCGTCTCTTCGACGGGCGTTTTCGCATCGAAGCCATGCAACTGGAACACGTCGATGTAATCCGTTTGCAGGCGTTCCAGTGCCCCGTTCACGGCCTTGATGAGATGAAAGCGCGACGAACCGACGGCGTTCGGGTCGTTGTCGTCGAAGCGGAAGGTCGCCTTGGTCGAGACGATGACCTTGTCGCGCCGGCCCTTGAGCGCCTCGCCGAGTATCGATTCCGACGTGCCGCGCGAGTAGATGTCGGCGGTGTCGAACATCGTCACGCCCGCGTCGAGGCAGATGTCGACGAGCTTGCGCGCTTCGCTCACGTCGGTCTCGCCCCACGCCTGAAAGAGTTCGCCCTTGCCGCCGAAAGTGCCGGTGCCGAAGCTCAGGACGGGAACCTTGAAGCCCGAAGCACCGAGATGTCGATATTCCATTGCGTGTCCTCGTGGATGAAGTCCATCGACGAGACTACCGCAACGGCTCGACGCATGCAGCGTCCGCGTCAGCGATGCCGCGCCGCGCGTTCGCCGAGCGAATCGTAGATCGGCGGCACGCGCAGGAGCATCGGCACGATCATCGCGGTGAAGCAGGCGGTGAGCATCGGCAGAAGCAGCGTGAAGCTCGCCGTCATTTCCGTGACGAGCACGATGCCCGTCACCGGCGCGCGCACCACCGCGACGAAGAACGCCGCCATGCCGACCACCGCGAACGTGGCGGTGTCGCCGGCGGGGCTCGCCATGCCGGGAAACCAGTCGAGACACACGCGGCCGAACACGAGGCCCGTCTGCGCGCCGAGCGCGAGCATCGGCGCGAAAAGGCCGCCTGGCGTGCCCGCCGCATACGACACCGGGCCGAGCACGAAGCGCAACGCGAACATCGCCGTCACGCTCGCGACGGTTCCCGCGCCGAGCAGCGCGCGCTCGGTGAGCGCATCGCCGCCGCCGGCGAGAGCCGGCGCGAACCACGCGAGCAGGCCGACCGCCGCGCCGACCACGGCGGCGCGCGCCGTCGCATGTTTCACCGATGCGGGCGGCGCGATCGAGTCGGCGACATCGAGCGTCCAGAGAATGACGCGGCTGTACAGCGCGCCGAGCAGCCCCAGCAACAGGCCGAGCACGAGATGCGCGCCGGTCATCTCGAAGCCGGGAAACGGCTGCGCGGGCAGATGAAAGTCGGGCAGATCGCCATGCAGCAGACGCGCCATCGCGATCGCGCTCGCCGATGCGCCGAGCGCCGCGACCGCCGTGCGGGTATCGAAACGGCGCATCAGTTCTTCGAGCACGAACACTGCGCCCGCGATCGGCGCATTGAACGCCGTGGCGAGCCCCGCGCCCGCGCCGGCCGCGAGCAGCACACGGCAATCGCCGGCATTGCGCCTGAAAGACGTGCCGATGGCATGTGCGATCGATGCACCCATCTGCACGGTCGGACCTTCGCGGCCGAGCGCGAGCCCCGCGCCGATGGCGAGCACGCCGCCCACGAACTTGATCGGGATGAGCACGAGCGGCGCGGGCGGCACGCTGCCGTGCAGTACCGCTTCGACGTGTGGAATGCCGCTGCCGCTCGCCATCGGCGCGAAACGCGCGACGAGCCATGCGGCGAGCGCGGATGCCGCCGTCGCCGCGAGCACGACGAGCACGATCGCCGCATCGTGGCCCGCGTGCGCCCACGCGACGAACGCGTTGCGCCAGATATCGCCGCGTTCGAGCGCGAAGCGAAAGAGCACGCCGATCGCGCCCGTCGCCGCCCCGACGACCACCGATGCCGCCGCGAGCGGAACGAGTCCTGCGCGCTCATCGTCCTGATTGGTGACTTCGTTGTCGTTCATCGCGCATGGCGCTCCGGAATCGGCATGTGCAACGAAGCGTAACATCGCGCGGCGCGGCGGGCATGGGGCTTGCAAAACGAAAGTTATTTCGCCGCGAAGCCCGTCGCGGGGTATGCAGAGGCACACAGAGGCACATGAACCACGCAAACGACGAGCCGTTTTTTCAGCCAGGGCGCAATTGCGCGAGCGTGCGTCACGCAGATCGCTTCAGTCTGCTCATCGATGGCGCCGATTATTTCCGCGTGCTGCGCGAGGCGCTCACGCGCGCGGAGCGCACGGTGTTCATCCTCGGCTGGGATATCGATAGCCGCATGAAGCTCACGCCCGAAGGCGCGGACGACGGCTATCCCGAAGCGCTCGGCGATTTTCTGCACGCGCTCGCGGGCGACAAGCGGCGTCTGCGCATCTACATTCTCGCGTGGGATTTCGCGATGCTCTACGCATTCGAGCGCGAATGGCTGCCCGTCTACAAGATGGGCTGGCGCACGCACCGGCGCATCGCGTTCCAGATGGACGGCAAGCATCCGCTCGGCGGATCGCAGCATCAGAAGATCGTCGTGATCGATGATCGCGTGGCATTCGTCGGCGGACTCGATCTCACGCGCTCGCGCTGGGACACGTCCGCGCACGCGCCCGACGAGCCGCTGCGCCGCGATGCGAACGGCGCGGCATATCAGCCGTTTCACGACGTCCACACGATGTTCGATGGCGACGCCGCGCGCGAAATCGGCCAGCTCGCACGCGAACGATGGGCCCGCGCATGCGGCAAGCGCCTCGCGATTCGCGCGCATCGGGCGACGCTGCAGAACGATCCGTGGCCGCCTTCGCGACGCGTCGATCTCGAAGATGTCGATATCGCCATCTCGCTCACCGAGCCGGATTATCTCGGCCGCGAACCGGTGCAGCAGATTCGCACGCAGTATTTCGACGCCATCGCGCGGGCGCGGCGCAGCATCTATATCGAGAACCAGTACTTCACTTCGGGGACGATCGGCGCGGCGCTCGCGGATTCGCTCGCGCGCGAGGACGGACCCGATCTCACGATCGTCGTGCCGCGCAATCAGAGCGGCTGGCTTCAGGAAGTGACGATGGGCGTGCTGCGCGCGCGCCTGCACAGGCTTCTGAAAAACGCCGACGCGCATGGACGTTATCGGCTGCTGTGCCCGAGCGTGCCGAAGCTCGGCGACGCGATCGTCAACGTGCACAGCAAGCTGATGATCGTCGACGACGAATTGCTGATCGTCGGTTCGGCCAATCTGAACAATCGCTCGATGGTCCTCGACAGCGAATGCAACGTCTCGATCGATGCGGGCGCGGATGCGCGTATCCGCCGCGCGATCGCGACGATGCGCGACACGCTGCTCGCCGAGCATCTCGGTTGCGATATCGCGGATGTGGTGCGCGAACGAGAGGCGCGCAACGGCACGAATGCGGGAATTCAGGCGCTGTTGCGCGACCGCGACGAACATCGCACGATGGTGCCGCTCGATCCGCAAGTGTCGACGGAGCTCGACCAGCTGATTCCGCCCGAGGCGCTGATCGATCCCGAAACGCCGATCGCCGCCGACGAACTCGTCGATCAGTTCGTGCCTGCGGAAAAGACGCGTCCGCTCATCGGCCGCTTCGCGCTGCTCGGCATGTTCGCGCTGATGGTCGTGGTCGTCGCGGGTCTGTGGCACTGGACGCCGCTCGGCGATTACGTGAACCTGAAGTCGCTCACGAACGCGACGCGCCATATCGATTCGCTGCCGCTCGCGCCGGTCTGGATCGTGCTCGGCTATGTCATCGCGGCCGTCATGGCCGTGCCGATCACGTTGCTGATCGCGACGACGGGCATCGTTTTCGGCGCGTCCTGGGGCGCGGCTTATGCGTTCATCGGCACGACGATTGCAGCGGCGATATCGTATTCCCTTGGCAATTGGCTCGGCCGTGACGCGGTGCGCAAGCTCGCGGGCGCGCGCGTCAACCGGCTGTCCGAACGCGTGGCGAAGCGCGGCATCGTCGCGGTCGTCGTGTTGCGGATCTTGCCCGTTGCACCATTTGCGATCGTCAATCTCGTGGCGGGCGCATCGCATATCCGCATGCGCGACTTCATGATCGGCACGATGCTCGGCATGGGCCCCGGCATCTTTCTGACGGTCGCGTTCGCGCATCAGTTCGTCGCGTCGCTGCATCGGCCGACGGTCGGCTCGTTCGCGGTGCTGATCGGCATCGGCGCGGCGCTGATCGGCGCGTCGCTGCTGCTGCAGCGCTTTCTCGGTGGCAAGAATCGTCACGACGCGCACGAAGGCGCACCGAGCGATGCGGACAAATCGCGCGCCAGCGACGAAGCCAAACGCGCGAGCGAACTGCGCGAGAACGGCACGATGCCGCGCGAATCATCGACGAAAAACGAGCGCCCCGACGAGGTCAACTCATGACGCTGATGCACGAGACCGTCATCGAACGCGAATATATGAAGGACGCGCGCGCACGCGAGCTGCGCATCGCCACATACAACTTGCATGGCGCGATAGGCATCGACGGCAAGTTCGCGCCGGAACGCATCGGCGCAGTGCTCGCCGAGATCGATGCGGACATCTTCGCGCTGCAGGAAGTGCCGCTCGGCGGCAGCGGCGCGCCCGATGTGCTCGACGTGCTGCAACGCATGACGAACCTGAACGCGGTCGCGGGCCCGACGCTCGACACGCCCGAACGGCGTTACGGCAACGCAGTGCTCACGCGCTATCCGGTGCGCGCGGTCCGCACGCTCGATCTTTCGTTCAGGAGCCGCGAGCCGCGCGGCGCGCTCGATGCCGACATCGATTGCGGCGGCGAACTCTGGCGTGTGGTCGCGACGCATCTCGGGCTTGCATCGAGCGAAAGGCGCGCGCAAGTGGAGCAAGTGCTGCAAAGCTTCGATACGCCCGCGCTGCCCGTGATCCTGCTCGGCGATCTGAACGAATGGTTCGTCTATGGCCGCACGTTGCGGCGGCTCGTCACGCACTTTCATCGCGCGAGTGCGTTACGCACCTTTCCGACGCGCTATCCGCTCTTCGCGCTCGATCGCATCTGGGTGCATCCGGGCGAACGTCTCATGCGTGTCGATGTGCATCGCACGCCGCTTTCGCGTATCGCATCGGATCACTATCCGCTCATCGCGCATATCGCGCATCGCGCATTTGCATCGTCGATGCAGCGATAAAGCGCGCGACGTATGCGATGTAAACGCGGCTCCATGACTTGCGTGTCAGCGCGACGCCACGAAAAACCCCTATAAAAACGATATAAAAGCGCAAAAGACTCGCACGAACTCGCTTGGCCTATGTAGAATCCGGCGTGATACGAACGCATCGGTGCGAACGTATTCGAATATCACTGACCAAAAACAGGTAGGAGAAACATGCCGACTTCCGCTAAAACCGCTGCCAAGAAAGCCCCGGCCAAGAAGGCCACGGCGAAGACCGCTGCCGCACCGGTGAAGAAAGCAGCAGCACCGAAAGTTGCCGCGAAGAAAGTAGCCGCGAAGAAGACCACGAGCGGCGCTCCCACGCCGATCAAGGACACGTTCACGAAGGCATCGCTCGCAACGCATCTCGCAGATCGCGCCGCTGTCGACGTGAAAGCGGTGAAGGCCGTGCTGGTCGCGCTGGAAGACACCATCCTCGGTTCGATCCACAAGAAGGGCGCTGGCGAATTCACGCTGTCGGGCCTGCTGAAGATCACCGCGCAAGCCGTGGCCGCGAAGAAGAAGCGCTTCGGCAAGGACCCGTTCACGGGCGAGGAGCGCTGGTTCCCGGCCAAGCCGGCAAGCGTTCGCATCAAGGCGCGCGCGCTGAAGAAGCTGAAGGACGCAGCGGCTTAAGTATCTTTCGCCGGCATCACGGCTTCGGTTTCGTTGGCGAAATCGAAGCGCGTCGAACAAGAGGCCAGCTTCCCTTCATTGGGATGCTGGCCTCTTTTGCTTTCTCGTCCCTTGCTTTTGCGTTCCTTGCTTTTGCTTTCCTTATGACGCGCGCGCGTTGAAAGGCGCGAAGATCTCGCTCAACCAATCCGCGAAAACCCGTACGCGCGCGGAGAGCTGCCGGTTATGCGGATACAGCACGGAGATAGGCATCGGTGGTGGCGGAAGGTTGGGAAGCACGAGTCGCAGACGACCATTGTTCAAAGCATCGTCGACGTGATAGCGCGGCACCTGCACGATGCCGAGTCCGGCGAGCGCGGCTTGCGTATAGAGTTCGACGCCCGACACCGAAACCGACGCCTGCAATTCGATGGTCTCGATACGCCCGTCGACGCTGAACTCCAGCGGCAATGCGCGACCCGTCGCGCTCGATACGAAGTTCACCGCGCGATGCGATGCAAGCGCTTCGAGATCATCCGGCGTGCCTTCACGCGCGAGATACGCGGGACTCGCCACGGTGACTTGTTCGAGCAGCGCGACGCGCCGGCCGATCATCGACGAATCCTGCAACATGCCCGCGCGCAGCACGCAATCGACGCCTTCGCGCACGAGATCGACGAGCCTGTCGTCCTCGCCGATATGCAGTTCGATCTGCGCATGACGCTCGAGAAACGCGGGCAGTCCCGGCATGATGAAATGCCGCGCGAGCGTGCCTTGCAAATTCACGCGCAACAAACCCTTCGGCTCCGCGTGCTTGAACGAGCCTTCCGCTTCTTCCAGATCGGCGATGAGACGCACGCAACGCCGATAGTGCTCTTCGCCATCGGGCGTGAGGCGCACCGTGCGCGTCGTGCGTTCGAGCAGGCGCGCGCCGAGCCGCTCTTCCATGCGCTTCATCAGATTAGTGACGGTGGCGCGCGGTATCTGCAGATCGTCGGCCGCTTGCGTGAAGCTGTGCCGCTCCGCGATACGCACGAAGACCTGCATTTCCTGGAATCGATCCATGGCGAATGGGCGGTGAATTGTTAAAGCTACTGGAACGATGATACTAATCCACGCACGATGATCGCGAAAACGGAATGATTCATCATGCTTCTCATCGAACAGCCACTTTGAGGAGCCCATCATGAGTCAGACTCAATCGAAACGCGTGGCGATCGTCACGGGCGCGTCGCGCGGCATCGGCGCCGAGATCGCGCGGCGTCTTGCACGCGACGGCTTCGCGGTCGCGGTGAACTATGCGTCGAGCGCGAAGGAAGCGGATGCGCTCGTCGTGCAATTGCGCGAAGCGGGAAACACGGCGATCGCCGTAAAAGCGGATGTCGCCAAAGCCGACGACGTGCGCGACATGTTCGAGACCGTCGAAGCGCAGCTCGGCAAAGTCGATGCGCTCGTCAACAACGCGGGCGTTCTGAAGACCGCGCCGCTCGCCGACACGAGCGATGCGCTTTACGACCAGACGTTCGATATCAACGTGCGCGGCACGTTCAACACGCTGCGCGAAGCGGCGGCGCGCATGAAGGGCGGCGGGCGCATCGTGAACTTTTCGAGCACGACGCTCGCGCTCAACATGCCGGGCTACGCGATCTACAACGCGACGAAGTCGGCGGTCGAATCGTTCACGCATGTGTTCGCGAAGGAGTTGCGCGGACGCGGCATCACGGTGAATGCGGTCGCGCCCGGACCGGTGGCGACGTCGCTGTTTCTCGAGGGCAAGACCGACGAGCAGATCGCCACGTTCTCGAAGATGCCGCCACTCGAACGTCTCGGTCAGCCGGACGATATCGCCTCGATCGTCGCGTTTCTCGTCGGGCCGGATGCGGGCTGGGTCAACGGGCAGGTGCTGCGCGCGAACGGCGGCATCGCTTAAAGCATCAGCGGGAACTGGTCGTCGGCGGGTGCGCGGCGCTTCGTCGTCGCGCGTTTCGTCTGCTGTGTGACGGCGGCGCGCGCGGGCGCGTCCTGTACGACGAGTTGGAACGCAGGCCGCGCATCGCATGCGATCCATTGCAGTTGTTCCGGCGCGAGGCGCTTCGCGATCAGGCTGTACACATCGGAGTCGAACGGGCGTAGGTCGGGCGAGTCGGCGAGGAGCGGCGCGATGCCGTCGCGTGTCGCGCATGTGCCGATATAGCACCATCGATCGATTACGTGCCACGCTTCGCGACCCGATGCTTCATCGCGCTCGCAGACGGCGATCGGCCCTTCGTGCGGCCATTTCACGAGGCGCGCGCCTTCGAGCGCATCGAGCGCACGCGAGGCGTGATCCGCGAGCGTTTCGATTCCCGCACACGACCCGAGGCAGCGTTTCACCTGATAGCCGAAGCAGCCGCGCCCCGGCGAAAGCGGCGCATTTTCGAGGCCGAGCGTCGCGTGACAGAGATTGTGTTCATCCGCCAGATGGCGCATGAACGCATGCGCTTTCGCGCGCGACGCGAACACGCCGAAGAGATGTTCCTCGCGCGACAGATCGCGTTTGTTCGCCTTCACGAGCGTCGGCGCATGCGCGCCCGGTAGCCACTGCCACGCACACGTTGCCGATGCGCCTTTGAGCAAGCGATTGTGCGTCGGCTTCAGCTCCTTCACGAGCTTCGCTTCGAGCAGCAGCGCGCCGAGCTCTCCGACCGTCTCGCGGCATTCGATGCGACGGATCGCCTGCGAGATCGACAAGTCCTTCTGAAGCCTGTGATCGCCCGAAAAATGCGCCGCAACGCGTTGTTTCAGGTTGATGCTCTTGCCGACATAGAGCGGCACGTCGTCGTCGCCGTGAAAGAGATAGACGCCGGGCGCCGACGGCAACGCATCGAGCGCGCCTTCGGGCAGCGCGGCGGGCAAGCTCGCGCGGCGCACGAGCGTTTTGATGGCTGCGTCGACGAGATCCTGCGAATAGAGCGCGTGAATCTTCTGCCAGAACTGCCAGAGCAGGTCGGCGTCGGCGAGCGCGCGATGGCGTCCTTCGGGCGCGAGATTCAGCCGCGCGATGAGCGCATCGAGACCATGTCTTTCGACCGACGGAAAGAGCGCGCGCGACAGCCGCACCGTGCACAGCGTATCCGCGCGAAACGCGATGCCCGCGCGGCGAAAGGCGTTCTTGAGGAAGCCGTAATCGAAGCGCGCGTTGTGCGCGACGAAGAGCTTGCCGTGCAGCCGCTCGGCGAGCGCGGGCGCGAGCGATTCGAAGGTGGGCTGGCCGCGCAGCATGGCGTCGTCGATGCCGGTCAGGCGCGCGATGAACGGCGGCACCGGCACGCCCGGATCGAC
>Ga0182736_1001276_pt1 | contig 26205 bp, 25 predicted proteins | sample eDN5th30CKraftBY_FD_128882 | JGI IMG/M metagenome (GOLD analysis project Ga0182736, IMG submission 128882) | Enriched backyard soil microbial communities from Emeryville, California, USA - eDNA 5th pass 30_C Kraft BY (version 2) (version 2) | ecosystem: Environmental > Terrestrial > Soil >...
CCCCCTCCCGTGTGCGCCCGCGGGCCCCGCGCTGGCGGGGAGGCCGAAGGGGGGGGGGGGGGGGGGGGGGGGGGGGGGGGGGGGGGGGGGGGGGGGGGGGGGGGGGGGGGGGGGGCTGTGCGGCGCGTTCAAAGGCGAGCGGGCAGATTAGGCTTTAAAGTCGCCCCGCAGGCAGCGTGCTCTAGCGGTGGGGAGTACCAACGCAACTTGGTCCATCGCGGGTGCTTATCATGCGAGCGCCGCTCGCATCGTCCCCCCGCCGCCCTGACACGAACAGTGCGGGCGGGTGTTCATTACTTGCCGACGCGTTTCGCCGCCCTCATAGATTTGCCTTAACGCTTGGGTCGAATTGGGCGTCGAAGCTAAATGCACCCCCTGTGTCTTGAAATGTTTTGAGGGTGCTCATGAGCGTCGTCACCCCATCGGCCCCGTGATCGTCCTGAGCCTCCTTGAGCAGCTCCTGCATCTGAACCCATCTCGCGGCCCCTTCCCCCGTTAACATAGCCCGGCGTACGGTGACGCTTGGCCCCAGCTCGATGGTATAGTTGGCCGCATGCGCGTCGAGTCCAAGCACCGGGGCCTTGATGACCGCGAAGAGGGTGGCGTCGCCGAGATCCAAACACGCCGGTCCCACGTACCGCTCGCATCGTGCAGCCTGCTCGGCGAAGTTCGCCTCCGTAAAGGTCACGCCCATCCGGGCGGTCGCGCCGGACACTTGACCGACGAACGTCTCGACCGCCGGTAAACCATCAAACAGGTCGCGCACCGTAAACCGCGCGTCAGGTGGCCAGCGCTTTGCAGGCATGAAATGGAGGAGGCTGTCTAGCGCTCCGGCTAAACTTCGCCAGGGCGCGCGAGGGGCCTTATTGTGCAAGGTGATCCGTCCGCGGCTCAAAGTCCTGCCATCTGCCGCGACAGTGAGGTCTAGCTTCCCTTCGTTCATCCAGCTCCAGAGCGTCGCCAACTCCGACAGCACTCCGATGCCGAGTGGCTCGTCCGCATCCAGGTTGACCTCGATTGTGCTCGCGCCTGAGAGCCGCATGACGAGTTCGAATAATGCCGTCTGCACCCTGATCTTGAAGAGATGGTCGGGGAGGTCCGGCACGCCGGGGGCCATCATGCTCCCGTCGAGCGTCAGCTCGCCACGGCCATCGGGCGGCGACACGGACACCAGACAAGGTCTTCTTGGGGGGTCGATCACCGACATCACGCCAGTCGCAGCAGGAATCAACAGCGGGCCCGGTAAGCACCAAAAGGCGGATGACGTTCGGCCCCCGACTGCCCGCTCCGGTTGCCTCGACGGCGCTGAGCGCCTTGGCGAGCGCCGCCAGTTCATCGCTGCTGAGATAGCGCTGCGACTTCTTATCTTTGAAGCGGGAGACCCCTCGTACCGGATTGTCCGCGCGCAGCTGCCTCTTCACCGCGAAGGTGAAAATGCCGCCGAGAAGGCCGACGGCTCGTGTCGCGGCCCCAGTTCCTCCCCGCGCCATGGAGTCCCCGAGCTTGCGGCGCTCCACGTCAGGCCCAAGCTCCTTGGCCCTCGCTTCCGCCGCGGTGGGCTTTCGAGCGACCGCTGTCTTACCGGCGGCGACGTCTCGCATGAATCGATCAACGTCCGCCGGCGTCACCATCGACAAAGGCTTGCGACCCAGTAGCGGCTTGATGTGCGCTTCGATGCGTCCTCGGTCCGTCTTCACGGTCAGGGGGCGTTTCAACGCCACCCCTTCTTTCAGATAGAGATCGCACAGCTCGGCGACCGTGAGGTCGGCCCTAGCCTTCATACGTGCTGCCTGCGGATCGCGGCCGAGCCTCACCGCGCCGAGGATCTTTTCCGCTTCAGACCGCGCCTGTTCGGCCGTCAGCTCTCCATGCCGGCCAATTGTATATTCCTTTTGGGGGGCCCGCCGGCCGCCGCCTGGTCGGTAATACACGAAGTAGGTTTTCGTCCCGCCCGGCGAACTCGCCCGAGCGGGGCTAACCCGGAGGCCGAAGCCCTTCAGCTCGGCGTCCCAGATTCGATAAGCCTTCTCAGCTGGTTTGGCCGCATCCACGGACCGCTTGCCGATCCTTTCCACCCGTTTGCCCTCGGCCGCCATAGAACCCCCACAATCCAGCACCGTTCCAGCACGGTTGAGGTAAACTCCATCATACGTGGTACGACTGAGTGAGGTCAGGTTGCAACGAAAACAAGTGCTTGTGTGGCGCTATACGACTCGGTAACACCCCATGCGACGCGGGCTCCCAGCCCTCCGAAGGCTGAGGTCACAGGTTCGAATCCTGTCGAGTGCGCCATTGGCCTGGCGCCCGGTCGTGACGCGGCCGAAAACGGGGCGCTATTCCGCATCAGGTTGACTTTGGACGGGGGCTGGCTTCCCCTTGGACCCGCAGGGGTTGTGGGGGCTTTTCATGGTTGGCGGCGAGTCCGCGGGTACGGCGGGATCGGTCGCTTCAGCCCACGCCCGTTTGCTGCACGATCCATCCATCCAGTTCTCGTTCGACGCTCCGCCGCCGCCGGCGCCGCCCCCGTCGTGGCTGATCGATCTGTTTCGGGCGATCGGCAAGGTCCTGCATCTGACAGGTCCCGTCGCCGCCTGGGTGCTGTGGGGCCTGCTGGCCGTGGGCGTGCTGGCCATCCTGGTGCTGGTCGGGCGGGAGTTCCTGCAGCCCATAGCCTCGCGGGCGGCAAAGTCTCCGGCCAACCTCAGGGGCGCCGACGACTGGCGGCCGACGCCGGCGCGGGCGACCGCCCTGCTGGAAGATGCGGACCGGCTGGCCGCTGAGGGGCGTTATGCAGAGGCGGCGCACCTCCTGCTGATCCGCAGCGTCGAGGACGCCGAGGGCCGGCGGCCCGGCCTGATCGCGCCCTCCTTCACCAGCCGGGACATCGCGCGCTTGCCGGATATGCCGCCCGAGCCCCGCCGCGCCTTCGGCCGTATCGCCGAGGTGGTGGAGCGGGCGGTGTTCGCCAAGCGTCCGATCGTTGCCGCCGACTGGGCCCTGTGCCGCGAGGCCTATACCGGCTTCGCCTTTCCGGACGCCTGGGCCGCCAGATGAGCACGGACCTTCCGGACGCCGCGTCGGCGCGGCCTGCCTTTTCGTCACGCGGCGTCGCCTGGATGCTGGGGGTGGGCGTGGTCGCCTTCCTGGGGCTGGTGGCCCTGGCGACCTTTCAGCCGGAGCTGCGCGGCGGCGTCGACGGCGGGGCCCACGCCCTGTCGCGCTCGGCGGTGGGCTTCGCCGGTCTCGCCCGGCTGATGCGCGACCGAGGCGTGCCGGTAGTGGTCAGCCGCGGAACCATCCCCCGGGTGGACGGACCCGCAGGCTTGGTGATCCAGACGCCCACGGTGGGGACGAATATGGGCAAGGCCCGCGCCGATGATCGGCGGCGGGTGCGCCTCGTCATCCTCGACAAGTGGCTGACCTCCCCCGATCCCCGCCATCAGGGCTGGGTCAGGAAGGGGGGGCTGCGGCCCGCGGTCGGCCCGGCGATGTTGGCGCCGCAGCCCGGCGCCGCGGCAAAACAGGGGACAGTGGAGCGCCGGCCCGGCGACGGCCGCCCGACCCTGACCGGCGTCGGCGCGTGGGGCGGCTCCGCGATTCCGCTGGATGCCATCGACCGCTTCCAGACCCTGGACGGGCTGCAGGGCGAGGCCTTGCTGAAGGACGAGACGGGCAGGACCGTGCTCTGGCGGGTGGCGCAGAACACCTATGTGCTCACCGATCCCGACCTGATGAACAACCATGGTCTCGCGTCGCTGCGTAACGCGCAGGCGGCGGGGGCCATCATCGACCAGCTTCGGCTGGGCGGCCCGGTGATCTTCGACGTCACGGTGAACGGCTTCGTCCGCTCGCGCTCGCTGCTGCGGCTGGCCCTCGGGCCGCCGTTCCTGGGAGCGACCCTGTGCGCCCTGGCGGCGGCCCTGCTGATGGGCTTCCACGCCGCCGCCCGCTTTGGCCCGACCCCCCACGGCGGGCGCGCCCTGGCGCTGGGCAAGCGGGGGCTGGTGGACAATTCGGCCCTGCTGATCCGCCTCGCCAAACGTGAAGCCCATATGGGCGGGCGCTACGCCGCCCTGGTCCGGCGGATGGTGGTCAAAGGCCTGGCCTTCAGCCGGGAGGCCGAGCCCCACGCCGTCGACGCCGCTCTCGACCGGCTGACGCCGCCCGAGGCGACGCCCTTCTCCGCCCTGGTGGCCGAGGCCGAAGGGGCGAAGACCGAAGAGCAATTGATGCGGGCCGCCGAGGCCCTCCACCGACGCAAACTGGAGATGACGCGTGAACGCATCTGACGTCGCCGGCCTCGCCGCGCGCCTGCGCGCCGAGATCGGCAAGGCCGTGATCGGCCAGACGGAGACGGTCGATCTTCTGCTCACCGCGCTGTTCGCCCGGGGGCATATCCTGCTCGAGGGGCCGCCGGGGGTGGCGAAGACCCTGATGGCCCAGGCCTTCGCGGGGACCCTGGGGCTCGATTTCGGGCGCATCCAGTTCACACCCGACCTGATGCCGGGGGACGTGCTGGGCGCCAGCCTGTTCAACTTCCAGACCGGCGCCTTCACCCTGCGCAAGGGGCCGATCTTCTGCGACCTGCTGCTGGCCGACGAGATCAACCGCACGCCGCCCAAGACCCAGGCCGCCCTGCTGGAGGCGATGCAGGAGCGCAAGGTCACCCTCGACGGCAAGGCCGAGGCGCTCAGCCCCCGCTTCATGGTGGTGGCCACCCAGAACCCCATCGAGCAGCAGGGGGTCTATCCCCTGCCCGAAGCCCAGCTCGACCGCTTCCTGTTCAAGGTCAGCATCGGCTATCCGAGCGAGGTCGAGGAGCGCGCCATCGTCGCCGCCCACGGCGCCCTGTCGGGCCAGCCCAATCCGGCGGGTCTTGGCGTCAGTCAGGTGGCGGGGGCGGAGGAGCTCGACGCCGTGGCCGCCCGGGTCGCGGCGGTGCGGCTCACCGACGAGGTGGCCAACTACATCGTCGCCGTGGTGCGGGCGACACGGGAGAGCGCGGACATCCAGTCGGGCGCCTCGCCACGTGCGGCGGCCCAGATCGCCGTGGCCGCCCGCGCCCGCGCCACCCTCGAGGCGCGGGACTATGTGGTGCCGGACGACGCCAAGGCTCTGTTCCTGCCGGCTCTGCGCCACCGCATCATCCTGTCGCCGGCGGCGGAGATCGAGGGCCGCAGCGCCGATCAGGCCCTCCGCGCCCTGGTGGACCGGATCGAGGCGCCGCGTTGATCTATCCCACCCGACGAGCTGTGCTGTTGATGGCCGCGGGGGCGCCGATCGCGCTCCTGACGGCCCTTGGCGCGCCGCAGCTCTGGACGGTGGCGCTGGCCTGGATCGCGGTGGTGGTGATCCTGGCCGCCCTCGACGCTTGGATGGCGCCGGCGATCCGCTCCGTGGCCTTCGCGCTGGAGACGCCTGACAATCTGTCGGCGGTGGGCGGCGCCGAGAAGGCGGTGCTGGGCCTGACCTTCGCCCGCCGCGCGCCGCGCAAGGTGGAGGGCGCCATCGCGGCCAACGCCAAGCTGGCGGCGACGCCCGCGCGGGCCGCCGCGCCGGTCCACGGCCAGGATGCACGTCTGGCCTTCAGCCTGGAGCCCGTCAGGCGCGGGGAGGGGCGAATCGAGACCGCCTGGGCGCGATGGAGCGGCCCCCTCGGGCTGATGCATCTGCAGGCGAAAGAGGCCCTGTCGCGGGTGGTGCCGGTCATCCCCAACGTGCGCGCGGCGCGGGAGGACGCGGTGCGCCTGTTCGCCCGCGACGCCAGCTTCGGCCAGAAGACCCAGCGCGATCTCGGCGACGGCACGGAATTCAACGCCCTGCGCGAGCATCAGGCGGGCATGGACCTGCGCCACATCGACTGGAAGCAGTCGGCGCGGCACGGAATGCTGCTGAGCAAGGAGTTCGACACCGACCGCAACCACCCGATCATGCTGGTGCTCGACAGCGGCCGGCTGATGGGCGAGCCGGTGGGTGGCGCGCCAAAGCTCGACCGCGCCCTCAACGCGGCGCTGCTGTTCGCCTATATCGGCCTGCGGATGGGAGACCGGGTGGGGCTGTCGGCCTTCGATTCCCACCCCAGGATGATCGGGCGCACGGCCACGGGCAGCGGGGCCTTTCCGGTGATCCAACGGCTGGCGGCCCAGGTCGACTATTCGGACCATGAGACCAACTTCGTGTTGGGGCTGAGCGCGGTGACCGGCGCCCTCGACCGGCGCGCCCTGGTGGTGGTGTTCACCGACTTCGCCGACACGACGAGCGCCCAGCTTCTGCTCGAATCGGCGACGCGGGCGGCCAAGCGCCACCTCCTGCTGTTCGCCCTGTTCGCGGACGAGGAATTGGAGAGCCTCGCTCGCCAGGACCCGCTCACCCCCGCCGACGTCACCCGCGCGGTGGTCGCCGACACCCTGCTGCGGGAGCGGGAGCTGACCATCGCCAAGCTGCGCCGCCTCGGCGCGGAGGTGGTGGAGGCGCCGTACGACCGTTTCGGCCCTGCCCTGGTCGACCGCTACCTCGCCCTCAAGCGGCGCAACCAGCTATGAGCGAGGCCCTCCCCGAACTGAAGAGCGCCCGCTTCCGCCGCGAGCGGGAGGCGGACTGGCGACGCCTCGAACGGCTGCTCAAGCGGCTGGAAAGCGAGCCGGTGTCCCGGCTGAGCGACGACGATCTGCTGGCCCTGCCGGTGCTCTACCGGTCGGCCTTGTCGTCCATGTCGGTGGCGCGGGAGACCAGCCTCGACCAAGGGCTGCTCGACTACTTGGAGAGCCTGTGCACGCGGGCCTATTTCGTCGTCTATGGCGCCCGGCCCAGCCTGCGGGCGCGAGTGGCGCGCTTCTTCCGGGTGGACTGGCCGGCGAGCGTGCGGGCGCTGTGGAAGGAGACCCTGCTGGCCGGCCTGCTGTTCGCCCTCGGCGCGGTGGTGGCCTACTGGCTCTATCAGGCGGACACCGACTGGTACTATGCCTTCATCCCTGAGCAGATGGCGGGGGGCCGCGGCCCCACCAGTACGGCGGCCATGCTGCGCGGGGTGCTCTATGACGGAGGGCGGAACGAGGCGCTGTCGGCCTTCGCCACCTTCCTATTCACCCACAACGCGCAGATATCCCTGTTCGCCTTCGCCCTGGGGTTCGCGTTCGGCGTTCCCACCGCCTACCTCGTGCTCACCAACGGCTGCACCCTCGGCGCCCTCTTCGCCGTCTATGCCGCGCACGGCCTCGGGTTCGAGCTGGTGGGCTGGCTGATGATCCATGGGGTGACGGAGATCTTCGCCATCTTCCTGGCGGCGGCGGGGGGCTTCAGGATCGGCTGGACCCTCGCCTTCCCGGGCGCCCTTTCGCGGACGGAGGCGCTCGCCATCGCCGGGCGGCAGGCGGCCACCGTGATGGCGGGGGTGGTGGTGATGCTGTTCGTGGCCGGCGCGCTCGAGGGGATCGGCCGGCAGGTGATCCGCGACGACTTCGCCCGCTACGCCATCGCCGCCGCCAGCGCGGTGATCTGGGGCTGCTATTTCTACATCCCCCGCCGGGCGCGCCCATGAGCCAGACGGCGGCGGCGCCCCAGGCGGACATGATGCAGCGGCGGATGGTGACGCCGGAAGGCGTGGACCTGCGCATCACCCTCGCCAGCGCCTCGCAGCGGGCGGGCGCCTTCATCCTCGACGGCCTGATGGTGCTGGGGGTGATGATCGCCTTCACCATCTTGTGCGGCGTGGCTCTGGTTGGGATGCGGGGGCCTGTCGCGGCCTTGTATGGGCGGACGGCCCTCAGCGTGCTCTGGCTGCTGGGCTTCTTTCTGCTGCGCAACGGCTGGTGGCTGCTGTTCGAGCTGGGCGGTCGGGCCGCCACACCGGGCAAGCGGATCATGGGCCTGCGGGTGGCGGCGCGGGACGGGGGGCGGCTGAGCGCCGACGCCATCTTCGCCCGCAACGCCATGCGCGAGATCGAGGTCTTCCTGCCGCTGACCTTCCTCGTCACGCGAGGCCAGGGGGTGGATGGCTGGATCGTGCTGCTGGGTCTCGTCTGGAGTGGGGTGTTCGCCCTCTTCCCCCTGTTCAACCGCGATCGCCTGCGGGTGGGAGACCTCGTCGCCGGGACCTGGGTAGTGCGCCGGCCGGAGCGGCGGCTGGTGGCGGACCTGACCGATGCGCGGCCGGTGCGAGGGCCCTCTCTCGTGTTCAGTCCCGCCCAGCTCGACGCCTACGGGGTGAAGGAGCTGCAGGTGCTGGAGAATGTGCTGCGCCAGAACAACAAGGCGGTGCAGGAGGCCGTGGCCGAACGTATCCGCCGCAAGATCGGTTGGGTGCGCCGCGACGGCGAGACTGACTGGGCCTTCCTCGACGCCTACTACGCCGCTCTGCGTGGCCGGCTGGAGGCCCGCCTGCTGCTAGGCCGCCGCCGGCGGGACAAGCACGACCAAAGTTAGTCGAACACCGAGGCCAGGGCGTCCGGCTCGATCCCCTCCTTGGAGGCGCGCAGCTCCGCATAGAGCACCGCGCCGCCCACCGCGCCGACCATCACCGTCGCGGCGTTGATCAGCGAAATGATGACCACGGAGCCGAAGGTGGACATCCCCACCAGGGCCATGACCTTGGCCACGCTGGAGACGATGCCCGCGACGATCAGGTAGACGAGGGCGAGGCCGAAGATGGCCCAGCGCGACCCGCGGGTCAGCGCCGCGCTGCGCCCGAAGGCGCCGAGCCCCGGCGGCCGCTCCACCACCGTCACCGGCACCACCACCGCCCACATGGTCAGGAGGATCAGGCCGGGCACGACGAACAGCACGAAGCCGAAGCCGGCCGCCATCCCGAATAGCAGGCTTATGCCCAGGATCGGCAGGGCCCGGTTCAGCCCATGGGACAACAGCTCGCCCAGCGCCGGCTTGCGGCCGTTCAGATCCTCGATCGTGCCCCACACCAGCGCGCCCTGAACCAGTAGCGAGGTGATGAATCCGATCATGCCGATGGCGCCGCCGACGAGAACGCTGGTCAGTGAGGGCAGGCCACCCGGCCTCACCTGGAAAACGGTGGTCGCGATCACATTGGGCAGGCTGCTGAGCAGCACCGTCAACAGATAGAAGGCGACGAAGTTGCGCCCGGCGACGCTGAACGTCCGCTGGATCACCCGCCCGATATCGAAGCTACGCACCCCTACCGGAACGGCCGTCATCTGCTTTTTGCACCCCCTCGCCTTTAGCCACTATTGTCCAGGAGCCTGTTCGCTTCAAGGTTGCGAGCGTCCGGGTGGGACCTGGGCCGCCTTGGCGGATCGAGCTCGGTGAGGCGCAGCCGCGCGGGGTCCACCGGCCTCAGGCTGTCGCGGGCGTCGTTGGCGTCGTCGAGCCAGCCGGCCCAGTCGCTACGGTCGAGGATCACCGCCTGCCGCGCACCGAGGTCGCTGACCGGGCCCCGAGCCGGCAGGGTCAGCAGGGCGAAGGCGTCGCCATGTCCGGGGGCCCGGCGCCAGAAGCCCGCCATGCAGAACCAGGGGGCGTCGGCGAGCTCCACCCGCACGCGCCCACGCCCGTCCGCCGTTCGCGACATCACCAGATGCGTCGCGGGCGTCAGGCAGCGGCCATGGGTGAAGCGCAATCCTTCGGCGCGGAAGGTGGAGACCGGCTTGCCCCTCAGGCCCGGCCAGCTCCACCTTAGGGTGGATAGCTCGGCCAGCTGACTGCGGCCGATGGGGCGGATCACGTCGGCAGAATCTCCGGGGGAAGCGAGGTCGCGCTTCGGCGCCAGCGCTCGCCGCATCGGCAGCACCAGCGGAATGCGCAGGTGATCCAGCGCGTCCTCCATCTCGGTGACTTCCGTGGACACGCCAAATCCGATGCACATGAAGGAGGGCCTCGATCGCAAGGCCTCAGTGCAGATTGCTTCGGCGACAGGCCTGTGACGACCGGCGACTTTTGCGGGGCGTGGGCTGAATTGGCGCAGTTCGCCGGCGCGCGCGGCGGTCCTCGGCGGCGGTGCGGTCATTAAACGATCAAGATCGGCCGTATGCGGCAATTCCTGGCCAATATCGGGTCGCGGGGCCGCGGAATGGCCCGGAAATTTCGCCGGATCGCCCCTAGCCTCCGAGATCGGCACGTCGCGAGCCTAAGACGGGGCGGCAGGACGTCAGGCAGAGTCGAGGAGCTTGGTGTGGGGATCGCAAACGACCGGCAGGCGCGGGTTTTGAGGCGGGTTATTGCGGCGGCCCTGGGGGTCGCTGGGTCCACTCTGATGGCCTCGGCAGCGTTGGCCCAATCGGGTCCGGCCTGGCCGACCCCGGCGGAGTTCGAGCGCGCCAAGACCTTCGTCGCGCCCAAGGTCGGCGCGGCCTATGCCGGGAAGCTGGCCCAGCAACCGGATCTGATGGGGTCGTGGTCCCCGCTGGTCCCGCCGCAGAACGCCGGCGCCGGCAATCCCTATTTCGACCCCAGCGACATCTACGTCCCCTATCGCGTACCCCCGGGGGAGCAGACCTTCGGGCCGAACGCGGGGGGCTATATGAAGAACGTCCCCTACAAGCCCGAGTACCAGAAGAAGTATATGGAGCTGGTCAAGGAGGTCGAAGAGGGCAAGTCGCGCGACACCTTCGCCGCCTGCATCCCCTACGGCATGCCGCGGTTCGTGGGCGGCTCGGCCGGGGGCAACGACATCATCCAGTCGCCTGAGGTCATCATCTGGCACAACGTCTACAGCCGCGACGTGCGCCGGATCTTCCTCGACGGCCGGGCGCATCCGAGCGCCGACGGGCCGCATGACAGCGACGGGCGCACCCTGAACGGCCATTCCACCGGCCATTGGGAGGGCGACACCCTGGTGGTCGAGACGGTCAACATGCTGGAGGGCTACTACGACGAGACCCCCGCGCCCTTCAGCAAGGAGGTCAAGGTGGTCGAGCGCATCCGCTTGCTCGGCCCCAACCTGATGGAGGACCAGATGACCATTACCGATCCGGTGATGCTGTCGCGGCCCTGGGTGGTCACCCGCTATTTCCGTCGAGGCCAGGGCGCCAACCCGCCCAAGGACCCCAACGCGATCGTCCACGATTTTTTGAATGTGAACGACCGGCCATGTATCCCCAATGTTGTCATGAAAGACGGCTTCCAGGAGATGATCCTGCCCCAGGAGCTGGAAGCGCGGGGCGCGCCCCCGTCGAACTAGCCGCCGTACACTGATCGCCGCCGATCGAAGGAGAAGTTCGTGAAGTTGCCTGTCTGTCTTCTGTCCGCCGCCGCGCTGCTGCTGGCCGCGCCCGCCTCCGCCCACCACTCTGCGGCGATGTTCGACGCCTCCAAGCTGGTGGTGCTGCGGGGGACGGTGATCTCCTTCTCCTACCTCAATCCCCACTCCTGGATTTCGGTGCAGGGCGCCCCTGAGGGTTCGACCGAAGCCAAGCGCTGGGACGTGGAAGCGACCTCCCCCTCCGCCCTGTCGCGCATCGGGGTGGAGAAGGAGACACTGAAGCCCGGCGAGAAGATCACCATCGCCATCCGCCCCCTGCGGGACGGCCGGGCCGCAGGCAGCATGGTGTTCTTTGTCACCCCGGACGGGAAGAGCTATGGCGCCGATCCCAAGGCCGTCGGCCTCGACCTGGCGAAATTGAAGCCCTGACCGGATTTGACGGGCCTTACCGCTCGTACCCTTCGATCCCGGCGGTTAGCGTTCGCCGCTTGGAAGCATCTTTGACGACCGTTTCGGGGGCGTTTGCAGACCATGGCTAAATTGAATGTGCGCGCCCTTGGCGCGACCTGCGCCTTCAGCGCCCTGATGGCGGCTGCGGCCCCGTCCGGCGCTGCGGCTGCGGAGCCGGACCGCACGGCCTTCCGCGCCATCTACAAGGAGCTCGTCGAGACCAACACCACCCTGTCGTCGGGGGACTGCACCCTCGCCGCCCAGCGCATGGGCGCGCATCTGACCAAGGCGGGCTATCCCGCGGCGGACGTGCGGGTGATCGTCGCCGAGGGTCATCCCAAGGAAGGCAGCCTGTTCGCCGTGCTGCGCGGCACGGACTCCGCCGTCAAGCCGATGCTGCTGCTGGCCCACATCGACGTGGTCGAGGCCAAGCGCGAGGACTGGACCCGCGATCCCTTCACCCTGGTGGAGGAGGGCGGCTATTTCTACGCCCGCGGCGCCTCCGACGATAAGGCGCAGGCGGCCATCTGGGTCGACACCCTGGTGCGGCTGAAGCAGGAGGGCTTCAAGCCCAAGCGCGACATCAAGCTCGCCCTCACCTGCGGTGAGGAGAGCTCCGGCGCGTTCAACGGCGCTGAGTATCTGGCGACCAAGGAGCGTCAGCTGATCGACGCGGAGTTCGCCCTCAACGAAGGGGCGGGCGGGCGTCTCGACGACGCCGGCAAGCCGCTGCTGCTGAACATCGAGGCGGGCCAGAAATTCCCGCAGAACTACAGCCTGGAAGTGACCAACCCCGGCGCCCACTCCTCGCGGCCCACCAAGAAGAACGCCATCGTCCAGCTTTCCGCCGGTCTGGTGAACGTCGGCAAGTACGCCTTCCCGATCGAGTTCACCGACGCCTCGCGCGCCTATTTCACCGAGATGGCCAAGCTGACCCCCGGCGCGACCGGCACGGCCATGACTGCCCTGGTGAAGAATCCCGCCGATGCGGCGGCGGCGGCTGTCGTCACCGAGGACCCCGGCCTGAACGGGATGTTGCGGACCACCTGCATCCCCACCCTGCTGGAGGGCGGCCACGCCGAGAACGCCCAGCCGCAACGAGCCCGGGCGGTGATCAATTGCCGCATCTTCCCCGGCACGACGGTGGAAGGGGTGAAGGCCAAATTGGAAAGCCTGATCGCCGACCCCGAGGTGAAGGTCACGGTGATGAAGGCGCGCAGCCCGATCGCCCTGAATCCGCCCCCGCTGAGCGACCGGATCATGGGGCCGGTCCGCACCGTGGCGGCCCAGATCTGGCCCGGAACCCCCATCGTGCCGGTGCTGACCGCCGGCGCCACAGACGGCGCCTTCCTCACGCCCGTGGGCATCCCGACCTATGGCCTGACGGGCATCTTCGGCGATCCCGACGGCGGCGGGGTGCACGGCCTCAACGAGCGGATCCGGGTCAAGTCGCTCTATGACGGGCGCGACTTCCTCTACCGGGTGGTCAAGCTCTACGCCGACCAGAAATAGCCGCCGGCTTCAGAGGCCGGGCAGAACGGCGGCCGCCCAGATCGAGAGCCCTGAGAAGCCGCCCACCAGCTTCCAGATGGTGTCGGGAGAGACCTGGAACAGCAGGCCGATCGCCCGCAGCGGCGTGCCGCGGGCGTATAGCTTGCGCGCATACTCGATCTGGTAGCGGGAGAGGGGGTTGCGGCTGCCGCCAGCGCCCCGCGGGCGGTTCTCCGGAACCGACCTGCTCGGCCGTCGCCGCTCATGGTCGGCCAGGGCGCAGATGATCTGGGCGCTCGGGTCCCCCGGGCGGACCTCGGTGGCGGTGGAAGGCCCGGTGGCGATCTTGATCACCACATTGGCTTCGAGCAGGTCCTGCAGCGCCATGGCGATGTCGGCGGTGGTCATCAGGAAGACATCGAGCCCCGGCAGCATCAACTCGTCCCCAGCCTCGAAGGTCGGGATGAGACGCTCCAGCCGTTTGGCCGCCATCGGGCCCGTCGCGGGTTCCTCGATGACGGTCTCGCACCCATGCGACTCGAGGATCTCTCTCTGGTCGGTGGGAGCGGGGAGGCTCTCCGCCGATCGAACGATACCGTAGCGCATGATGTCTAGATCGGTGCACCTTGTGGAGCGGCGCGCCCTGTTCCCGCGCGCAGCCCTCGCTTCATGTTGGAGCGATCATATTTGTGTCATGCGACAGTATGGTGAAGCCGGCCGCCGAGGCGGAAATTTGAAGAGCTGAGATGGATCGCGGCGGTCAGTTGGGGGCCGGGTCCCGGGCGGTCCAGACGATACGTTCCACACCCTCGTCGTCCGGAGCGATCACGGCGATCTCGCGAAAGCGGGTCGGTGTGCGTGACCAATAGTCCTCGGCCCGCTCGATGGCGCTGGAGACCGCTTCCTGCCGGCTGGGCCATTGGGAAAGGGTCGTGACGCCGAGCTTCACGATCCATGGGCCGCTGCCCAGTTGCTTGACCCGATAGGCAAGCATCAGCGTCGATCAGTCTTTGACCACATCCCGCGGCGTATACGCGCGGGGCGTCCGAGCGTCATCCAAAGATGCTGGCTGCCGCCTAATTGATAGTAACTTGCAATAACAAGGCGGCCTCGCCCGCTCCCGATTTCCCCGGGGAGGGGAGCTGCCTGAAAAGGTGTGCTGAGTTCAAGGCCAAAAATACTGCCTTAGCCTAGCTGGGCCGGGGCGATATACTCTGGGTTCGCGGGGCGTCTGCCAAGGCGGCTGGCCCTGGCGACGGAGCCCCGGGGCCGTCAGACCTGAATTTCGCTGGACAGCTTTCGTCCTCGGATGACGGTGCGCGCTTGCCGGCGCGCTGCGGCCGCGCCGAGCGCGAGCCCTGTCCGGCCGCCGTAGCGGTTCGCCAGACGCCAGCGCCACACGAACCAGAAGCTGCGTTCCAGAACGTAGGGCGAGTCGGATGAGAGCTCGTTGTCCATGCTCGTGCACCAGCTACGCTTGAAAAGCGGTTCTGGACGCGGTCGGTTCCCGAAACGCAAACACCCCCGGCGGGAGCCGGGGGTGATCGACGGGATACGGGGTCAGAATCTACGGACGTAGGAGAGGCCCCAGGTGTCCCCCTCGCCCCGGCCCTTGTTGAAGTCGTGACGGGTATATTCGGCGCGCAAGCCGTTGGCGGCGTCAAAGTTGTACTGAACGCCGCCGCCGTAATTCCAGCTCTCGACACTGGTGGAGTTCGATACGATGGGGGTCGAGAGCTTGAACCGGTTGGTTCCGTAGCCGACCCGGCCGAACAGCTCGACCTGCGGCGACAGGGGCAGGTAGCCCACGCCATAGCCGGCGAAGGCGTGCTTCAGCTTGGTGTCGACCGGCAGGCCGCCCAGATAGGTGCGGTCGCTGTCGACTCCGATCATCGCCTCCCCCTCGACCCCGAGATAGCGACCGAAACGCGCCCCGATCCGTCCGGTCGCCGCGCCGACGTTGGCCCCGTTGCCCGCATCGATGAAGGTATAGCCGAGGTTGCCATACACGGGACGCGGAGCAGATTCCTGCGCAGACGCCTGTGTTGCAGCAAATCCGGCCGAAAGAGCGGCAATTGTGGCGAATATGGCTTTATTGTGCACTGTTTACTCTCCTGGTAACAACTCATGACCTCGCGGTCGGAGGTTTGAACCAACTGATCGGAGAGAGGTTTCAAAGGCCGAGCTACATGGATGGATCGGTGATGCTATTCCGCAACACCTCCCCACGGCTCGGCCCGCGGTGGTTCGTCAGATGCGCCGGCCGGCGGCCTCGGCCTTGGCCCGCGCGGCGGCGATGGCGGAGGCCCGCCCATCGAGGATGAACTTGCTGGTCTCCGGCCCGGCCTTTTCCGGGGAGCCGGCCTGCAGCGGAGGGGCCGGGTCGTACTCCAGGGCGAGCTGGAAATGCTTGGCGTGCTCGGTTCCATGATCGCCTGGGCGATCAACAGCCCGAAGTCGAGCCCGGCGGTGACCCCGCCGCCGGTGATCCGGTTGCGGTCCACCACCACCCGATCATGCACCACCGTGGCGCCCATCAGCGGCAGGAGGTCGCGCACGTTCCACAGCGAGGTGGCGCGGTACCCCTTCAGCAGGCCCGCCGCCCCCAGCACCAGGGAGCCGGTGCAGACGCTGGTGACATATTTCGCCCGCGCTCCGCGGTCGGCCAGGAACCCCAGCACTTCGGCGTCGTCCATCAGGGCGGTGGAGCCCTCGAGGCCGCCGGGCACGAACAGGATGTCGAGGTCCGCCGGGCAGTCCTTCAAGGTGCTGGTCGCGGCCACCGGCATCCCCACGTCCGTCCTGACCGGCGTCTTGTCCTTCCAGACCAGATGCATTTCGCCATGCATCATCGAGAAGAAGGTCATCGGCCCGACGAGGTCCAGCAGCACCATCTGCGGATACACCAGCATGGCGGTGCGCACCGGCTTCATGGCGCCGTGACCGGCATGTTGTGAATGATCTCCGTGCGCCTCGGCCGCCATCGCCGGGCGGGCCAGCATGGCGGCGAGCGCAGTTGCGGCGGCGGCCTGCAGCATCTGGCGGCGCTCTGGGGCGACGGGGGCGGTCATGGGCGGCTCCTCCGGAACGGGACCAACCGATCCTAGAGAAGCCGCTTCGTCAAAGTCTGCCAGAGGCGGATCGAATAGGGTCAATCCGCCTCCCGCGGATCACTGCGCCTGATGTTCGCCCACGGCGGCGGTGATGCGTTCGTTGATGTCCGGCAGGCAGGCGCTTTCGAACACGTCGTTGCCCTTCACCGGCACGAACAGCTTGGTGTTGCGCCATTCGCCTTCCCAGTTCACCGGGTCCGTCATGATCAGCTCGACGGTGAAGGACTGCTTGTCCTTGGCCATCTTGATCCGCTCGACGATGTGCAGCTGGTCCGAGGCGGGCACGCCCTGGATGATCCAATGGTGATGGCCGGCGAAGCCGATGGTGTCGACCACCAGGGTGTCGCCCTCCCAGCGGGCGACGGAGTCGCCCTGGAAGGTGTTGATCAGGATGTCCGGACCCGGGTGGCCGCGGCCGTCGAGGTAGAGCCAGCGCACCGCATTGAACAGGCCCTGGATCATGACGATCCCGGTCGGGTATTGCATGACCTGGATCGGCCACACCCGGGTCCACCACTTGGGCATGCCGGCAGGCCAGCACATGCCGGTGTCGTCGCGGAACGCTTTGCCCTCGGCGTTGGCTTTCACCGCCTGATCGTAGAGGGCCTGGGCGGCGGGGGTCAGCTTGGGGATGGGGGCGAAGTTGAAGCCGCCGTTTTCCGGTTGCAGCTTCAACGTCCAGGTTCCGGTCATGTCGAACGCCGGCTTGGGATGTTTCTTCGCCAGGTTCTCCGGCTGCAGCAGGCCCAGCGGCCACGGATCGTCCATGGTCTTTGGCCAGGCCTCGGCGGCCAGACTTGGCGCGGCGGCCAGGGCCAGGACGGCGCCGGCCAACAGGGCGCCGAACCGGCGGATGGATCTTGCTTGCATGGCCATGGTCGCTCTCCCCTTATCTCCCAGCAGACCCGATCGAAGATGCTCAAGTCGGGCTTACGATGGAAGCGCTAGTCGCCCGCGTTCGATTCACGGATCGCCGGCGGCCAGCTTAACATGTTATGCAAATTCGCCGAAGGCGAGGCTTCAGGAAAAGGGGGCTGGCCGGGTTTGACAGAGGATTGACGGGATAAGACGTCGCCTCGCTGTTATGGCTTCGGGCTGATCATGCAACAGACATCCAGTTCCGCTTCCGCACCCGTCTCCACCTCCTGGATCGAACGCCTGATCGGCTTCGATACGGTAAGCCGCAACTCCAACCTCGGCCTGATCGAGACCGTGCGGGATCATCTGGCGGCCCAGGGCTTCGTCTCCACGCTCACCTATGATGCGGCGGGCGCCAAGGCGAACCTGTTCGCCACCCTGCCAGCCGACGACGGGCGCCAGACCGGCGGGCTCGTCCTGTCCGGTCATACCGATGTGGTGCCCGTCGACGGCCAGGACTGGTCCAGCGATCCCTTCCGCGCGGAGGTGCGCGACGGCCGGATCTACGGCCGCGGCTCGGCCGACATGAAGGGTTTCATCGGCACGGCCATCGCCATGGTCCCGGTGATGAAGGCGACTCGCCTGCGCGCGCCCATCCATTTCGCCCTCTCCTTCGACGAGGAGCTTGGCTGCGTCGGGGCCCCGTTGATGATCGACGACATCGTCGCGCGGGGCGTCGCGCCCGAGGGCTGCATCGTCGGCGAGCCGACGGGCATGCAGGTGGTGACGGCCCACAAGGGCGCCGGCTGTTATCGCTGCCGGGTGGTGGGCAAGGCGGCGCATGCGTCGCTGCCGGCGCTCGGCCTCAACGCCATCGCCTATGCCGCCAAGCTGATCGACCACATCGAGGAGAGGGCCGCGCGCTTCCGCTGCGACGGCCCCTTCGACGACGCCTTCGACACCCCCTATTCCACCGCCCAGGTGGGGGTGATCCAGGGGGGCGCGGCGCCCAACATCGTGCCGGCGCTGTGCGAGTTCGTGTTCGATCACCGCAGCCTGCCGGGCACCAACGAGGACGGGGTTCTGGAGGACCTCCAGCGCTACGCCCGCGAAGAGCTGCTGCCGCGGATGCGCGAATCCTTCCCGGACGCCGACATCCAGTTCGAACGCCTCGCCGGCTTCCCAGCCCTCCAGCCGGATGAAGGCGCGGAGGTGACCCGTATGGCGCGCGCCCTGACCGGCGACACGGAAGTGCACAAGGTGGCCTTCGGCGCCGAGGCGGGACTGTTCCAGCGGGCGGGCGCCCCGTCGGTCATCTGCGGGCCCGGCCACATCGCCCAGGCCCACCGGCCCGACGAATATGTCGCCATCGACCAGATCGCAGCGTGCGAGAATTTCCTCACCCAGGTCATCGAGCAGATGAAGGCGCCATGACGGAAACCGCCGCCGAAGCGCCCCCCGCCGCGACCCCGCCGGCCAAGCGCTCGCGACCCGCCCAGCATCCAGCCAAGGCCATCATCGTCGCCTCCATCGGCAATGCGCTGGAATGGTTCGACCTGATCGTGTTCGGCTTCCTGAGCGTGGTCATCTCCACCCAGTTCTTCCCGCCCGGCAATCCCACCGCCGCGCTGCTGCAGACCCTGGTCGCCTTCGGCCTCGCGTTCCTGATGCGGCCGCTCGGGGCTATCTTCCTCGGGCGCTATGCCGACCGACATGGGCGGATGAAGGCCATGGTCATGTCTGCGGGGCTGATGATGCTCGGCACCGGCATCATCGCCTTCATCCCGACCTACGCTCAGATCGGCGTGTTCGCGACCGTGGGCCTCGTCATCGCCCGGCTGATCCAGGGTTTTTCCGCCGGCGGCGAGTTCGGCAGCGCCACCGCCTTCCTCGCCGAGCAGTCGCCGGACAAGCGCGGCTTCTTCGCCAGTTGGCAGGTGGCCAGCCAGGGCTTCACGACCCTGCTGGCGTCTGCTTTCGGGGTCGGCCTCGCCAACTGGCTCACGCCGGAGCAGCTTCACGCCTGGGGCTGGCGCATCCCCTTCATGTTCGGCCTGATCATCGGCCCGGTCGCCCTCTATATGCGCCGCAACGTCCCCGAGACCGAGGAGTTCGAAGCCATCGAGCCCTCCAAGACGCCGCTGATGGATGTGATGCGCGCCCACAAGGCGCCGTTGCTGGCGGCGATCGGCGTGACGGTGCTGGCCAATGTGGCGACCTATGTCGTGCTGTTCATGCCCAGCTTCGCACAGCGCGAGCTTGGGTTGCCGGCCAGCGGCGCCTTCGCCGCCACCCTGGTGACCGGTGTCGTGCAACTGGTTCTCGCCCCCTTCGCCGGGGCGCTGTCGGATCGCATCGGCCGCGTGCCGGTGATGGCGGGGGCGGGGGCGGGCATGCTGCTGCTGATCTGGCCGCTGTTCGCCTGGCTGGTGGCGTCGCCCACGGTGGCCACCATGATCGCCGTACAGGCCATCTATGGGGTGCTGCTGAGCTGCTATTTCGGCGTTGTGCCGTCCATGCTGTGCGAGTTGTTCCCCACCCGCAACCGGACCACGGGCCTGTCGCTGGGCTACAATATCGCGGCGACCCTGTTTGGCGGCTTCTCTCCGGCCCTGATCGTCTGGCTGATCGCCACGACGGGCAGCAAACTCGCGCCGAGCTACTATGTAATGTTCGCTGCTGCGCTCAGCCTTTCGGCGCTGGTGTTTGCTCACAAGCGCTTCGGGGTCCGCTGAGGGCTGGCGGGAAATGACGTCTTATCGTCATTTGCCGTTCGCCCCCGGCTCGCCATGGTCGCGGGGCAACGAAAGGTCCTCGCCGTGGTCGAGCCCGCATCAGATTTTGGTCAGATCGACCGCCGTGCGCTGATCGCCGCGGCCGTCGGACTATCTCTCGCGCCAGGAGTCGCCTTGTCCGCCCAACCCGACGCCGTTCCGCAGATCCAGGTGGGCATGCTCGTCCACCCCGACATGGTGCTGCTCGACCTCGTGGGTCCGCAGACGGTGATGTCCCTGGCCATGGCCCAGGTGCATCTAGTGGGCAAGACCCGCGCGCCGGTTTCCACCGACGTCGGCGTCGCCATCGCCCCCACCACCACCTTCGTCGACGCGCCCAAAGATTTCGACGTCCTGTTCGTTCCCGGCGGCCTGAAGGGGTCGATCGAGTGCATGAAGGATCCCGAGGTCATGGCCTTCATGGCTGACCGCGGATCGCGCGCCCGCTACGTCACCAGCGTCTGCACCGGCAGCTTGGTGTTGGGGGCTGCGGGTCTGCTCAAGGGCTATGACGCGACCTCCCACTGGTATGTGCGCGACCTGCTGGCGACGATGGGCGCGAGGCCGAAGCATGGCCGGGTGGTGACCGATCGCAACCGCATCACCGCCGGCGGCGTCACCGCGGGCATCGACTTCGGCCTGACCCTCGCTGCGGCGCTGCGGGGAGAGGATTTCGCCAAGAAGATCCAACTCACCCTGGAATACTCCCCGGAGCCGCCGTTCAGGGCCGGGACGCCGGAGGAGGCGGGACCCGCTATGACGGGGGACGTGCTTGCGCGCCGTGCGCCCCTGATCGCGGCGGCCCGCGAGGCTGCGGAAGCCGCGGCCCGGCGCGCCTGACCATGAAGACAGCACCCGTCATCCTCGTGCTGGCGCTCGGCGCCTGCGCACAGGTTCCGAAGGACGCCGGCTTCAGTCAGGTCCAGGCCGACAGCCGCGCCTTCATCGGCGCCGCCCCGGAATGGGCAAGGACCCAGGCCGACGAGACCCGCGCCGCCGAAATGGTCGACGCCCTCCTCGCCAAGGAGGTGACCGCCGACACGGCCACGCAGGTGGCGCTGATCAACAGCCCCAAGGTGCGTGAGGCGCTGGAGCGGCTCGGCGTCGCCCGGGCCGAGTTCCTCGCCGCCGCCCTGCCGCCCAATCCCTTCGTCGATGTCGCGCGTCTCGACCGCAAGGGTCAGTCGGCCATGCTGGACTATGGCGTCGGCATCGCCGTGATCGACCTACTGCTCACGCCGCAGCGGGGCCGCATGGCCGCCGCCGATTTCGAAACCGCCCGCGCCGAGGCGACCGAAGCGGTGGTGTCCACCGCCCTCGACGCCCGCATCGCCTTCGTCGCCTATGTGGCGGCCCAGCAGGTGGCCGACTTCTATCGCCAGAGCGAGGATGCGGCCAAGGCCGCCGCCGCCGCGGGCTCGGCCCTCTATGACGCCGGCAACATCGCCAAGGTGGACCGGGACCGGGAGCGGTTCTTCGCCGGAGAGACCGCGGCGCTGCGCCTGTCCGCAGAGGCCGATGTGCCGCCGGCCCGCGAGCGTCTCAACATGCTGATGGGCCTGTCCGGCGACCGGGCGCGGCGCTGGACCACCGGCGGCCGCCTGCCCGATCCGCCCAACGATCCCGTCGAGGCGGAGGCTGCGGAGACCCGCGCCGTCGCCACCAACCTGCACCTGAAGGCCGCCGACGCCCGCCTGCGCGCCGCCGCTGTCCGTCGCGGGATGACGGGTCCGCAGTCGGTGCTCGGCGATCTGCAGATTTCCGCCCGCGGCGAGCGCGACGACGGTCTTTGGAAGCGTGGCGCAGGCTTGTCCGCCACCGTCCCGCTGTTTGGCCTCGGCGCGCCGGCGCGGTCCCGCGCGGCGGCGGAGGTGCGGGCCGCTCAGGCGGCGCGCCGCGGCGCCGAGATCGAAACTCGCGCCAACGCCCGCGGGGCGGCCGAGCGGCTGGAGGCGCTGCGCAAGCTGGCGATCTATCGCCGCGACACCGTGCTGCCCCTGTCCAAGGACGTCTATGACGGCGTCGTGCTGGATTTCAACGCCATGCAGATCGGCATCTTCCAGATCCTGCAGGCTAAGCGCGATCGCCTTGGCGCAGGCCGTGACTATATCGAAGCCCTGCGCGACTTCTGGACCGCCCGCAGCGAACTCGACGCCATCGGCGCCTTCCAGCCCGCACCGGCCCCGCCGACCCCCGCAACCCCCGCGCAAGGAGGCTGACGCCATGGAGCTCGACCGCCGCCGCGCCCTTGCCGCCGCCGGACTCGTGGGCGCCGCCGCCGCCCTGGCCGCGCGTCCCGCCGCCGCCGCCCCCGTCACCGTGCCGCATCCCGGGGCCTATCCGCCGGGGCGTCCGGGGCGCGATTACATCCCCGTGGTGACCCCGAACGGCGTCACCCTGCCGTTCAAGATCAAGGACGGGGTCAAGGTGTTCCACCTCGTCGCCCAAGAGGTCGATCACGAGTTCGCCCCCGGGCTGAAGGCCCTGTGCTGGGGTTACAACGGCCGCTGCCATGGCCCGACCATCGAGGCGGTCGAGGGCGACAGGATCCGCATCTACGTCACCAACAAGCTGCCGACGGCCACCAGCATCCACTGGCACGGGCTGATCCTGCCCGCCGGTATGGACGGGGTGGCGGGGCTGTCGCATCCGCCGATCCCAGCGGGGGAGACCTGGGTCTACGAGTTCCCGCTCGTGCAGCACGGGACCCACATGTACCACTCGCACCACGACGAGATGACCCAGATCGCCCTGGGGCTCGCGGGGCTGTTCATCATCCATCCGAGGAAGCCGTTCCGCCGGGTCGACCGCGACTTCGCCCTGTTGTTCTCCGAATGGAGGGTCCGCCCGGGCGCCCGCCGGCCGGACCCCAACGAGATGACCGACTTCAACGTCTTCTCGGTCAACGGCAAGGCCTTCCCCGGCGTCGAGCATATGGTGGTGGGACAGGGGCAGCGGGTGCGCATCCGCCTCGCCAACATCTCGCCGATGGATCACCACCCGATCCATATCCACGGCCACACCGTCACCGTCACCGCCACCGACGGCGGGCCGCTGCCCCCATCGGCCCAGTGGCCGGAAGTGACCGTGCTCACCCCCGTCGGCTCGACCCGCGATTTGGAGTTCGTGGCCGACAATCCGGGAGATTGGGCGGTGCACTGCCATATGACCCATCACACGATGAACCAGATGGGCCATGAGATCCCCAACATGATCGGGGTCGACGGCTCACGCTTCGAGGCCCGCACCCGCGACCTGACCCCCGAATACATGGTCATGGGTCAGCACGGCATGGCCGAGATGGCAGAGATGAACATGCCCCCGCCGGCCAACTCCATCCCCATGCGGGGGATGCCTGGACCGGCCGGCTACATCGGCATGGGCGGCATGTTCACCGTGTTGAAGGTCCGTCCCGGCCTCACCAGCTATGGCGATCCCGGCTGGTGGAAACATCCCCCCCGCACCCAGGCCTGGCGGGCCAGCCCGGATGAACTCGCCGCCGACGGCGTCGAGGTTTGATAGTCGTGAGGAGTGAAGTGATGAAAGCCCTGTCTCTCGCCCTGATGCTCGGTCTGGCCCCGCTGGCGGTGCAGGCCCAGGCGCCGGCCCACGATCACAGCGCGATGACCAAGTCCGATGCAGCGGCTGCGCCCGCCGCCGCGGCCGGCCACGACCATGCGGGAATGAATCACGGCGCCGCGGGTGCGGCCAGCGTGGCCATTCCCTCCAGCCCCGCGGACGGGTCTACCGTGCCGGCGCCGTCGGAGATCAGCCTGACCTTCCCGCACGCCATGCGGCTCGCGTCGCTGCGGCTGACCGACGACCTCGGCCAGGCGGTGGATATCGGCTTCAAGCCCGGCGCGGCCGAGGTGGCCGTGGCCAAGGCGCCCCTGCCCAAGCTGGCGCCCGGGCGCTACGAGGCGCGCTGGGAAGGCGCGGCCGGCGGGCACACCATGGGCGGTACGGTGCGCTTCACCGTCCGGTGAACAATTTCGTCGCCCTGACCGCGTGAGAAGCGGGCGCGATATTCCAGCGGCGTGACGCCGAGCCGACGCAGGAAGCCCCGGCGCAGGTTCTGCTCGTCGCCGTAGCCCGTCTCGACCGCGATCCGCTTCAGCGAGGTGGCGCCGGCCTCAAGCGCACGTCGGGCCGCCTCAAGGCGCAGGGTCTCCACCGTGCGCGCCGGGGTCTCGCCGACCTGGGCGACATAGGTGCGGGCGAAGGTGCGGGCCGACATGCCGCAATGCTCGGCAAGGCGCTCGACCCGCAGATCGTCCTTCAGGCGCGAGGCCATCCAGGCGTGCAACTCGGCGAACACCGGGCTCGCCGCGGCCTGGGAGGCGAGGGGCGCGCTGAACTGCGACTGGCCGCCCGGGCGCTTCAGGAACACCACGAGCTGGCGGGCGACTCCGATGGAGACGGCGTGGCCGAGGTCGTGCTGGATCAGGGCGAGGGCCATGTCGATGCCGGCGGTGACCCCCGCCGAGCTCCAGAACTTGCCTTCCTTCACATAGATGGCGTCGGAGTCGAGGCGAACCCGACCGTAGCGGCTGCGGAAGGCGTCGGCCCAGCCCCAGTGGGTGGCCGCCCGCCGGCCGTCCAGCAGGCCCGTCTCCGCCAGCATGAAGGCCCCGGTGCAGACCGAGCAGATGCGCCCGACATCGGGGGCGCGCCGACGGATGAAGTCCACCAGGGCGGGGGGGCGGGCCGGAGCGCCGTCCGGGCTCCCCCCGGCGATCATCAGGGTGTCGATGACCTTGCCGTCCAGGGACGAGAGGGGCTCGGTGACGATGGGGGCGCCGGCGCTGGTCTGCACCGGCCCGCCATGTTCCGAAGCGATGATGATCTCGTAGGGCGACTCGACGAGGCCCAGGCGCTTCACGCCGCCGAAGGCCTGCAGGGGGCCGGCGACATCGAGCAGGTTCACCCCGTCGAAGGCCAGCATCACCACCCTGTGGGTGGCGGTCGCAATCCCGGCTAGCCGCGCACCCGCGGCATCAGAATCATATCCCATGGACTTGGCATCTCCCCGCACGGAACGTGGATGAGGGCTGGAACGTCTTTGGCGATGGCGGTGGTCAGGGCCGACTGCAGCGCATCCGGCGTTTCGGCGCGGTAGGCCGCGACGCCGAAGCTCTTGGCGAAGTCGACGAAATCGGGGTTCTTCAGGTCGCTGCAGATGTAGCGTTCGCCGTAGTGATGCTTCTGGATCAGCTTCACGTTGCCGAAGGCGGCGTTGTCGAACACCACCGCCACCACGCCGATGCCATGCTGCATGGCGGTGGCGAGTTCGGCCGCCTGGTACATGAAGCCGCCGTCGCCCATCACCGCGACCACCGCCTTCTTGGGGGCGGCCGCCTTGGCGCCGAGGGCCGTGCCGTAGCCCCAGCCGAGGTTGTCCTGGTAACCGGGGCTCAGATAGGTGCGGGGCTGGCGGGTCTCGAAGGCCATGCGGCCGGCGAAGCCGAGCTGGGTCACGTCCTCCACCACGATGCCGTCGTCGGGCAGGGCGGCGCGGATGGCGTTCAGGAAGGACCGCTGCGGTTCAAGCCGCGACAGCCGCTCGGCCAGCCATTCCCGGTGACCGGCGAGTTCGTCCTCGCGGCTACCGGCGACGGAAGCCTGTTGCGGCAGGACCTGCAGCAGACGGCGGACAACCGCGCCCGCATCGCCGATGCAGGCGGCGGCCGGCTTGCGGAAGCGCTCCGGCTCGGTGGGGTCGATGTCGATGCGGACGACGGCCATCTTGTCGTCCATGCCCCACTGCTGGTGCTGGATCAGCAGGCGGGTGCCAATGCCGATGACAAGGTCGACGTCCTTCCACAGGCGGTGGGCGACGGGCAGGTTGACGAACAGGCGGTGGGCGGTGGGCACCACGTCCCGGCCGCCGCGGTGGGCGCACACCGGCGCCTCCAGCAGTTCGGCGAGGGCGATGACCTCCTTGGAGGCGTCCTTGGCGCCGGCCCCGATCACGATCATCGGCCGGCGGGCGCGGCCGATCAACTCGGCGGCCTTGGCGATGGCGTCCTCGTCCAGCGGGGGCGTAGCGGGGGCCTGCGGATCTTCCAGCTCTACGGGGGCGGAACGGCCCCACATGTCGATGGCGCATTCGATGGCGGTGGCGCCGCGGCGCCCGGACATGGCGTTGCGGATGGCGCGGGCTGTGACGGCGGGCGCCTCGGAGGGATGGTTGATCCGCTCGGCCGACTTGGTCAGGTGGCGCACCAAGCCGATTTGATCGTGCATCTCGTGCAACTGGCCGAGGCCGCGGTCGATGTCGGCCTGCGGGATCTGGCCGAACACGCCGACAACGGGGGCGGACAGGCTGGACGCGGTCAGCAGGGCCGCGCCG
>Ga0182736_1001277_pt1 | contig 26176 bp, 23 predicted proteins | sample eDN5th30CKraftBY_FD_128882 | JGI IMG/M metagenome (GOLD analysis project Ga0182736, IMG submission 128882) | Enriched backyard soil microbial communities from Emeryville, California, USA - eDNA 5th pass 30_C Kraft BY (version 2) (version 2) | ecosystem: Environmental > Terrestrial > Soil >...
AAGGCCAAGGAGAAGGACGACTACCTGATCTACAACAAGAAGAAAGGCGTTCTCTATTACGATGCCGACGGCTCGGGTCGGGGCAAGGCGGTGGAGATCGCAACGCTGAAGAAGAACCTCAAGATGACGAATGCCGATTTCTTCGTCATCTGAAGCGAAATCGGGGTAGTGACTTAAGTTTGCCTCTGCCCTGTCATTCCGGGGCGAGCGAAGTGAGAACCCGGAACCCATAGCCACCGACGGTTCAGAAGAGCGCGAAACGCTTGCCGCCTCTTTCTGCATCCTCAGTGGTTATGGGTTTCCCCGCCTTCGGCGTGGCCCTTCGGGTCGGGCTCGCCTGCGGCGCCCCGGAATGACAGGGCGGGCCAACTTAAGTCAGTACCGAAATCGGCGAAGCGGAGACGAGAGCTGATTCTACGCATGTGGGATCAGCTTTAATGCATCGGACCCCGAGGGCGGATCCGCTTCATTGACGTGGCTTTCCGGGTCGACCCGACGCTTTAGCGTTCGCAGGCGCTGGGCTGCTGAACGTCGAGGGATTTCAGCTCGCCGCGCAGGGCGAAATCGCCGTAATCGAGCTTCAGGTCGCGGCTGACGCCGTTCTCGTAGAGCTCGAACGAGATCCTGTAGACGGGCATCCGATCGCCCTGCCCGCCCTCGAAATAGCTGATGGTGACAGGCCAGCGCGCCTGGGAGGCAAGCTGCTGCTTCGCCGGATCCTCGACCGATGCCAGAGCCGCCCCGGGCTCGATCCGGCGCCCGATGAGGCCCAGCGTGTCGTAGATCTTGTCGCCCTTGTTCGAGCCGTCATAGACCCGGATGGACAGGGTCGTGTCGCCCCGGCGGCCGGCCTCAATCAGGCGTTTGAGGTGCTCGGTCGGGAATACGGTCTCGCCGGTCGAACCGAAAACGGTCTTCTTCGGCTGTTTCAGGTCGACGTTCAGGTCACCCTGGGCCGTGAGCTTGGCATCGCCGTCGACCTCGCCGTCCTTGATCATCCCCTGACGGAACGACGTGGACTTGAAGTGCATCGAGCGCCCATCGCCGGTCTCGTAGGTCGCCGTCTGGATGTCGAGGGTGTTGGAACCCGTCTCGGTGCTGTTGAGAATCGTGACCTGACGGTACTTGAGGGTGTAGCCGTCACAGGCATCGCCGCCGAATTCCATGGCGATGCGTCCCCTCGCGTTGTCGACCCCGTTGGAGCCGCCCGAGCGCATGAGGGAAAGATCGTAGACGGCTCTATGGGGAGCCAGTTGAACCGGGGACTTGGCCGCTTCCGCGAAGGCCGGCGACAAAAGGGCGATGGACAGGCCAGTGGCCGCAGCAAGCAAACGCATATCTTCTCCCGATCCCACCCATTGCAGGATATGATCGTCCTGCGGACAGAGCAATGTTCCTGCTTGCGTCCTTCCGGCTCATCCGCCACTACTCCGTCCGGATGATGTCACGCATCGAGGCTTCCATGAGCGCAGTCGACACGAAACTCAAGTCGCTGGGAATCACCCTGCCGACCCCGGCCGCACCGGTCGCGAACTATGTTCCCTACGTCCGCACCGGCAATCTGATCGTTATCTCCGGCCAGCTCTGCCTCGGCCTCGACGGCAAGATGGCGGATGCCCACAAGGGCAAGCTCGGCGCGGAAGTCTCGCCCGAGTTAGGCAAGGAAGCGGCGCGGCTTTGCGCGATCAACCTCCTCGCGCAGCTGAAGGCCGCCGTCGGCGATCTCGACCGGGTCACCCGCTGCGTCCGTCTCGGCGGCTTCATCAATGCGGTCCCGACCTTCGCAGCCCTTGCGCCCGTGATGAACGGCGCTTCGGACCTGATGGTCGAGGCTCTCGGAGAAGCAGGCCGCCATGCCCGCTCCACCGTCGGTGTCGCGGAATTGCCGCTCGATGCCTGCGTCGAAGTCGAAGGGATGTTTGAAGTCAAATGAGCACCCCGAGCTGGCTCGTCGCAAAGCCCATCGCCCATCGCGGCCTCCATAACAAAGCCGAAGGCATCATCGAGAACACGGTCTCGGCCGCGGAAGCCGCCATCGCGCGCGGCTTTCCCATCGAGCTCGACGTGCAGCTGACCGGCGATAACGAAGCCATCGTCTTCCACGATTTCGAGCTCGACCGACTCACCGGCCAGACCGGCCTCGTGGCCGAGCGCAAGCTCTCGGACTTGAGCGCCATCGAGATTGCAGGCGCCAGGGGCGGCGACAGAATCCCCTCGTTCAAGGACTATCTCGGCACCATCGCCGGGCGCACGCCCCTCGTCATCGAGGTCAAGAGCAAGTTCGACGGCGACATGCGCCTGACGAAGCGGGTGATCGAGGTCCTCAAGGATTATCAAGGCCCCTTCGTGGTCAAATCCTTCGATCCGGACATCGTGGCCTATCTGCGCGAGAACGCGCCGAACATCACGCGCGGGTTCATCGGCGAGCTGGAATACGCTTCCAAGTCGGACGGCTTCCTGCCGCCCGAGCAGAAGCACCGGATGGCGAACCTGCTGCATTTCTCGGAAACGCAGCCGCACTTCCTGTCCTGGCGCGTCAAGGATATCCCCTGTGCCTCGACCTATCTCAGCCGGCTCATGGGCCATGTTCCCGTGATGACCTGGACCGTGCGCAACCCGGAAGACCGCGCCCGCGCCGAAAAGCACGCCGACCAGATGGTGTTCGAGGGATTCATTCCCTGATCAACCCGGCTGTCATCCCCGCGAAGGCGGGGATCCCTAACCGCTGACGGCGCTAGCTAAAGTGCTGTCGCGGTTATGGATCCCGGGCTCCGCCGCGCGGCCCCGGGATGACAAAGCAGCACGCCTGACCAGGCCGATATTGCCAGGTCCCCACCGAGCCCCTAGCTCTAGAACCGAACGGCGGGGTCCTTCCACTCGGTGACAATCCAAGTCAAAATTGCCCAAGGCCTTAAGGCGGTCCCTGCCGCCGATTGGGATGCCTGCGCGCTCGGTCCGGGCTCGGGCGATGACGATCTGTTCAATCCCTTCGTCTCGCACGCCTTCCTCTCATGTCTCGAAGATTCGGGCTGCGTCGGCGCGAAGACCGGCTGGTCTCCGGTGCATGTCCTGGTCGAGGACGAGACGGAAAAGATTCTGGGCGCCGTGCCTTGCTATCTGAAGTCCCATTCCATGGGCGAGTATGTCTTCGACCACTCCTGGGCCGATGCCTATACCCGTGCCGGCGGCCATTACTACCCGAAGCTTCAGGTCTCGGTGCCGTTCACGCCCGTGACGGGTCCGCGCCTCCTGGTTCCGGACGGCGCGCGCGCTTCCGAGATCCGCTCCTATGCGATCGCCGGATTGCGGGCGCTGCGGGAGCAGGTCGGCGCCTCCTCGATCCACGCCACGTTTCTGCAGCAGAACGACCTCGACGCGTTCGGTGCTGAAGGCTTTCTGCGGCGCGACGACCGGCAGTTCCACTGGTTCAACGACGGCTACGAAAGCTTCGACGGTTTCCTTGCAGCGCTGGCCTCGCGCAAGCGCAAGGCGATCCGGCGCGAGCGCCGCGACGCGCTGGCGGATGGTGTCTCCATCGAATGGGTCACGGGACGCGACATCACCGAGGCCCATTGGGACGCGTTCTTCGCCTTCTACATGGATACGGGCTCGCGTAAATGGGGGCGGCCCTATCTCAACCGCCTCTTCTTCTCGCTGATCGGCGAGCGCATGGCGGAGCGCGTGCTTCTCGTGATGGCGAAGCGCGAGGGCCGCTACATCGCCGGTGCGATCAACCTCATCGGCGACAGGCGGCTTTACGGCCGCAACTGGGGCTGCATCGAGGATCGCCCCTTCCTGCATTTCGAGGTCTGCTACTACCAGGCCATCGATTTCGCCATCGCCCGCGGTCTCGACCGTGTCGAGGCTGGGGCGCAGGGCGAGCACAAGCTCGCGCGCGGCTATCGGCCGGTGATCACGTTCTCAGCCCACGACATCGCCGATCCGTCCCTGCGACGGGCGGTGCAGGCTTATCTCGAACAGGAGCGCCTCTATGTGTCGGAGGCTGCGGACGAACTGGCCGAGGCTACGCCGTTCAGGCAGCGCGAGGAGGATTGAGATCAGGGAGCCTAGAGCTGGTTCGACGCATTTTTGACGGCAACCGGATCCACTTCGCCGAAAAATGCTCTAGGCGTCCCGCTGCTTACGCACATAGGCGACAAAGCCTTCGAGGTATTTCCTGAGCTGCTCCTCGATCTTCTGCTCCGCGATCGTCCCGTCCTCGTTGAAGACGGTCCCCGCTCGCGACACCATCAGCCGCCCCTCGGCCCAGAAATCGGCTCTGAGCGTTCGCAGGACCGGCAGCCACGCATTCTGCGACAGGATCGTGCCGAAATTGCCCGGCGAAGCGCCGATCAATGCAACGGGCTTGCTTCCGAAGACTCGTTTGATGTCCGAATCCGGCCGGGAGAGCCAGTCGATGGCGTTCTTGAACACTCCGGGAATCGAGTTGTTGTATTCGGGAGTGACGAGAAGCAGACCGTCCGCGGCCGCGATGGCGTCCTTCAATTCCGCGACCCTCTCCGGAATCCCCTGCTCGACCTCGACGTCGGCGTCATAGAGCGGAATGCCGTGGATAGTTTCGACGACGAGCTCAGCATCCTCAGGCATCAGGCCGGCCGCAACGCGAAGCAAAGCGGTGTTGAATGAGGCCTTGCGCAGGCTTCCCGAGATCCCGATCAGCTTCGTCACGATATCCTCACGATCCATCAATCGATCGTAGAACTAGCGCTTCGAGTCAGCCAGAAAAGAAGAAAGCCGCACCGGATATTCTCCGGTGCGGCTTTCCTGAAATCGTTCGATGAAGACCGCCCTCAAAGGCTGGCGATGACAGCCTCGAGGCCCTCCAGAAGGGCGCCGGGCGACGTGCCCATGAAGTTCAGGCCGACATCCAGCAGCCAGTAGCAGCCGATGACGATGACCGGCACCAGGACCCACGCCAGGACCTCCTCGAACCAGACGCGGCGCCGGCGGCGGCGGTAGCGCTTCTCGCGCCACGACAGCTTCGCCGGGGCCTCTCTGGGCTGGGCCGGAAGCGGCCCCTCGTGGATCTCGGTCGTCATGCTCTAACCAATGGAACCTTCGGAACGGTGCGGACACCTCCGCCTCCATTACCATCGGATCCCTTCGGTTTCACCGACTTTTTCGTCTTCGACGAGGCAGCCTTGGCCTTGGGCTTCTTCTTGCCCGCGTTCGTCACGACCTTCTCGGGCTTCGGCTTCACCGGACCCTCGACATATTCGAAGCCGAGGCTCTGGAGGCCGATCTCGTCGGTCTTGACGATAACCTTGACCGCTCCGCCGTCCTTGAGGCGCCCGAAGAGCACCTCGTCGGCCAGCGGCGTCTTGATGGTCGACTGGATCAGACGACCCATCGGGCGGGCGCCCATGGCCTCGTCATAGCCGTGCTCGACCAGCCAGTCGCGGGCCTCGTCCGTGAGCTCGATCGAGACGTTGCGGTCCGCGAGCTGAGCGTCGAGCTGCATGACGAACTTATCGACGACCTTCTGCACGACTTCCTTGGGCAGATGGCCGAAGGAGATGATCGCGTCGAGGCGGTTGCGGAATTCCGGCGTGAACAGCTTGTTCACCGCCTCCGTATCGTCCCCTTCACGCTTGGTGCGGGTGAAGCCGTAGGCCGGGCGGGCCATGTCGGCGGCGCCCGCATTCGTCGTCATGATGATGATGACGTTGCGGAAGTCGACCTGCTTGCCGTTGTGATCCGTCAGCTTCCCGTGATCCATGACCTGGAGCAGGATGTTGAACAGATCCGGATGCGCCTTCTCGATCTCGTCGAGGAGCAGCACGCAATGCGGGTGCTGGTCGACGCCGTCGGTCAGGAGACCGCCCTGGTCGAAGCCCACATAGCCGGGAGGCGCGCCGATCAGGCGGCTGACCGTGTGCCGCTCCATGTATTCCGACATGTCGAAGCGCAGGAGTTCGACGCCGAGCGAGGCGGCCAGCTGCTTGGCCACTTCCGTCTTGCCGACGCCCGTGGGGCCGGCGAACAGGTAGGACCCGATCGGCTTTTCCGCATCGCGCAGGCCGGCGCGGGCGAGCTTGATCGCCGAGGACAGGGCGTCGATGGCCTTGTCCTGCCCGTAGACCACCCGCTTGAGGGTGTCCTTCAGATGCGCCAGCACCTCCGCATCGTCCTTCGACACGGTCTTGGGCGGGATTCGCGCCATGGTGGCGATGGTCGCCTCGATTTCCTTGATGCCGATGGTCTTCTTGCGGCGGCCTTCGGGAAGGAGCATCTGCGACGCGCCGGTCTCGTCGATCACGTCGATCGCCTTGTCCGGCAGCTTGCGGTCGTTGATGTAGCGGGCGGAGAGCTCCACCGCCGCCTTCACGGCGTCGTTGGTGTACTTGAGCTTGTGGAACTCCTCGAAATAGGGCTTCAGGCCCTTCACGATCTCGATCGCATCCGGCACCGACGGCTCGTTGACGTCGATCTTCTGGAAACGACGGACGAGCGCCCGGTCCTTCTCGAAATACTGGCGGTATTCCTTGTAGGTGGTCGAGCCGATGCAGCGAAGGGTGCCCTGAGCGAGCGCGGGCTTGAGCAGGTTCGAGGCATCCATCGCACCGCCGGAGGTGGCGCCGGCGCCGATCACCGTGTGGATCTCGTCGATGAACATGATCGCGTTCGGGTGCTGCTCGATCTCCTTCATCACCTGCTTGAGGCGCTCTTCGAAGTCGCCGCGATAGCGCGTGCCGGCGAGCAGGGTGCCCATGTCGAGGGCGAAGACGGTGGCGCCTTTCAGCACCTCCGGCACCTCGCCCTGCACGATCTTGCGGGCAAGTCCCTCCGCGATGGCGGTCTTGCCGACGCCGGGATCGCCGACGAGGAGCGGGTTGTTCTTCTGGCGGCGGCACAGGACCTGAATCGTGCGCTGGACCTCCGACTCGCGACCGATCAGCGGATCGATCCGGCCTTCCTTCGCCTTCTTGTTCAGGTTGACGCAATAGGCATCGAGGGCGTCGCCCTTCTTCTTCTGGCGGGTATCGCCTTCTTCCTGAGTCGGACGCTCGTTGGAGGCTTCTTCCTCCGACCCGCGCGGGGAGCGGCTCTCGGTGAGGCCAGGGCGCTTGGCGATGCCGTGGCTGATGTAGTTGACCGCGTCGTAGCGGGTCATGTCCTGCTCCTGCAGGAAATAGGCGGCATGGCTTTCCCGCTCGGCGAAGATGGCGACGAGCACGTTGGCGCCCGTCACTTCGTCCCGGCCCGACGACTGGACATGGATCACCGCCCGCTGGATCACGCGCTGGAAGCCGGCAGTCGGCTTCGAATCCTGGCGTCCATCGGCGACGAGGTTGGCGAGTTCGCTGTCGACGTAATCGACCAGGTTGCGGCGAAGGACGTCGAGATCGACATTGCAAGCGCGCATGACGGCGGCGGCATCCTGGTCGTCGATCAGGGCCAGGAGGAGGTGTTCGAGTGTTGCGTATTCATGGCGGCGTTCGCCTGCGAGAGCGAGCGCTCGGTGAAGGGCTTGTTCAAGACTGCGAGAAAAGCTCGGCAACGGCTTGTCCTTTATGACACAGGGCTCGGCTAATTCTTTTCCATTACACATTGCAGAGGATGCTGGTGTTTCCTGGCGAAATCCATGACTTGCGTCACTTTCGTCTCAGCAACCTCGTACGTAAAAACTCCGCACTCCCCGACACCATTCTGGTGGACGTGCAACATGATCCGGGTCGCATCTTCGCGGTTCTTGTTGAAGAAGCGTTCGAGCACGTGCACCACGAACTCCATCGGGGTGTAATCATCGTTCAAGAGAAGAACGCGGTAAAGGTTAGGCCGTTTCGTGCGCGGCTTGGTTTTCGTGATGATGGCCGTGTTCGAGCGACCGCCATCGTCGCCTCCAGGGGGCTGTGACCCGCCGGCAGCGGAGATCGGAAGAAACTCCGACTGGGTCAAAGTGCCTTGAGTGAACCGCAGCATATTCGGACGACCGCCCCTTCTCTTCTAATTTCGGCCCGGACCGGCGACCCTTATCCGCTCCAGGCCAAAGGCTCACACCCAAATGTATAGTCGCTCCATTCGGTTCGCCAGATCAACCAGATGGGTGGTCGCAGCCCCAGGCGAAAGAGCGACATCTTGGTCACGCCTTCGCGATGACCACAAGCGAGCCGGCCCTGCCCTTCGCGCATGGCTGCCCAAACGCAAAACGCCCGGGACGAAGCCGGGCGTTTCGTAGAGACTTGAAAAAGCGTCCCGGCTTTAGGCAGCCTTGGAGAGGAGCCCTTCGAAGGGCTTCATCGTCTCCGTGGCAAGGGCCGAGTAGAGCGTGCCCATCTTGGCCGTCTGGCTGACGAGGCTGTCATAGGCGCCCTTCACGAAAGCCGTCTGGATCTCGACAGCCTTGTCGAGGGTCTGGACGCCCAGCAGCTTCTCGACGGTCGCAGAGGTCTGCTCGAAGGACTTGCGGGCGTAATCGGCCGTCTCGCTGGCGATCGCCTGGCTGTTGGACGAGAAAGCGCCCAGCGCCTTCACGGTGGCGTCCAGGTTGTCCTGGCCGAATTTCTGAATCTGGGTAAACGACTGGAGCATTGTGAACCTCGGCAATTAGGCGTTAAGGTGCAGTTGGCGCCGCTGAATAGCTGACGGAGCCAATATGTGCAGTGCACAAAAATTTGTCAAGTTAATTTGTGCAGTGCACAACAAACCAGTCATTCGATCCGCTCCCGTTAACCCGCCCGTAACCGCAACCTCTTACCGTCAAGACATGTGTCGCGCTGGCAACGGTTCCCTCGAGAGAGCCGGGCGCAAAGCCTAGAACCAAACGAAACAGGGATTTTTTCGACATGAATTCGGTTTGGATGGGACACCGAAAGACATGGGCCCTCATCGGTATCGCCGCGTCTGTTGCCGTCGCCTTTGCCTCCCCGGCCGACGCTGCACGGCGCAAGGCGAAGCCCTCCGGCGGCGGATACGGTCCTCTCTCGGCCTCCATTGTCGTCGATGCCAAGACAGGTAAGGTCCTGCAGGGCGAGAGCATCGACGAACCCCGGATTCCCGCCTCCATCACCAAGGTGATGAGCCTCTATCTGCTGTTCGAGCAGCTCGAGCGCGGCCGCATGCGCCTCGACACCCCGCTCACGGTTTCCTCCTACGCCGCCAGCCAGCCCCCGACCAAGCTCGGCCTGCGTCCCGGCTCGGCGATCGACGTCGACAACGCCATCAAGGCGATGGTGACCCTCTCCGCCAACGACGTCTCCGTCGTGGTGGCCGAGAACATCGCCGGTTCCGAGGATGCCTTCGCGTCGATGATGACCCGCAAGGCCCGCGAACTCGGCATGAGCTCGACGGCCTTCTACAACCCGCACGGCCTGCCCCACGATCCGCCGAACATCACGACGGCCCGCGATCTTGCGGTTCTCGGGCGTGCGATCCAGGATCGCTTCCCAAAGTATTTCGCTTACTTTCAGACCCGCTCCTTCCAGTACGGCAGCCGCACCATCCGCGGCCATAACCGCCTGCTCGGCAAGGTCGATGGCGTCGACGGCATCAAGACCGGCTACACCCGTCTCTCCGGCTTCAATCTTCTGACCTCGGTCAACACCGACACCCGGAGCATCGTCGCCGTCGTGCTCGGCGGACGCTCGGGCGGCTCGCGCGATCAGAAGATGGCCTCGCTCATCGAGAGCCACCTGCCCCGCGCCTATGCCGGCAACCGCACCACGGCGCCGGTCGTCGAGGGCGCGTCGCAACCGGCGCTCGTTGCGGAAGCTCCCGCTCCTCGGCCGGTCGAGCCGGCGCCCGCAGCCGTCGCCGTCAAGGTCGCCTCCGCCGTTCCGCAGGCTCCCATCGCCCAGGCCGCCGCGCCGCAGGCCGCACCCGAGCGCAGGCCGCTCGATCTCAATGCCTTGCGGCCGGTCGTAGCCTCCGCTGCAGGCGCGAGCTCGACCACGACCCCGTCCTCATCCGTGCGCTGGCAGAAGGGCCCCGAGGCCCTGCCCGCGAACGCGCAGGCTTATGCCGCGCTGCCGACGCCGATTCCGGCCTCGCAGAAGGCTGCCCTCCAGGCCAAGATCGAGGCGAAGGCCGCCGAACCGGCTCCCGCCGCGCCTGCTACCAAGATGGCCGCCCTCAAGACCGAGACGCCCAAGGCCGATCCTGTGGAAGCCAAGAAGACCGTGTCCGGCTGGGTGATCCAGCTCGGAGCGACGGATGACGAGGACAAGGCGAAGGCCATGCTCGATTCCGCCCGCGGCCGCTTCGGCAAAGTGCTCGGCAAGGCCGCGCCCTTCACGGAGAAGGTGACTGTCGACGGCACCACCCTCTACCGCGCCCGCTTCTCCGGCTTTTCCGAATCCAACGATGCCGCCAATGCCTGCAAGCAGCTCAAGAAGGGCGGCATGAACTGCTTCGCGTCCCGCGGCTGAGCGGCTGACCTGATGTAGAGATCTCTGCGACGGCGCGTGTGTTTGTGCCGTCGCAACTCGCAGACCAACCGGATCGCGCGTGGAGTATCAGCGATGTCGGCCCAGCAGGACTTCTCTCGCCTCGTTCACGCGAGCCGCGAGATACGCCGTCCCTCCCTGGTCGGGATGGAGTTTCTTCATCAGCGTCCGGTGCGCTTTGCGGACCTCGTCGAGGCTCGCACCCGGCTGAAGCCCCAGGATCTGATAGGCTTCTTCTTTCGTCATTACGCCCGAATGCGCATGGGTGCGCGTCCGCGTGTCACGATCACCCTGAGCGTTTTCACGCCAGCCGGTAAACCGGCGATCAAGATAAGCCTCTAGCAGCGGCACGCCCTGGGGATCCTGGGCGCAGCATTCGTCGTAGAGCTGGCGCAGCCCCTGCGGGTCGAGGCTCGACAGCCGACGGCCGGCGAGAGGCCCGACCAGGACGCTTCCCTCCACGGCGCCGGTGGAATGATCGATTTCCATCTCGATCATGGCCGAACGAATACGCGAGAACCGTCCGGTCGCCTGCTGGAACTTGCGCCAGGGCCCTGGAATGTTGAGGGAATTCCATCCCAGCGCCCAGGCTCCGAAGCCGGCGAGCAGCAGGGCCATGTCGAACCGCCCCCGCATGCCGAGGAGCGCGGCCGCGCCAAGCGCGGCGACACCGCCGACCACCTTGAGGCTCTTCGCCAGGGCTTTCGTATCGGCGCGCGTATAATTTTTACCAAGCCACCACAGAAGGGCGACCGCCACAATTCCAAGAAGCAGCATCATCGTTTTCGTCCCCACCCCAACATGTGGGCCGGGATGGGGCAGATGTAAATTGCCAGATCGCCTTGCGTCTTATTCCGGACGCTTCGGGATCTCGAGACCGCGCTGGACGGCGGGGCGGGAAAGTCCGCGATCGAGCCAGGCCGGAACGCGCTTGAGGCTCTCGAACTCCACCAGCTCGCCTGCACCATAGAAGCCGACCAGGTTGCGGACCCAGCCGAGCAGGGAAATGTCGGCGATGGTGTAGTCGTCGCCCATGATCCAATCGCGTCCCTCGAGCCGCGTCTCAAGGACCCCGAGCAGGCGCTTGGATTCGTTCCGATAACGCTCGAGCGGGCGCTTGTCCTCGATCTCGCGGCCGGCGAATTTGTGGAAGAAGCCGAGCTGGCCGAACATCGGCCCGACGGACGCCATCTGGAAGAAGACCCACTGGATCGTCTCGTAGCGGCGTGCCGGGTCGGATGGGAGGAACTTTCCGGTCTTCTCGGCGAGGTACAAAAGGATCGCGCCGGATTCGAACAGGGGAAGCGGCTTTCCGCCCGGCCCCTCCGGATCGATGATCGAGGGGATCTTCCCGTTCGGATTCAGAGCCAGATATTCCGGCGTCCATGTCTCGTTCTGGCCGATATTGATGAAATGCGGCTCGTAAGGAAGGCCGGTCTCCTCCAGCATGATGGAGACTTTGACGCCGTTGGGCGTGGGGGTGGAATAAAGCTGAATCCGATCAGGATGCTGGGCCGGCCAGCGGGTCGCGATCGGGAAGGCAGAAAGATCGGCCATGGAAACTCCATCAAGAGGCTGAGTCGTGATGGAGGGGATGCTAGTGCGCTTGCCGCTTCTTGCAATCGCGAAGCGGCCAGCTGTCTCAGTTGTCGATCAGTGCAGCATGCGGGCCGAACTGCGCTGGTTTTCCCGCTCCCAGGCCTGCACCACGATGCCGTTGATGCCCGAATCGTGCAGCCGGTCGCTCAGGTCGATGAAATGCCGCTCGGTGGTCTCGACCTCGACCTCGATCAGTTCGTCTTCCACATGTTCGAGTTCCGAGGCCGCATAGCGCTCATAGGCCGCCGACATCTCGGCATAGGCGAAGGCAACGGGAAGGGTGCGGAAGATCGTGGAGAATTCGTCGTCCAGCTCGCCGGTCGTGAGATCCCGCATCTGGACGAGATATCCGTCCTCATGCTCGCAGACCTCGTAGCGCCAGTGCCGGCCTTCAGATGCACACATCAGCATCGGAACCTCCACTCAACTGAACTGCTGAGCCAATGCGTTTCGAGGCGGCGAAGTTCCCGGTTTATCCCCAACCAAAAGTCTAACGGCGGGCGCCGGCCTCGACCCGCACCCGTCCGCCGATCCGCACCTGGGTCCCGTTGCCGAGGTCGATGAACCCCTGGTTTGCCTGGAGTGCCTCCCGCCGCGCGGAATCTGCTCGCCCTGCCTGGACCCCGTTCCTGCATTCCGGCGGAAGCTGCGCGCGAACACCGGGCGCCGCGTCGGGGATGCGGCAATCCTTCGCAACAGCCGGGCCGGCGGCGGCCAGAAGGACGGCCAGGGAGATCGGAAGCCTCATGGGAGTCTCTCTGTGGAATTCACATAGGTTACAGAAGGCCCAGCTCGGCCAGCTCGCGCCGCATCTCGTCCGGCATCTGGCCAAGATCGCCCGATTTCAGGTCGATGTCACGCGGTGCGTCCTTGGCGACGAGATAGCGCCAGCCCTGGAACGGCCGATAGGGGCGCGGCTCGATCGTGACGACCGTCTGGTCCAGCACCAGCCGGCAGCGGCCGATCCCGTCGGAATCGGTGAAGGGGCGGATGTCGAGAAGCTTTTGACGGGCCGCGACATGGCCCTTGATCACCCAGAACAGGGAGCCGCCGTCCAGAAGCTCGTCGACACGCTTTGGCACCATGCGGGTCGTATGCGTCTGCTCGTAGTCGCGGCCGAGGCGGCGATGGAGAGCGCGGTTCTCCTCGATCCACTCTTCGAGATCCGTGATCGAGTCGCAGCCGACGCAAAGTTTGATCAGGTGAAGGGCCATGTGCGTTTCAACCATGTCCACATCGCCGGAAAAATCCGGCGATGCGCCGCAGGCTATTCCTCCGTCTTGAGCACGATGAGGCGCGCGCCTTCCGCCACCTGCGCACCGGGTTCGGCGGCGATCTCCGCGATCTCGGCGTCTGAGGGCGCGACGAGCACGTGCTCCATCTTCATCGCTTCGACGATGGCCAGGCGCTGGCCTTTCTCCACCTTGTCGCCGGGCTGCACGAACACCGCGATGAGCTTGCCGTGCATCGGCGCCTTCACCGCGCCGCCCTCGTCCATGTGCTCGAGATCGACATCGAAGGGATCGTAGGGCTGCACCAGCGTCTGGCGCCCGTTGCGGATGATGTAGACCCCGTGCGGCGCGTCGACCTCGCGGTCGACCACGTCCTCGGCCCAAGGATCGCTCTCGCCGAACGCGACGGTGCTGGCGCCGGCATGTTCGCGGCTGAACACCTCGCGCGCATCGACGCGTTCGCCGTCGACGAGCAGCGGCACGCCGACGCTGCGGATGCCGAGCAGCTGGAACCCGTCCGGGGCCGACCAGGGCGAGGACGGCTCGTCGCTCTTCTGCAGCTCCGCCATGCGCAGCCGCTCGATCTCGCGCGAGATCAACGCGGAAGCGCCGAACGAGACGGCGATCTCGTCCACGGGCTGCGGCCCGACGCCGAGGCTCTCAAGATTGCGATCGATGAAGCCGGTATCGAACCGCCCTGCCCTGAAGCCTTCCGCCTCGCAGAGCTTCTTCAGGAAGGCCGCGTTGGTCTTCGGCCCGGCGACGATCGTCTCGCCGAGCGCCGCCGCGAGCCGGTCCAAGGCTTCGTCGCGGGTTGCGCCATGGGCGATGACCTTCGCGATCATCGGATCGTAATACGGCGTCACCTCGGCCCCGGCCTCGACGCCGGTATCGATGCGGATGCCCTCGCCTTCCGGGAACTCCAGCGCCCAGAGCTTGCCGGTCGAGGGCAAAAACTCCTTCTCCGGGTCCTCGGCGTAAAGCCGCGCCTCGACGGCATGGCCGTCGATGGAAAGATCACCTTGCGTGAACGGCAGCACCTCGCCCGACGCGGCACGGAACTGCAGCTCGACGAGATCGAGGCCGGTGATCGCCTCCGTCACCGGATGCTCGACCTGCAGGCGGGTGTTCATCTCCATGAAGTAGAAGCGGTCGGCCCGCAGGCCCTCGCGCCCGTCGGCGATGAACTCGACCGTGCCGGCGCCGACATACCCCACCGCGCGGGCGGCCTCGACCGCAGCCGATCCCATCGCCTGGCGCATCTCCGGCGTCATGCCCGGAGCCGGGGCCTCCTCGATCACCTTCTGGTGCCGGCGCTGCAGCGAGCAGTCGCGCTCGAAGAGATGCACCACGTTGCCGTGGCTGTCGGCGAAGACCTGGATCTCGATGTGCCGTGGGGACAGGATGTACTTCTCCACCAGCACCCGCGGATCGCCGAAGGAGTTTTGGGCCTCGCGCTGGGCGCTCTCGAGGGCCGCATCGAAATCGGCCGCCTTCTCGACCCGCCGCATGCCCTTGCCGCCGCCGCCGGCGACCGCCTTGATCAGCACGGGATAGCCGATCTCGTAAGCCTTCTGGCGCAGGAAGTCCGGATCCTGCTTGGAGCCGTGATAGCCCGGCACTACCGGCACGCCGGCCTGCTGCACCAGGGCCTTGGCCGCATCCTTCAGGCCCATCGCCTTGATGGCAGCGCTGGGCGGGCCGACGAAGACGATGCCGTTTCTGGCGCAGGCCTCGGCGAACTCGGCCCGCTCCGAGAGGAAGCCGTAGCCGGGATGGATCGACGCCGCTCCGGTCCGCCTGGCGACCTCGATGATGGTGTCGATCTGCAGATAGCTCTCGCGGGCGGGCGGCGGGCCGATGAGATGGGCCTCGTCCGCCATCTGCACGAAGAGCGCATCCGCATCGGCTTCCGAATAGACCGCGATGGTGCGCATCCCGAGCTCCCGGGCCGTGCGGATGATCCGGCATGCGATCTCGCCGCGATTGGCGATCAGGACACTCTCGAGCATGGCCATCCCTGGTTCGTCCTTGTCTGGATTTGCAGATCCTAGAGCAAACCTCGGGCCTCTTGTCACGCCCGAACTCCCCGGGAGTGACTGAAGGTTGAGTTCTGCCGGGGCCGGCACACCGTCATTCCGGGGCGCCGCAGGCGAGCCCGGAATGACAGGGCGGGGCCGAACTCATGTCAGAGCCAACTCCCGCGCCCGGCCCGGCTCCACCGGCGAGCTTGACCCTTTGGAGGGAGGAATGGCCGGCGATGCAACTTTGTGCGTCTTCCCCTCTTGCTGAAGTGTCCGTTCGTTGCTAGCCTCTTATTGCAAATCGTTTGCAACTGCAGAAAGACGCCATGGACCAGCCGGCCCCCATCTCCCTTGTGCAAAAAGCCGCGTGGCGGAACTCGCGGGATCTGCCCTCCCTGCCGGAGGTCAACCGGACCATCGCGGTTCGGCCGGGATCGACCTGGCGGCGTGCCGCCGCCTTCCTCGGGCCAGGCTACCTAGTGGCCGTTGGCTACATGGATCCCGGCAACTGGGCGACCTCCCTCGCCGGCGGCTCGAAATACGGCTACGCCCTGCTCTCGGTGGCGCTGATCTCCAACATCATGGCGATCGTCCTGCAGTCGCTCTGCGCCCGCCTCGCCATCGCCACCGGCCGCGACCTTGCCCAGGCATGCCGGGATGCCTATCCGAGACCGGTCTCCTGGGCTTTGTGGCTCCTTGCGGAGCTTGCCATCTGCGCCACCGATCTGGCAGAGGTCATCGGCACGGCCATCGGCCTGAACCTGCTCTTCGGCGTGCCGCTCGAGATCGGCGTCGTCATCACGGCCCTCGACGTGTTCCTGATTCTCTACCTGCAGAATCTCGGATTCCGCTGGGTCGAAGCCTTCATCATCACGCTCCTCGGGGTGATCGCGGTGTGCTTCGGCATCCAGATCGCCATGGCCGATCCGGACTGGTCGGGCGTGATCCGCGGCTTTGCCCCGACCACGGAAATCGTCACTAATCCGGACATGCTCTACCTCGCGCTCGGCATCATCGGCGCGACGGTCATGCCGCATAACCTCTACCTGCATTCAGGCATCGTGCAGACCCGCGCCTATGGCGACACCGTGCCGGAGCGGCGCGAGGCCTTGCGCTTCGCAACCCTCGACTCGACCATCGCGCTGATGTTCGCGCTGACCATCAACGCGTCCCTGCTCATCCTTGCCGCAGCGGCTTTCCATCATACCGGCCGCAGCGACATCGCCGAACTCGGCGAAGCGCATACGCTTCTCCAGCCGATCCTCGGCAGCGCCATCGCGCCGATGCTCTTCGGCCTGTCTCTCCTGTGCTGCGGCCTGAACTCCACGGTCACGGCGACCATGGCCGGCCAGATCGTCATGGAGGGCTTCATCAACTTCCGGATGGCGCCCTGGGCGCGCCGGCTCATCACCCGCGGCATCGCCATCATCCCGGCCGCTGCCGTCACCATCGCCTATGGCGCAAGCGGGACCGCGAAACTGCTCATCCTGAGCCAGGTGATCTTGAGCCTGCAGCTTCCCTTCGCCGTCATCCCGCTCGTGACGATGACCGCGTCGAAGAGAAAGATGGGCGACCTCGTGACCCCACGCTGGCTCACCGCCTTCGCCGGCATCATCGCCGCGGTGATCGTGGTGCTGAACGTGAAGCTGCTGGTGGATTTCGTGCTGGGGTGAACGACTTCGATGTCATTCCCGGAAGGACGCGTAGCGGAGGGGAAGGGAATCCATAGCGCCGCGCTTGATCGTGGATCCCCTTCCCGGCCTGCGGCCGCCGGGGATGACCCTCTCGCGTCATGGCCGCACTTGTTGCGGCCACCTACGTCTTCAGAACCACAACGTTGCATAGACGTGGGTCCCCGGGACAAGCCCGGGGATGACGTCGAGGCGAGAGGAAGCCGGTGATGACGTGGGTTTGAATTGACGGCCCTTACGCGTCCTTCAACCGGCTCAGCGCCTCTTCCATCTTCGCCTTGCGGGTCACCGCCTCGTCGCGGCGTTCGCGCTGCTCGTCGACCACCTCTTCGGGCGCGCGCTTGAGGAAGTCGGCGTTCCCGAGCTTCGCGTCGATCTTGGCGACCTCCGCATCGAGCTTCTGGATTTCCTTGGCGAGGCGCGCGCGCTCGGCATCGAGATCGATCACGCCCTCCAGCGGCAGCGCCGCCACCTCACCGCGGATGATGAGCTGGATCGAGCTCTTCGGCGCGGCTTCGACGAAGGAGATCTCCGAGATGCGCGCGAGGCGCTTCGCGATGTCGCCCCAGCGGCCGGCGCGGGTCCGGACATCGGCGGAGGAAGCGACCAGTGCGAGCGGGATCTGCGCGCCTGCCGGCACGTTGGTCTCTGACCGGGCCGAGCGGATCTCGTTGACGAGATCCACAACCCAGCCGATCTCGGCCTCGGCCTCAGCGTCGATCAGGTGTGCGAGATTGGGCCACGGCGTCAGCGCCAGGATCGTCTCGCGCGTCGGTCCTTCCGCGCCCTTGATCGCCCACAGCTCCTCCGTGAGGAAGGGCATGAAGGGATGCAAAAGCTTGCAGATCTCGTCGAAGATGAAGGCGATGGTGGCGCGGGTCTCGTCCTTGGCGGGCGAATCCGCACCCTGCAGCACGGGCTTGGCGAGTTCGAGCGTCCAGTCGCAGAACACGTTCCAGACGAAGCGGTAGGCAGCGCCCGCAGCCTCGTTGAACTTGTAGCCCTGAATGCCGGCGGAGACCTCGTCGATCGCCTTGGCGCATTCGCTGAGCGCCCATTTGTTGAGCGTCTCCTTCACCGATTTAGGATCGAATCCGGCAACGCGACGGCACTCGTTCATCTCGGCGAAACGCGCCGCGTTCCAGATCTTGGTCGCGAAGTTGCGGTAGCTCTCCACGCGCTGGACGGAGAGCTTGATGTCGCGTCCCTGCGCAGCCATGGCGGCAAGCGTCATGCGCAGCGCATCGGCGCCGTACTGCTCGACCACGTCGAGCGGGTCGATGACGTTGCCCTTCGACTTCGACATCTTGGCGCCCTTCTCGTCGCGGACGAGGGCGTGGATGTAGACCGTGTCGAAGGGGACCTCGTCCATGAAGTGGAGGCCCATCATCATCATGCGGGCGACCCAGAAGAAGATGATGTCGAAGCCCGTCACCAGCGTGTTGGTCGGATAATATCGGTCGAGCTCCGGCGTATCGTCCGGCCAGCCGAGGGTCGAGAACGGCCAGAGCGCCGAGGAGAACCAGGTGTCGAGCACGTCCTCGTCGCGCCTGAGCGCCACATCGCGACCGTTCTTCTCGCGCGCCTGGGCCTTGGCATCCTCTTCACTGAGCGCAACGAACACGTTGCCCTGATCGTCATACCAGGCGGGAATCTGGTGGCCCCACCAGAGCTGGCGCGAGACGCACCACGGCTCGATGTTCTCGAGCCACTGGAAGTAGGTCTTCTCCCAGTTCTCCGGCACGAACTTGGTCTTGCCCTCGCGCACGACGCCGAGCGCACGCTCGGCAAGCGGCTTCACGTTCAGATACCACTGATCCGTCAGATAAGGCTCGATCACCACGTTCGAGCGGTCGCCGTGCGGGACGGTGTGCACATGCGGCTCGATCTGCACGAGAAGCTCGCGCTCCTCCAGCATGGCGACGATGCGCTTGCGAGCCTCGAAGCGGTCGAGCCCGTCGAGCGCGAGAACGGCCTTCAGATCGTCGGTCTGGCCGAGGCCTTCCAGGAATGCCTCGTTGCCGGCAAGCGCAAGTTGAGCCTCGGTGCCGAATATGTTGATGAGCGCCAGCTTGTGGCGGCGACCGACCTCGAAATCGTTGAAGTCGTGCGCCGGCGTGATCTTCACCGCGCCGGTGCCCTTCTCGGGGTCGGAATATTCATCCGCGACGATCGGGATGCGGCGGCCGACGAGCGGCAGGATCGCGAACTTCCCGACGAGGTCCTTGTAGCGCTCGTCCTCGGGGTGAACGGCAACGGCCACGTCGCCGAGCATGGTCTCGGGCCGCGTGGTCGCCACGGGGATGGAGCGGTCGGGCATGCCCTCGATGGCGTAGCGGATGTGCCAGAGATTGCCCTTCACCTCGACCTGCTGCACCTCGAGGTCGGAGATCGCGGTCTGGAATTTCGGGTCCCAGTTCACAAGGCGCTTGTCCTTGTACATCAGGCCCTGCTTGTAGAGGTCGACGAAGACCTTCAGCACGGCCTGCGACAGGCCCTCGTCCATGGTGAAGCGCTCGCGCGACCAGTCGCAGGAGGCGCCGAGGCGCTTGAGCTGGCGCACGATGGTGCCGCCGGATTCTTCCTTCCACTCCCAGACGCGGCGGACGAATTCGTCGCGGCCGAGGTCGCGGCGCTGGATTTGGCGCTCGGCCAGTCGGCGCTCCACCACCATCTGGGTGGCGATGCCGGCATGGTCCATGCCCGGCTGCCACAGCACGTCCTTGCCGCGCATGCGCTCAAAACGGCAGAGGATGTCCTGGATCGTGTTGTTGAGGGCGTGCCCCATATGGAGCGAGCCGGTTACGTTCGGCGGCGGAATGACGATCGTGTACGGTTCGGCACCCTTGCGATCCTCACGCCCGGCCTTGAAGGCCTCGGCCTCTTCCCAGCGGGTGGAGATGCGTGCCTCGACGGCGGAGGGATCGAACGTCTTGTCCATCATGATGAGTACCGGCCTGTTGGCGCGACGAACGCGCAAGCAAGAGGGCTACAAACCGGACGGATCGGTCGAAGTCAACAGAGGCGTGACGATCTTAAGCGCGGCGGCGGGCGACGCGCTCGATCTCCTCGCGGACGAGGCGCTCGACCAGGGGAGGAAGATTGTCATCGAGCCAGGCCTTCAGCATGGGCCGGAGCATCTCCTTCATGAGATCCTCGACGCTCTGAGGCTGGGCAGGCTTGACGGATTCGCTCAGGCGGGAAAAGGCGCCGCTGACCGAGGCGACGGCCTCCGTCGACAGGAGAGCCTCGGCCGCCGGCGCGGCCTTCTTCAGGACAGGCTCGGGGACGATGATCGGCGCTTGCTCGAAACCCTCCGGGTCCCGACGGGCCGGCGCAGCCTCGACGAAATCCTGCTCGATATGGGCTTCCAGAAAGGCTGTGTCACCACGACTCCAGGGCCCGAGCACGGGCTCGTTGGGGCTCGCTCCGAGAAGGGGCGAGACGTGCAGCTCGGCGATGTCGAGCACATTCTTCAGAGGTGAGGAAGCGGGCGCTTCAGGCTCGGAATGCTGCGGATCGTCCTGGTCGTCGGCGATGATACGCCGGATGGACGCCAAGATCTCGTCCATCGATGGCTCATTAACCTTCAGGCCCGCCGAACCCATAGCCGCATCCAAATCAACAACGCAAGAATCACATTCTTATGAATGTAGTTAAAGTATTTTACGCAAACCTAAAGAAAACAAGAAGGGCCAGAACTAAAAAGTCCTGGCCCGAAAACTTATCAACGACCGTCCGGCGTCGACAAACCGATCCAGAGATCCTTAACCTGATCGTAATGAATCTTCGGGCTGTAGTGATTCACCTTGAGGCCGAGAGCCCGTGAATTCAGCCGTCCCATCGCATTGACGAGGCTGTAGGAGGCAACGACGCGATCGCGCTGGGCCGTGATGAGGTTCACGCGGGCGTTGAGCAGTTCCTGCTGCGCGTTCAACACGTCGAGGGTGGTGCGCTGGCCGACGCGGGCCTCTTCACGCACGCCGTTGAGCGCCGTCTCGGCCGCATCGATCTGCGCCTGGGCCGCCTGGATCTGGGCGCGGGCCGCTTCAAGCCGACCCCATGAGGATTGGATGGCAGCGCGGACCTGATCGCGCACGGAATCGGCCTCGAGGCGACGCTGGCCGGCCGTTTCCTTGGCCTGGCGGGTGGCCGCATAGACTTGGCCGCCTTCGTAGATCGGCACGGTCAGCTGAGCCACTACGGAGGCGGACAGGGCATTGTCGCCCTCCTGGTTCCGGTCGTAGCGCTGATTCACGGAGCCAGAGACGCCGAGCTGCGGCGCAAGCGCCCCCTGCTCGATCTTCACCTGCAATTCGGCAACGTCGACCGCATGCTGGCGCGCCTTGATCGCCGGATGTTCATTGAGGCCGACCTTCAGGGCCGCGTCGACATTGCGAGGCGTCAGGCGGTCGAGCGGCCGGCCGGGAGCCAGCTGCGCGGGATCCACGCCGATGACCTGGCGATAGACCGCGATGCTGTTGCGCAGGGTGGCTTCGGCGAGGCTGGCCTCGGACCGGGCGGCAGCGAGGCGGGCCTCGGCCTGGGCGACGTCGGTGCGGGTCACCTCGCCGACGTTGAAGCGGTCGCGGGTCTGCCGGAGCTGCTCGTCGATCACCTCGACGTTGTTGCGCTGGAGGTCGAGGATCGCGGTGTCGCGCAGAACGTCCATATAGGCCGTCGCGCCGTCGAGCAGAACACTCTGCTCGGTGGTGTTCAGCGTCTCCCGGGAGCCGAGGACTGAGGATTCCGCCGCGCGGACGCGATTCGTCGTGCGATAGCCGTCGAAGAGCGACTGGTCGATCTGGACGCCGAAGCCCCGGGGCGTCAGCCGGCTCGTGGTGGTGCCGCCGCCGAAGACCGTCCGCGGCGTGCCGCTGTCGAATTCAGTGTAGGTCCGGCCGACATCGGCCGTGCCGTTGATCTGCGGGCGGTAGCCGGACTTGGCCTGAGGGACGGTTTCGTCGGTCGCACGGACACTTGCGCGCTGAGCGTTGATGTCGGGATTGTTGCCATAGGCGCGCGCCAGAGCGCTCTCCAAAGTCTCGGCAGACGCGCCGGCCGCGCCCGCCAGCACGAACACCGAGGTCATTGCCCCAAAGAGCAAGCGATACGTTTTCTTGGAGTACTTTTCGTTCACGCGCACCTGCCTAGCGATCCAACGACGGTCCAGTCGTAATCGACGCCACTTCAAAAACCACTGCTACTCAAAGCGCAACAATACCCAAGGGAACCGAGTCGGCAACAACAGGCTGCGGCCAAACCGATTTTAGCGGGCGAGTGGCGCAAAAAAGCGACACTTTCGACACGACAAATTGAGTATTTGGAAAGGATTAGAACGTGAAGCCCGGGGTCTGGACGAAGGGCGTCAGCAGGGGGGCTGCCGCCTCGAACAGGCTCCGCTCGCCGAAAGCGTCGCCGGAACGGACATAAAGCGTCGCCCGGGCGGCACGCCCGCGACCCTTTACGCAGACCAGGCGTCCGCCCTCGGCCAGCTGAGCGAGCAGCGCGTCGGGACGAAGATCGACCGATCCATTGATGAGAATGGCGTCGTAGGGGCCGTTTCCGGCATAGCCCTGTTCGAGCGGCCCCGTGACGACCGTCACGCCGGCGGCGCCGGCCGCGCTCAGGCTCTGCCGGGCGTCGGCGGCGAGGGCCTCGTCCGCTTCCAGCGCAGTCACCTGGGCACCGAGCCTGTGGAAGACGGCGGAGGCGTAGCCGCGGCCGCAAGCCACGTCGAGAACCTTCTCGCCAGCATCGATGCCAAGGGCCTGTATCAGGCGGCCGAGAACCATCGGGGAGAGCATGTAGCGCCGATCGGCGCTGTCGCTGACGAGGATGTCCTGGTCGATATAGGCGAGATCCTGGCGACCCGGGAGCACGAAGAGCTCTCTCGGAACGTTATCCATGGCGTCCAGCAGCGGCATGTCGTTCACGTCGAAAGTGCGCAGCTGGCCATCAACCATTGTCCGGCGCGCTTGAGCGAAATCGACCATGGATAGTGCCTTTAGAAACTTGTTGGAGGCCTCGCCCGGAATCGAACCGGGGTGCAAGGATTTGCAGTCCTCTGCGTAACCACTCCGCCACGAGGCCGTCCGGGAGTGCCGCGAACGCGACGGCTGCTGCATAGCAACCATCCCCTCAAAGAGCAACAGCCCCTTTTCGCTCCCCCGCGCCAATAAGGCACTTGCAACGAACGAAACCCGTGCTATATGCCTCCCACCTCGCCGACGGGCTGCCTTTCGATGGCCTCGCGGCGTTCAGGGAAGCTCACAGCGAAGCTTCTTCGAAGGTTAAGGCTTATTCCGGCGTGGCGCAGCGGTAGCGCAGCGGACTGTTAATCCGTTGGTCGTAGGTTCGAATCCTACCGCCGGAGCCAACCTTCTCATCCCTGGTTTCATCCCGACAAAACTGAACACGCCGCGCAACCTAGGCGCGGCTTTCGGCGGTGGTTCACGCACGGCTTTTGGACGCTGCGAGCGCATCGTGCGGACCCAGAGGGCCGCGTCAGCGAAAAGTGGAGTCGGTTTTCTGCATTCAACGATGCGCCAGCCATGAGCAGGAGCATCGCAGGTTCGATGTTCGCGGGTTCGAATGCCCGCTCTCGCCGCCTCGAACCGTGCATGGCGGTTATGGCTTGACCATCGAACCTCCTTGCCCTCAGCATCGCCCCTCTTTTTCGAACGGGACGATCATGGCCGCTACGACGCTTCTCTTCCGCGACGATGCCTATGCCACCTCCTGCGAGGCAAAAATCCTCGCGATCACGCCGGAGGGCGGAATCATTCTCGACCGCACGGTGTTCTATGCCCAGGGCGGCGGACAGCCGGGCGACACCGGCGCGCTGGTGACATCGGCGGGAGAGAGAATCGAGATTGCGAACACGGTCTATGGTGCCGACCGCTCACAGATCGCGCATCTCGTCGGCACCGAGGCGGCATCCCGCCTGAAGGAGGGCGAGACCGTCACGCTCGAGCTCGACTGGCCGCGGCGGCTCAAGCGCATGCGCGTCCACACGGCGCTGCACCTGTTGAGCGTCGTTCTGCCCTATCCCGTTACCGGCGGCTCGATCGGCGACGGCGACGGACGGCTCGATTTCGACATCCCGGATGCAGGCCTCGACAAGGCCGACGTCACGGAAAAGCTCAATGCACTGATCGCACGCGACGCAGCCGTGACCGAGCGCTGGATCACCGACGAGGAACTCGATGCCAATCCGGGCTTGGTGAAGACCATGTCGGTGAAGCCGCCGCGCGGATCGGGCCGCGTGCGCCTTGTCGAGATCGACGGAATCGATCTCCAGCCCTGCGGCGGCACGCATGTGCGGCGCACGGCTGAGATCGGCGCCGTCGTCATCACCGACATCGAGAAGAAGGGCAAGCAGAACCGCCGCGTTCGCCTGTCCCTTGCCGACTGAAAAGACTTATCCGTCAGAAAGGAATTGCCCATGTCCGAGCCCTTCGTGTCGACCGCATGGCTGCAGGAGCATCTGAACGACCCGAACCTCGTGGTCGTGGACGGCTCCTGGTATCTGCCGACACAAAATCGCGATCCGCAGGCCGAGTATCTTGCCGGCCACATTCCCGGTGCCGTCCGCTTCGACATCGACAGCGTGAAGGACACCGCCTCCGCCCTGCCCCACATGCTGCCCTCGCCGGAAAGTTTTGCGAAAACGGTAGGCGCCCTGGGCATCGGCGAGGATTCGACCATCGTGGTCTATGACGGCGCCGGCCTGTTCGCGGCACCGCGCGTGCGCTGGACCTTCCAGGTTTTCGGGGCGCGCAACGTCTCGATTCTCGACGGCGGCTATCCGGCCTGGAAGGCGGAAGGACGGCCGGTGGAGATCGGGCCCGAAAAACCGCGCGCCCCTCGAACCTTCAAGGCCTCCTTCAACCCATCGGTGATCGCCGATGCCTCGACGATCCAATCGGCGTTGAAATCCGGCGCGACCCAGGTCGTCGATGCCCGCCCCGCGGATCGTTTCCGCGGCGAAGCGCCGGAGCCACGTCCGGGCCTGCGTTCCGGCCATATTCCGGGAAGCCTCAACCTGCCCTTCGGCGAGATCATCGAGAACGGCCGCCTGAAGGACAAGGCCGGGCTCGAGAAGGCGATTGCGGATGCCGTAATCGATCCTGGCCAGCCGGTGATCACAACCTGCGGCTCCGGCGTCTCGGCCGCGATCCTCGGCATCGCCTTCGAGGTCACTGGCCGCCCGATCCAGGCGATCTATGACGGCTCATGGGCCGAATGGGGCGCGCGCGAGGACCTGCCGATTGCGACGGGACCGGGGAAGACGGGTTAGCGCCGCTCATCACCCCTCTCGACGTCATCACCGGCCTCGTGCCGGTGATCCCGATTGACTGAGATGCGGCGCTTTTCAGAATCGGGATGGCCGGCCCAAGGCCGGCCATGACATCGTGGGTAAGTGCCCAATCAAAACGAAAGGCCCCGGATCATCCAGGGGCCTTTTGTTTTCCACTCAATCCGGCTCAGTGCAGGATCTGCGACAGGAAGAGCTTGGTGCGCTCGTGCTGCGGGTTCTTGAAGAACTCGTCCGGCGTGTTCATCTCGACGATCTGCCCGTAATCCATGAAGATCACCCGGTCGGCGACCTGGCGGGCGAAGCCCATTTCGTGGGTCACGCAGAGCATGGTCATACCCTCTTCCGCGAGGCCGACCATGGTGTCGAGCACCTCCTTCACCATCTCGGGATCGAGCGCCGAGGTCGGCTCGTCGAACAGCATGATCTTCGGGCTCATGCAGAGCGAGCGGGCGATCGCCACGCGCTGCTGCTGGCCGCCCGAGAGCTGGCCCGGATACTTGTTCGCCTGCTCCGGGATCTTGACCCGTTTCAGGTAGTGCATGGCGATCTCTTCCGCCTCCTTCTTGGGCATCTTCTTCACCCAGATCGGAGCGAGCGTGCAGTTCTCGAGGATCGTCAGATGCGGGAAGAGGTTGAAGTGCTGGAACACCATGCCGACGTCGCGGCGCACCTCGTCGATGCGCTTGAGATCGTTGGTGAGCTCCGTGCCGTCGACGATGATGCGGCCCTTCTGGTGCTCCTCGAGCCGGTTGATGCAGCGGATCATCGTGGACTTGCCGGACCCCGAAGGTCCGCAGATCACGATGCGCTCGCGGCGCCGGACATTCAGGTTGATGTCCCGCAGGACGTGGAATTCGCCGTACCACTTGTGCACGTCGATCATCTGCACGGCGGCTTCGGC
>Ga0182736_1001278_pt1 | contig 26126 bp, 20 predicted proteins | sample eDN5th30CKraftBY_FD_128882 | JGI IMG/M metagenome (GOLD analysis project Ga0182736, IMG submission 128882) | Enriched backyard soil microbial communities from Emeryville, California, USA - eDNA 5th pass 30_C Kraft BY (version 2) (version 2) | ecosystem: Environmental > Terrestrial > Soil >...
CCGGCCAGCAGCAGCATCAGCGCGTGCTCGGCCACCTGCGGCGCGTACGCGCCGGCGGCGCTGGTGAAGCGCACGCCGGGCAGCGCGCGGATGCGCTCCAGCCACGGCTCCACCCCCGCCGAGTGCAGTTGGACCCACCGCACCCGGCTGGGCAGCGCCGGAAAGCTCGTCTCGCGCCCGGCCCAGACGACGGCGTCGGCCTCGTCGAGCCCGGCCACGCGTCCCCCGCCGGCCTCGATCGCGCGCACGAGGTGCGGTGGGGCGTCGGGACCGATGTGGATCGCGGGCGGCATGGTGCGGCTGGCTCGATTGCCGGGAACCGGGCGACCCGCGACGCTAGCCGATGTGCTCGCGGCCCGCGGTCTGACCACGTCCTTCGGCGGGCGCGCGATCCTGCGCGGCGCCGACCTCGACGTCGAGCCGGGCGCGCGGATCGGCGTCCTGGGCCCGAACGGCGGCGGGAAGTCGACGCTGCTGCGGATCCTGGCCGGGCTCGACGAGCCGGACGCCGGGACGGTGACCTGCCGGCGCGGGCTGGTGGTCGCGCACCTGCCGCAGATCGTCGACGGCGACGAGCGCGACCCGTGCGCGACCGTGCTCGCCGCCCGCCGGGAGCTGGCGGAGCTGGAGGCCGAGCTGCACGCCGCCGAAGCGCGCCTCGCCGACCCCGCGCTGGCCGCCGACCTCGACGCGATGACGCGCGCGCTGGCCCGCCACGAGCGCGCGCTGGCGCGCTGGACGGAGGCCGGCGGCGACCGGGCGCAGGACGAGGCGCAGACGCACCTGCGCGCGCTCGGGATCGACACCGACCGGCCGACGCGCGAGCTGTCCGGCGGCCAGCGCAAGCTGGTCGCGCTCGCCGCCTGCCTCGCCCGCCGGCCGGACGTCCTGCTGCTCGACGAGCCGGAGGCGCACCTGGACATGTCCCGCCGCGAGCGCCTGGGCGAGCTGCTGGACGGCTTCGACGGCGCCGTCGTGACCGTCTCCCACGATCGCCACCTGCTGGACGCGGTCGTGGAGCGGATCGTCGAGCTCGATCAGGGCGCCGTCCGCGTCTGGCCCGGCAACTACAGCGCCTACGCCGTCGCGCGGCAGCTCGAGCTCGAGCGCCAGCGGCAGCAGTACGTCGCCCAGCAGAAGGAGATCGCGCGCCTGGAGGAGGCCGTCCGGCGCTTCCGCCACTGGGCGCACATCCGCGTCAACGAGCGCGCCGCGCGCCAGGCGCGCGTCAAGCAGATGCAGATCGACCGCATGGACAAGGTCGAGCGCCCGGTGCTCGAGCGCCGGCGGATGGCGCTGCGCCTGCGCAGCGGCACGCGCGGCGGGTCGCGCGTCCTCGAGCTCGAGGGCGTCGACGCCGGCTACGGCGACGAGCTCGTGCTGCTGGACGCCGAGCTGGTCGTCACGCGCGGCGAGCGCGTCGGCGTCGTCGGCCCCAACGGCGGCGGCAAGACGACGCTCGTGCGGCTGCTCGCGGGCGAGCTGGCGCCGCTGGCGGGCACGCGCAAGGCCGGCGACGGGATCACGATCGGGCACCTGTCCCAGGCCGCGGACGCGCTGCCGGACGACGCGAGCGTGCTCGACGCGCTGCGCGCCGGCCGCTCGCTGGCCGAGGACGCCGCGGTGCGCGCGCTGATGGCGTTCCTGTTCGACTACGAGCAGACCCGCCGGCCGGTCGCGTCGCTGTCCGGCGGCGAGCGCACGCGGCTGGCGTTCCTGTGCCTGATGCAGGACGCGCCGAACTGCCTCGTGCTCGACGAGCCCACCAACCACCTCGACATCGAGTCGATCGAGGCCCTGGAGGACGCGCTGGAGCGCTACGACGGCACCGTCGTCGCGACGTCCCACGACCGCTACTTCCTGGACCGGATCGCCGACCGGATCGTGGTCGTCGCCGACGGCGAGGTGCACGCGTACGAGGGCGGCTGGTCGGCCAACGCCGAGCTGGTCGCGTGACCGGCGGCTAGCATGCGCCGCCATGCCTGACGCCAGCAACGGCGCCGGACGGCCGCTCGTCAGCGTCGTCGTGCCCGTCTACAACGAGGCCGCGACCGTCGGACAGGTCGTGGACGAGCTGCTCGCCCTGGACCTGCGGCTGGAGGTCCTGCTGGTCGACGACGGGTCGACGGACGGCTCGCCCGCCGAGCTGGCGCGGCTCGCCCGCGAGCACGCGCCGGTCAAGGTGCACACCCAGCCGGTCAACCGCGGCAAGGGCGCGGCCGTGCGGCGCGGGATCGCCGAGTCCACCGGCGACATCCTGCTGATCCAGGACGCCGACCTCGAGTACACGCCGGCGGACATCCCGGCGCTGATCGACCCGCTGCTGTCCGGCAAGGCCGACGCCGTGTTCGGCACCCGCCTGCGCGGCGGCGCGCACCCGCAGCGCGCGCACCTGTTCTGGCACTACGCCGGCAACCGCTTCCTGACGCTGCTGGCGAACGTGCTCTACAACACCACGATCTCCGACATGGAGGTCGGCTACAAGGCGTTCCGCGGCGACCTGGTGCGCGGCCTGCACCTGGTCTCCGACGACTTCCGCATCGAGCCCGAGCTGACCGCCAAGATCCTGCGCCTCGGCCCGTCCGTGCGGCTGTACGAGGTCCCGATCTCCTACTACGGCCGCTCGTACGCCGAAGGCAAGAAGATCACGTGGCGCGACGGCTTCGGCGCGGTGGGCGCGCTCGTTCGCTTCCGCTTCTTCTGAGATCATCGACCCCGTCCAACCGGAGGGGGTTTTCTGCGATGGCATTGCGCACCACCGTCGTCGGCTCGTGGTGGAAGCTCGACGAGCACGAGGCCGACCTGGCCCGTTACCACCGCGGCGAGCTGAGCGCCGAGGACGGTGAGGACCTGCTCAACCGGGCTGCGGCGGCGGGCATCGCCGAGCAGCGCGCGCTCGGGCTCGACGAGTGGACCGGCGGCGAGTACTTCACCGACAACTTCATCGACCACATGCAGCGCGTGCTGCACGGGTTCGAGATCGACAAGCCCGACGAGCCGGACCCGTTCGACTACGACGACCTCGCGCACGCGGTCATCCGCGGCGAGCTGAGCGCGCCGGACGGCCTCGGCTACGCGCGCAACTACGAGCGCGAAAGCCAGCTGGAGGGCGGCGTGCGCAAGGCGACCGTCGTCGGGCCGCTGGAGATCGCCGTCCACGTGCAGGACCAGCGCGAGGAGCTGATGCGCCAGATGCCGAACCTGATCGGCATCGTCAACACCGAGCTGCGCGCGCTGGCGGACCTGGGCTGCCCGCACGTCCAGCTCGACGTGCCGATGTTCGGCGGGCTGGTCAGCACCGGCCAGATGACGCCCGACCAGGCGGCGGAGATCATCGCCGGCTGCTTCGAGGGCGTCGAGGGGTCCACGCGCGGCGTGCACATCTGCAACGGCAACTTCAAGGGCCGCCCGATCTCGCCGACCGTGCGCAACGCGCCGTGGGTGGCGATCTTCCAGCGCCTGGACGGCGCGGTCGACGTCGCGGCGCTGGAGTGCAGCTACTTCGCCGAGTGGATCGAGCGCGACGCGTGGAGCGAGCTGCCGGACTCGATCGAGCTCGCCGCCGGCATCGTCGACGAGGCCAGCTACGGGATCGAGACGCCCAAGAAGATCCGCGACCGCGCCGCCGACTGGGCGCGCGTGGTCGGCGAGGAGCGGCTGTGGATCTCGCCGTCGTGCGGGTTCGGCCGCCACCCGGCGCGCTCGCGGCCGGTGCTCCAGGCCAAGCTGGAGCACATGATGGAGGCCGCTCAGACGTTCTAGCGCCGCACGACTTCGCAGGAGTCGTTGACCAGGATGTCGATCGGGTCGACGTAGACGACGTCGTAGCCGTCGCCGCAGTCGATCCGGTCGACCTCGCCGTCGACCGCGTCGATGCGATCGTCGCCGGTGCCGCCCGCGACCCGGTCGGAGCCCTGGGTGCCGGAGATGCGGTCGTTGCCGGCGCCGCCGTCGACGTAGTCGTCGCCGAACCCGCCCTCGAGCACGTCGTCGCCGTCGTTGCCGAACACCTGGTCTGAGCCCTTGCGGCCGTAGACCTGGTCGTTGCCGGCACCGCCGGAGACGATGTCGTTGCCGTCCTCGCCGTCGACGTAGTCGTCGCCGCCGCGCCCGTCGAGCACGTCGTCGCCGACCGAGCCGAAGACCGAGTCCGGCCCGTCGGTCCCGAACAGCACGTCGTTGCCGAAGCCGCCGCGGATGACCGACGGCGGCGGCTCGTCGGTCGAGGGCTCCGGCGGGATCGCGATCACGACCTCGCAGCCGTCGAGCTGGTCGCGGGTCGGCGCGGTGTCCTCGACGTAGACGGTGTCGTGGCCGGGCCCGCAGTGGACGTAGTCGACGCTGTCGTCGGCGGCGCGGATGACGTCGTCGCCGCGGCCGCCGAAGATCTCGTCGGTCCCGGTGCCGCCGGTGATCTGGTCGTTGCCGTCGCCGCCGGAGAGCCGGTCGTCCTCGCCGCCGCCGTCGATCACGTCGTCGCCCGCGTGCCCGTAGGCGCTGTCGCGGCCGGCGTCGCCGCGGATCGTGTCGTCGCCGTCCTGGCCGAGCAGGACGTCGCCGGCGCGGCCGCCGATGAGCGTGTCGTCGCCCGGGCCGCCGTCGAGCCGGTCGGCGCCGTTCTGCCCGTAGAGCGTGTCGTTGCCCTCCCCGCCGAGCATCATCTTGTCGTTGCCGCGGCCGCCGTCGAGGATGTCGTCGCCGGGCCCGCCGTCGAGCAGGATGTCGTTGCCCAGGCCGCTCTCGCGCAGGATGTCGTTGCCCTCGCCGCCGATCAGCGTGTCGTCGGCGTCGCCGCCGTCGAGCCGGTCGTCCCCGGGGCCGCCGTCGATCACGTCGTTGCTGAGCCCCCCGTGCCCGTAGTCGTTGCCGGGCCCGAGCGTGATCTGGTCCTTGCCGGTCGACCCGTACGCGATGTCGTCGCCGTCGCCGCCGTCGATCACGTCGTTGCCGCTGGAGCCCGACAGCGTGTCGTTGCCCGGCCCGCCCTCGAGCACGTCGTCGCCGCGCCCGCCGCGCAGGAGGTCGTTGCCGCCGAGGCCGAGCAGACGGTCCGGGCCGCGCGTGCCGTTGAGGACGTCGTCGCCCTCGGTGCCGGTCAGCAGCGCCAGGCCGGGCTGGACGACGAGCGCGCCCGCCTTCCCGGGGACCTTGACCGCGCGCAGGCGGGTGCCGGACGCGGCGGAGAGGATCGAGACCATGCGCGCGCTCGTGTCCGAGACGTACAGGCGTGTGCCGTCCGGCGACCAGATCGCGCGCCCGGGGCCGCCGCCGGTCGGCGGGCGCCGCAGGACCTTGCGCGCGCGCAGATCGACCAGCGCCGCCTTGCGGTGCACGCCGCGCAGCTTCGCGCCCGGCGCCACGATCGCCTTGCGCCCGTCGGGGGACACGCCGAGCCCGCCGCCGCCGTCGGTCCCGAGCGCGATCGTCGTGACCACGCGCCCGCCGCCGAGGTCGATGCGCAGCAGCCGCGAGGCGGCGGCGTGCCGGCCCTTGCGCGGCGTCGTGGCCGACACCCAGGCGCGCCCGTCGGCGTCCAGCGCGACGCCGGCCGCGCCCGCGATCTTCAGGCGCGCCACCAGCCGTCCCGTCTGGAGGTTGAGGATCGCGACCCGGCCGCCGGCCTGCACCTCGACGGCGCGCGTCGGCGTGACCGCGAGGTCCAGCGGCGTGCCGGACAGGGGGCGTACGAACGTGCGCGTCATCGCCGCCGTGTCGACGACGTCGATCGCGCTCCGGCGCGCCGCGTAGACCTTGGTCCCGTCGGCGGAGACGGCCAGCGCCAGCGGCGTCCCGCCGACCAGCACGCTGCCGGCGCCGCGGCGCGTCGCCAGGTCGATCGCCGACACGGTCCGCCCGGCGGCCACGAACGCGCGCGTGCCGTCCGGCAGCGCGGCCACGGCCCGCGTGCGCCCGGGCAGCGCGACGTTCCCCGCGAGCGTGTTGGTCCGCGTGTCCAGCAGCGCGGCGGTCGAGGTCCCGGTGGCGACGATCGCCACCCGCGCCTGGGCGGCGGCGGGGACGGCGAGCAGGAGGGCGGTGGCGGTCAGGAGCGTGCGCACGGACCCCGTAACACGCGTGGCTAGGAACAGTCGCGCAGCCGGTAGACGATCAGCTCCGGCCCGGGGCGGTCGTACGCGGCGTCGGCGTAGTTGAACGACGTGTCGAACTGGTAGCGCGGGAGCGTCTTGGCCGGGCTGACGCGGTAGACCTCGTCCGCCTGCCGGCGCAGCGCGGCGTAGTACTTGCCCGCTTCCGGCACCCGGCTCGGGTCGGTGCGCGCGCGGCCGTACTGCGTCGAGCCGGTGACGACCCAGCAGTAGCCCTCGCGGCGGTAGACGTCGAGCAGCCCGGGCCACAGCGTGCGCTCGTAGTTCTGGAAGCTGGCGGTGTAGCGGGCGCCGCGGAACTCGCGCCCGAGCTGCTCGATCAGCGCGCGGCTGCGGTTGAAGCGCTGCCACTGGCGCGCCGGGTCGGCCTTCGCGCCGCCGCCGGGCGTCACGCCGTACCACTCGGTGGGCGCGATCGGCTCGAACACCACTTTGGTGTTGCGCGGCACGTGCGCCTCCAGCCAGTCGCGCGTGAGCGTGCGCGTGTCCGTGCGGCCGAGCACGAGCGCGTTGCGGACCGTCGTGATCGTGGTGGGGATCAGCATGGCCACGACCAGCGCCGCGAGCACCGCGCGCTGGCGGATCAGCGACAGCGCGTAGGCGGCCAGGATCGCCAGCGCCGGGTACAGCGGCAGCATCCAGCGCGCGTAGAAGCGGCTCTGGTGGCCCATGTAGAGGAAGTAGAGGACGATGAAGGACCCGAGCACCAGCGCTTCGCGGCGGCGCCCCTTGACCAGCAGCGCGATCCCGCCGGCCAGCGCCGCCAGCCCCGGGAGCACGCCCAGCGCCCAGCGGCTGGACTTCACGTAGTAGACCCAGCCGTCGCGCTCCGGCTGGCCGAGCAGCGGCGGGCCGTCGGCGAACTTGCGCTGGCGGTCGAGGTCGTGGGTGAACGTGCTCCAGTCCGCCACCAGGTACGGGTTCGTGACGAGCACGATCGCGAGCGCGACGCCCGCGGCGGCGAGCAGCCACTTCAGCCCCGTCTTGACGCCCAGCGGCGAGAGCAGCGCGGCCATGGCCAGCGGGAGCGCCACCGCGCCGTCGGAGTACTTCAGCGACGCGGCCAGGCCGACCGCGGCGCCGCCGGCCAGCAGCGCGCGCTTGGAGCCGGTCCGCAGCACGAGCGCCGCGCTCCACAGCGCGAGCGCGCACGGCAGCATCCCCGGCCCGTCGTTGAGCGCGAGCTTGGAGTAGAAGACCGGCAGGAACGCGACCGCGACGATCGCGCCCGCGATCAGCCCCGCGGTCCGGCCGAACCACGCGCGCCCCGCCGCGTACGTCGCCCACACGCCGGCGACGCCGAGCGCCACCGACACCAGCCGCGCGGCCAGGAAGACGCCGCCGGGGTCGTCCGCGAACCACTGCTCGACGCCGCCCAGGTGGATGATCGACAGGTACGCGGCGAGCAGGTACGTCAGCGCGGGCGGGTTGATGAAGTAGCCCGGGTTGAGGTCGCCCGTGGTCATCGCGACCGCGTGCGGGACGAAGTGCGCGCGCTCGTCGAGGTTGTAGCTGTAGGGCAGGCCGTGGCCGACGCTCCACAGCCGCAGGGCGGCGGCGACGAGCAGGATCAGGCCGAGCACCGCGGCGGGTGCGTGCCGGCGCCACGCCGGCGCGTCCCGTTCGGTCACGGCGATCAAACCGCGACCGAGGATAGGGTCAGCGCTTCTGGTGGTCGCGCGGGCTGGGGTTCACGAGCGTGCGCGCGCCCAGCACCGGGCCGAGCACGGCGAGCACCCACAGCCACGAGGCGCCCCAGGGGCGGAGCACGCTCTGGTCGGCGGCGAGCACGATCGCCAGCGAGATCAGCGGGTAGAGCAGCAGCACCAGCGACTTCTTGGCGATCCCCGCGCGGCGCGCGCCCAGCACGACGCCCACGTAGGCCGCGCCGGCGACGATGATGCCGCCGTTGGCGTTGACCACCCAGCGCTCGGCGAGCACCAGCGCCCACGCGATCGCGATCAGGCCCCAGACGCCCATCCGCGCCTTGTCGCCGCGCACGACCGTGTAGACGAGCGCGAGCACGGTGGCCACGACCAGCAGGAAGAACACGGCCCCGCTCATCACCACGGCCAGCAGCCACGCCAGCGCGGCGACCGCACCGGCCAGCACGCCGCCCCGCAGGGCGGCCTCGACCGTCTTGGCCGCCCGGGCGCGGCGGCCGGGCTTCGGGCTCGTGAGATCGGCGAGCGCGGCGGAACTCATGCCGTTAAAGGTACCGCTGCGGCGCGCGATTTCCCCTCCGGCTAGCCCCCCACTTCCCCCGGGGGGTCAGACCCCTCAACAATTCTTTTGGCTCTAGGGCGCCGTTCGATGATGAGGGGTCTGACCCCTTATGATTCCTTAATAGTTGGCGGTGCGGTCGCGCTCGGTCAGCCAGAGCCCGAGCAGGCCGCGGAAGTGCGCGAGGAACCGCTCGTGCTCGTGCGGCGGGTACGTCGCCCGCACCGTGTCGACCAGCAGCGCGTCGAAGTCGCTGGAGGAGATCCAGTCGAGCAGCAGCGCGTCGACGTGGGCCAGCGGCCCGGCGCAGAACTCCTGGTAGCGCTCGACCTCGAAGTACTCGTCCGCGAGCCGGCGGTAGCGGCGCAGCTTCTCCTCGTAGGGCGCGTCGGTGTCCCCGATCTCGAAGTAGCGCCGCGTGTCGAGGTCCACGCCGCGCGGCTCGCGGCCGGTCACCGTGCAGAACACCGACCACTTCAGCAGCGCGGAGATCGCCCACGGCCAGTAGTAGTGCAGCGAGGTCAGCGCGACGTCCGGCGACGCGTTGGCGTAGTCGATCGGGTGCGCCTCGGTCCCGCGCACGAGCGTCTCGCACGAGTTGAACTCCCAGCGGAAGAACGCGTTGATCAGGCGCGAGATCGTGAGGATCTCGTCGCCCAGCTGCGGGGACAGGAAGTCGTGCGTGACCGCGTAGCGATCGTGCATCGGCTCGTCCGGGCGGAAGTCCATGATCATCGTCTCGGCGCCGATGCTCAGCGAGCGCGCGAAGACGTCGAACCCCTCGATCGACTCCTGCAGGTGCATCAGCCGCTCGCCGGAGTCGTCGTAGGCCCGCTGCAGCGCGGCCTCGTCCTTGATCCGCGTCACGCCGACCCACTGGCCGCCGTCGAACGGCTTCATGAACAGCGGGTAGCCGATGCCGGCGGCGATCTCGGCCAGGTCGAACGGCAGGTTGTACTTGGCCGCGGTGTACTCGAAGCGCGTGTTCTCCGGCGGGTGCTTGTGCGGGATCAGCACCGTCCGCGGCACCTTCAGCCCGAGCCGCAGCATCGCGCAGTACGCGGCGTGCTTCTCCATCGCCTGGAACGTGAACGGCGAGTTGAGCAGGTACACGTCGTCCATCAGCGCGACCTTCTTGAGCCACTCGCGCGGGACGAAGTACCACCAGGCCAGCCGGTCGACGACGAGGTCGTAGCGCGGCTTGGCGCGCAGGTCGAACGGCTCGATCGTGATCCGCTCCGACGTCACCCGGTGCGTCGTTCCGTTGTACGTGAGCGGGCCGAGCCGTCCCAGCAGCGTCTCGAACGCGTGCGGCCAATCCTCCTCGGTACCGAGCAGCAGGCCGATCAGATGATCCGTGGACATCAGCAGAACCTCGGGAGGTGGTGGGCGATCTGGGCGCGCCAGGACGGCCAGTCGTGGGGGACGTCGTGGCCCCACAGGTCGAGCTCGTGGCGGATCTCCTTGGCGGCGAGCAGCGCGGCGAAGCGGCGGGTGGACTCGAGCGCGCCGGTCGTGTCCTCCCACATGCCCTGGCCGCAGACCAGGAGCAGGCTGACCCGCTCGCGGATCCACGCCAGGTGGTCGCCGTCGAAGTGCGCCACGTAGTCGAGCGGGTTGTTGAAGTAGGTCGCGTCGCCGCGCTCGCCCCAGCCGTTCCAGGCCGACGGGTCGTAGTTGCCGGACAGGCAGACGGCGAGCGGGAACAGGTCGGCGCGCTTGAGCGCGAAGTTGGCCGCGTGATAGGCGCCGAGGCTCGCGCCGGCGGTGAGGATCTCGCCGCCCGTGTCGTGCTGGATGAACGGCACCACGTCGTCGATGATCCAGGCGTCGTAGCGGTCGTGCTCGCGCGCTCGCTGCTCGAGCGGGAGCGCCTGGTTCGACCACGACGCGGCGTCGAAGGAGTCGACGCAGTAGAGCTTGATGCGGCCGGCGTCCAGCAGGGGCGCGAGCGCGTCGACCATGCCGTTGTCCTGCCAGTCGTACGCGCGGCCGCCCTCGGACGGGAACGCCAGCACGGGGCGGCCGTAGTGGCCGTACGCGACGACCGTGCCGGCGGCGCCGATCGCGTGCGAGTGCAGCTCGTGGTGGCGGCCGTTCATCGCGGCCTCCAGGCGCGGCGCAGCAGCGCGGTCAGGTGTGGGTGCAGCGCGTCGCGCCAGCCGACGTAGTTGTGCATGTCCGCCACCTCCTCGAAGGCCACTTCGTACCCCTGCTCGGCCAGCGCGCGCGCCATTGCGCGGTTGTTGGCCGCGTTCTCCTCCGCCCGGCCGACCGTGATCGTGGTCGGCACCGGCATCGCGTACGTGCCGTCGCGCCGCGTCTCGCGCACGAAGCGGATGATCCGCGCGTAGCGGCTGAAGCCCCGCTCCTGGGCGTCGTAGCGCGGGATGAAGAAGCTGCCGGACTGCAGGAGCAGCGCGCCGAGCGCGCGCGGGAAGCGGCGCTGGGCGTGCAGCATCGCGAGCGCGCCGAGGCTCGCGCCCATGCCGGCGGGCGCGCCGATCACGCCGTACGCGTCGCGCAGGGCGGGGACGATGTCGTGGGCGAGCACGCGCGAATAGGCGGCGGACGCCGAGTACCACTGGTCGCGGTCCCCGGGCGCGAGCAGCGCGACCCGGAACGGCGGCAGCTCGTCCGCGGCGATCATCGCGGCGCAGTAGCGGGTGAGCGACGCGAGCGCGTCGTACTCCGGCCCGTCGTTGGCCAGCAGGAGGCGCAGGGGGCGGCCGGGCTCGGTGTCCGCGGGGCTCCAGACGCGGATCGCGACCGTCGCCCCGAGCCCGCGGCCGCGCACCGCGCTCTCGTCGATGTGGCCGTCGACGGCGGGCGCGTCCAGCCACGCCGGCGCGTGGTAGCCGGGCAGCTCGAGCACGGACTTCTCGCCGAACGCGCCGGGCGCGCGACGGGGGTTGCCGGGGTCGCAGATGTGGTCGGTGCCGCCGCCGTCGGCGCGCGTGACCTCGAGCTGGTACTCGAGCCGGAGCACGTCCGGCAGGTCGACGTCGAGCGTCCACTCGCCGCCTGCGCGCGTGAACGTCCGCTGCGCGTCGGTCAGGTGCACGTCGCTCGCGAGCCGCACCGCCGCGAACGCGCCGTCGGGGTCGGAGAAGCGCAGGACCGCCATGCGGGGCGGAACTTAGTCGCTGCGCCCCTCCGCGCGCGTCCCTCCTCGCGCGGGCGAGCGGTCGCGAAGGTGCCGTGGGCGCCAGAAAGTGACCACTCGCTGGGGTGCGTTGGGCGGTGGGGCGGCGCGGCGCGCGCGTCAGCTCGCGCGAGCCCCGGACGGCTCGGTGCGCGTGCGGTTGCGCCCGTCGCGCTTGGCGGCGTAGAGCGCGCGGTCGGCGGCCGCGGTCAGCGCGCCGGCGTCGTCCGGCGCCTCCTCGGCGGCCACGCCGATGCTGATCGTCAGGCGGAACGGCGCGTGCTCCGCGACCGACTCGCGCAGCCGCTCGGCCAGCTCGAACGCGCTGCCCGCGCTCGTCCCCGGCAACACCAGCAGGAACTCCTCGCCGCCGGTGCGGGCGATGACGTCGGCGCCGCGCGTCTGTTGCGACAGCACGCTCGCCAACCAGCACAGGGCGCGGTCGCCCGCGTCGTGCCCGTAGGTGTCGTTGACTTGCTTGAAGTGATCGAGATCCAGCGCGACCACCGCCAGCTCCGTCCCGTCACGTCCCGCGCGCGCCAGCTCGCTCGCGAACCGCTCGTCGAGCCCGCGCCGGTTGAGCAGGCCGGTGAGCGGGTCGATCCGGGCCTCGGCCGCGGCCTGGAGCACCAGCCGCCGGTTGCGCGCGGCCAGTGACCGCACGACCATCGCGACGACCGTGACCGAGACGACGACCACGCAGAAGCGATCCGGGTTGCCGACGCCGGACGGCATCGTCAGCAGCGCCGCCCCGTGCGCGACCGCGACCGCGGCGACGCAGATCGCCGTCCTCCGGCTCGAGTAGAACGACGCCGTCCACAGCACCGGCCACGCGTACAGGATCGCCGCGTCGCTGTAGCCCTTCGCCGTGGCGACGGACGCCGCGATCAGCGCCACGGTCAGCGGCCCCGTCCAGAAGAGCACCGGGCGTGGGACGCGCGCGGCCAGCAGCAGCGGCGCCAGCGCGAGCGCGACCAGCGCGGGAATCGGAGAGAACCGCGGGCCGCCGGGGAGCAGCAGCTCGAGCAGGCTGACCGCCCCGGCGCCGGCGAGGATCGCCGCGCCGCTGTAGGTCAATGCGCGCTCGGGTCGCTCCATGCCCAAGACATCGACCGCGGCCCTCAAGGGAGCCTCGCGCGAACGTCAAGAAACGCTCAAGCGTGCGTCGTACACCGGCCGGTAGGCGGCGTAGAGCCACGTCAGCAGCGTGATCAGCACGGCGAAGAACAGCCCCGTACCGAGCGGGAAGTGCGTCGCGTCCGACAGCACCAGGCTGCCCACGTAGACGAGCACCAGATTGAGCGCCAGCCGCGCCACGAACGGCAGCCGCCACACGAGCGCGCCCAGGCAGACGATCGCCGCCACCCCGACCGCCACCTCGAGCGCGGTCAGCGTCACGGTCGGCAGGATCTCGGCGAAGATCACCGCGATCAGGCCGAGCAGGACGGCCGGCTCCACCACGTGCCGGGAGCGCGCGCCGAGCGTCACCGGGTCGGCCGCCAGCCGCGGCGGGTGGTCGGGCTCCGGCAGCCGCGGCCGCACCACCCACCACCAGACGGCGCCCAGCCCCAGCAGCCCGGCCACGCACGCGACCCCGAACCACGGGTGCTCGCTGACGGTGTCCGTGAAGTCCCGCTGCGCGACGTGGATCCAGTACTCCTGCGGCAGCTTGACGACGATCCACAGACCGGCCGCCAACCAGACCCAGAAGTGCGCCGACGCCCGCGCCGGGTCGAAGCGCACCCGGATCAGCTCGTACGCGATGAAGAAGAACTCGAACGTGTTCGGGAACAGCAGCAGCGCCGCGCGCCAGTCGAAGAGCTCGAACACCAGCACGCCGACCAGCCGGTAGTAGAAGAGGAAGCGAGCGACCCGGATCGCGGCCACGCTCGTCCAGTTGCGCAGCGTGGTCTCGTACGCGATCGCCAGGTAGTAGATGTCGAGCGCCTTGTCGAAGCTCTGGTAGGGCCCGTCGGGCCCGAGGTCGACGTCGGTGAACAGCCCGAGCAGGGTGTTGTCGAACGCGTCCGCGAGCAGCGCGGCAACGATCAGAAGGGGCCAGCGGGGGATCGCCAGCGGCACCAGCAGCCGCACGACCACGATCGCGGCGATCACCGCGTCCGCGGAGCTCACAGCGCGCCACGGTAGCGAATCTGACAAGGTGGCGCCGGTGCGCCGCCACCTCCTGCTCCTGCTCGCCGCCGCGCTGCTCGTCAGCGCCTGCGGGGGCGACGATGACGACTCCGGCCTGCGCGACGCGCCCTGGGCGCTGACCTCCGGCATCGACGTCAACGGGTGGGAGGCGTTCGCGCCGAGCGCGACGTTCGCCGACGGCCACGTGGCCGGCTCGACCGGCTGCAACCGCTTCACCGCCGCCTACGAGGTCGACGGGTCGACCCTCGAGCTCGACCACATCGCTTCGACGCTGATGGGCTGCCCGGCGCCCGCCGACGCGGTCGAGCGCGCGTTCCTGGACGCGCTCAAGCGCGTCCGGGCCTGGCGCATCAGCGACGGTGAGCTGCAGCTGCTCGACGGCGACGACCGCGAGCTGCTGCGCTTCGGCGTCCCCACGCTGCGCGGCGCGTGGAAGGCGACGATGATCAACACCGGCGACGCGCTCAAGACGCCGGCCGGCACGATCACCGCGACGTTCGGCGAGGACGGCACGCTCACCGGCTCCGGCGGCTGCAACACGTACCGCGCGGCGTTCAAGGCCGAGCGCGGCAAACTGGAGATCGACCCGCCCGCCGGCACCCGGAAGGCGTGCACGGAGCCGGGCGTGGGAGAGCAGGAGCAGGCGTTCCTGTCGGCGCTGCCGCTGGCGACCGGCTACCGCATCGAGGGCGACCACCTCTCGCTGCTGGCGGCGGACGGCACGTTCGTCGCCACGTTCGAGCGCGCCTGAGGGGTCGCGCCGGTCAGCGCACCAGTTCGCGTTCGGGCTCCGGTGCCGGCGTGGGTGCCGCGCCCGTCTTCGCCCGCCGCCGCCGCGGCCCCTTGACCTTCATCTCCTGCGCCAGGAAGTAGGACCCGATCACGAACGCCGCGGCTACGAGCTGCGCGCCGATCGTCTCGATCGTCGGGTAGACGCCGAACCACAGCCCGGACCAGTACGGCAGCGTGACGTCCAGCGGCGTGATCGGCATCCAGCCCGTGCCCTGCATCGTGCGCACGGTCTGGCCGACCATCACCACCAGCACGAAGCCGATCAACACGCCGGTGACGATCAGCATCTTCTTGTAGGGCAGCTTGCGCTGGAAATAGAACGTGACGCCGGCCACGGCCAGCGTCATCGCCAGCCCGAGCCCCGCGCCCTCGAGCACGGTCGCGGTGCCCGCGCTCAGCTGCAGCGACTGCAGGAAGAGCACGGTCTCGAACCCCTCGCGGTAGACCGACGTCAGGCCGAGCACGAACAGCCCCAGCGCCTGGGCGGAGATGAAGCCGCGCTTCTCGAGCTTCTCGTAGCGCTTGCGCTGGCGGTGGAACTTGGCGATCCACTCCGACCAGTAGACCTTGTGGAAGAACCAGTTGGTGATCAGCAGCAGGACGCCGATCGCGATCAGGCCGACGACCGCCTCGAGCTTCTCGCCGTAGCGCTCCAGCGAGCGCAGCAGGGTCTGCGCCAGCACCCACGTGATCACCGAGACGGCGAGCCCGGCGAGCGCGCCGGCGAACACCGGGCGCCGCAGCCGGCGGCGCACCGCGACCATCGACGCGGTGATCGCGGCCAGGATCAGCACGCCCTCGAGGCCTTCGCGGAAGACGATGATCGCCGAGTTGGTGACCACCGTGGCCTTGTTGGCCGAGTCGCCGAGCGTGGCCGCCGCGTCGGACAGCTTGCGGTCCAGCACCAGCCGCGTCTCGCGGATCTCGCGCCGCGGCGCGCGCTGCGCGAGCTGCTTGGCGAGCCCGTCCTGGCCGGCCGCGCCGAACCAGATCAGGCCCTCGATGTCGAGCGCCAGGCCCTGGTCGAACGAGCGCAGGCGCCGCTCCGGGCCGAACTCGAAGAACGCGTACGCCTCCAGGCGCGCCTGCTCGGCCTGGCGGTACTGGCCGGCGCCGGCGGCGGCCTCCATGCGGTCGAGCGTGAGCGCGATCAGGTCGTAGTCGGACTCGTCGGTCTTCTCGGTCCAGGGTGCGGGCATCGCGGCCCGCAGCGCCGCGTCCGTCCGCTCGGCGGCGCGCTGGACCTGCGCGTGCGTGGGCACGCCGTCGCTCTGCTTGGCGGCGGTCCCGACCAGCCGGCCGAGCTCGTCGAGCCCGCGCGCGGCGGCCTCGGTGCGCGCGTGGTCGCGCTTGGCCAGCTGGTCGCGCAGGTCGCCGAACGCGCCCGCCGCGCCGGTGCGGAACGCGACCGCCTCGGTGATCTCGAAGTCGCGCGTGACGTGGTCGTCCTTGACGCCGCGCCCGTACTCGACCGGCACCAGCGAGAGGAACTGCAGCAGCTGCTGCGCGCGCCGCGCCGCCTCCTCGGGTGTGAACGGCGCGGCGGTGAAGCCCTCCAGCGCGCGGTTGGCGGCCTCGATGTCCAGCGGCGCCGCGGCGAAGATCGCGGACGCGTCGCGTTCGGCCGCCTCGCCGCGGTCCTGCGCGTAGCGCGGCGCGAGGATCGCGAAGTAGCCGGCGGCCTGCGCGGCGGCCTCGGCGCGCCGCGCCGGCAGGTTCTGCTCGACGCCGCGGCGGGCGTCGGCCAGCAGCTCGCGCAGGCGCGCCTGGTAGGCGTCCAGCAGGTCCTTGGCGACGGCCTGCTCGGCCGCGCGCGGCGTCGTCTTGCCGCGCGCGAGCTGGTCGAGCGCCAGCGTGGCGTGCGCGCCGGGGCGCGTGAAGCGCGTCGCGGTGCGGTACTCGCGCAGCAGCAGCCAGCGCTTGGCGGTCGCCGCGTCACCGCGCGCGGTGGCTTCGGTGGTGACCGAGTACGCGCCCCGGAAGAGGCCCGCGCGGACGCTGCCGCGCGCGGCGGCGAGCGCGGTCTGATCGCCGGCGCGGGCGGCGCTCGCTGCGGCCTTCAGGCCGTCGCCGATCGCCGCGTCGGCGTCCCGGTCGGCGGCGCGCAGCGTGGCGCGCAGGTCGCCGGCGTACGCGGCGCGGGCGCGCGCGACGTCCTTGGTCGCCGCGCGCGGGCCGGTCAGCACCAGCTCGGTCTGGGCGTCGAAGAGCCCGTCGGTCACCCGGCCTGCGTCCTGCCACGGCGCGGCGGCCGCGGCGCTCGCGGGGAGCGTCAGCAGGACCGCGACCGCGGCGAGCAGGCCGCGCATCAGTCCTCCAGCTGGAGGTTGAGCTGACCGGCGGCCTGTGAGACCTGGCCGGCGATCGCCTCGGCGTTGCGCTGGGCCTCCGAGCCGAGCGTGTCGGCGTCGGACGCGGTGAACGTCTTGCCGCCCTCCTCCTCGGTCAGCAGCCGGCCGGCGAGCTGGTGCAGCTTGTCGAGGTCGACCTTGGTCTGGGCCGCCTGCTCGGCGTTGACCTCCTCGACGCTCGGCAGGATCGAGTCGTAGATCAGGACGATGCCGCCGAGGATGTCGCGGATGTCACTCAGGCGCGACGTGGCCACGAAGCCCTTCTCCTCGGCCTTGTCGCCGGCGATGAAGCGCGAGTTCTTCCACGCTTCGAAGTACTCCGACATGGTCGGGGTCATCACGACCACGGCGGTGAACGCGTCCTCCAGCGTCGGCGTCCACTCCTTGGCCTTCTCGTCGAGCTCCTTGGCGTAGTTGACGAACTCGCTCGTCGCCGCCAGCAGGAAGTCGGCGTCCGGCAGCGCCTCCGGGAACGTGACCTGGCCGTCGCCGTCGAGGTCCGGCTTGACGCCCTTGGCCTGGAACTTCGGCTCGGTGCCGAAGACCGCGGTCTCCACCAGCGCGAAGAAGTTGCCCGGCTGCTTGAACTCCTTGCCGGCCCGGGTGGTGAGGCTGAACGGGACGGCGTTCTCGGGGTCGGATCCATCGGAGCCGGCGTCGATGATCACGTCGTAGTCGGCCAGCGACGGGACGCCCGCGACCACGCCCTCCATCTCCTCGTAGGCCGGGTTCGCCTGGATGTGCGCGCCGCGCAGCTCCTTGAGCGCGGTCTGCACCTCCTCGCGGTGCTCGGAGAGCAGCTTCGCGTAGTCGAAGCCGGAGGCCTTGGCCAGGTTGTAGTACTCCAGCGCGTCGCGGTTGAGCAGCTCGACGGACGTCACCAGCCGCTCGGTGTGGTCGAGCAGGTAGTCCTTGATGGGCTGCAGGTCGACGTTGGCCGCGGCCGCCGGGGTGGCGTCGGGGGTCGTCTCGTCGGTCTTGTCGTCGCCGCCGCAGCCCGCGAGTGCGAGGCATCCGGCGAGGACCAGGGTCGTGGTGCGACGCATGGCTCCGATTGATGAAAACGTTAGGGCGGCCTAATTGCTAGCACATCGCGCGCTCACGGCAGCCCGTGCTCGAGCGCGCCCTTGACGCTCGCGTCCAGCGCGTTGAGCCGGTACAGCGCCAGCGCCTCGGCGGAGCCGAAGCGCCCGCCGGGCGCCGCCTGCGACCCGTGGTGGGTCAGCACGCAGTGCGCGAGCGCGAGCCGGCGATCGTCCGGCAGCGCGTGCGCGTCGAGGATCTGCTGCGTGAGCACGACGTGGCCGACCAGGCGGCCGGCGTCGGTCAGCCCGATCTCCGCGCCGTAGGTGAACTCGCGCGTCTTGCCGAGGTCGTGCACGAGCGCCGCGGTCAGCAGCAGGTCCGAGTTCAGACGCGGGTGCAGCGTGGCGGCCTCCAGCGCGAGCGTGCCGACCGCGACCGTGTGCTCGAGCAGGCCGCCGAGGTACGCGTGGTGCCCCGCGCGCGTGCAGGGGGCGCGGCGCCACTCGGCGCGCAGCCGCTCGTCGCCGAGCAGCCGCTGCAGGAGCCCCGCGTAGGCGGGGTCGTGGACTTCACGCGCGAGATGCTCGAGGAAGCCGTCGAGCTCGTCGACGTTGCGGTACGCGACGGGCAGGAACGCGGCCGGGTCGGCGCCGTCGGCGCGCACGATGTCGCGCACCTCGAGCTGCAGCTCGTCGCGGAACCGGTCCACGCGTCCGGCGACGCGCACCAGGTCACCTTTCTCGAAGCGCCCGGCCAGCAGGTCCGCGTCGCGGAACGCGCGCGCCTGGATCGTCCCCGTGCGGTCGCGCAGCTCGAGCGCCAGGTACGGCGAGCCGCTGCGCGCGGTCAGCCGGTCCTTGCGCGCGCAGGCGAACACGGCGTCGACGGGATCGCCCGCGCGCAGCCCCGCGATCGTGACTTCGGACATCCGCCCCATACTGGCCGACCGAGCGGACGCGGTACCGTGGATCGGATGCAGCCGCTGCGCTGGGAACGCCGTCCCGACGGGCTTCGCGCTCCGGCGCTGGTGTGCGCGTTCAAGGGCTGGAACGACGCGGGGGAGTCCGCGACGTCCGCGCTCACGTTCGTGGCCGGCGGGCTCGGCGCCGAGCGCTTCGCGCAGATCGATCCGGAGGAGTTCGTCGACTTCCAGGCCACGCGCCCGATGGTGCGGCTGCAGGACGGCGTCACGCGCACGATCGAGTGGCCGGACTATGAGGTCCACGCCGTGCGGATCCCGCGCGCGCCGCGCGACCTGATCCTGCTGTCGGGCCCGGAGCCCGCGTTCCGCTGGCGCACGTTCACCAAGACCGTCGTCGACCTGGCGGAGGCGCTCGGCGTGCAGATGGTCGTGCTCTTAGGCGCGCTGCTGGCGGACGTGCCGCACTCGCGCCCCGTGTCCGTGAGCGCGCACGCGACCGATCCGGGCCTGATCGAGCGGCTCGCGCTGCAGCCGCCGACCTACGAGGGCCCGACCGGGATCGTCGGCGTCCTGCACCAGGCGTTCGCCGACTCCGGCCTGCCGGCCGCGTCCCTGTGGGCGGCGGTGCCGCACTACGTCGCGGTCGCGCCGAACCCGAAGGGCGCGCTGGCGCTGCTGCGCCGGCTCGAGTCGCTGGTGGGCGTGACGGTCGACGCGACCGAGCTCGAGGACGCGGCGACCGAGTACGAGCAGCAGGTCTCGCGCGCCGTCGAGCTGGACCCCGACGTGCAGGCGTTCGTGGAGCGCCTGGAGCGCGCCGCCGACGAGGAGTCCGAGAGCCCGGACCCGGGCTCGCTCCCCTCCGGCGACGTGCTCGCGCGCGAGTTCCAGCGGTTCCTGCGCCAGCGCGGGAAGTAGCTCAGCGCTCAGCTGCCGGGCAGGCGATCCGGTAGTCGCACATCGAGCACGCCGACCAGCTCGGCGTCGGCTCGAAGCCCTGCGACTGGATGCCGTCGGCGACGGTGAGCACGGTCTCCGTGATCCAGTCGCGGTCGCTGTCGTCGCGCTCGACCGGCACCTTCTCGTCGTCGAGCACGTAGTAGTAGGCCTGCTGGGCGGCGTCGAGCTCCCACGCCTCGCGCGCGCCGACCGCGTACAGCGACAGCTGCACGTCCTCGCGCAGCTGCGCCGGGGTCTTCGGGCGGCCGGTCTTGTAGTCGATCAGCTCGTAGCCGCCGTCGGGCAGCCGGTCGACGCGGTCGACGCGGCCGCGCAGCAGGTGCGGCCCCATGCGGAACTGGAACCCGCGCTCGAACCAGACCGGCTCGCCGTCCTCGACCTGGAAGCGGTCGTGGTAGCGCACCAGCGCCTGCGTCGCCTTGGCCCGGAACTGGCGCTCCTCCTCGGAGTCGCCGAACCCGCCGCGCCGCCAGCCCGCCTCCAGCAGCCCGAGCAGCTCCGGCAGGCCCGCGTCGGTCGCGCCGTGGTAGCGCTCCAGCACCTGGTGCACGAGGATCCCGAAGCGCTGGTTCATCGTCGGCTCGCTCGGGATCCGGAAGACGCGCGCGAACTTGTACTTGAGCGGGCAGGTCCGGTACGTCTCGATGTCGGTCGCGCTCAGCAGCAGACCGTCGCCGCGGCGCGGCAGGAACGTCTCCAGCGACGGCTCGTTGCGCGCCGCGACGGCGCGGGCGCGCGCCCGCTCGTCGCGCTCGGCGTCGAGCAGGTAGTCGTCGAGCGCGCTCGTTTCGAAGATCTCGCGCTGCTCGGACGTCGACGCCTGCAGCAGCCGCGCGTTGATCTCCGGCAGCGCCTCGTCGACCGACAGCTCGCCCGTGCGCGTGCGCTCCAGCAGCGCGCTCAGCTTGAGCAGCTCGAGGTAGCGGACGACCGCGTGCGAGACGTCGAGGTCGGTGTCGAAGCGCAGCTCGCCGAGCCGGCCGCCGACCTGCGCGACCGTGGTCAGCAGCTCGTCGCGCAGCAGCCGGAACGTCGACTGCAGCGTCTCCGCGGGCCCGAACAGCTCCTCCTCGCGCGGCTCCCACTCGCCGCCGACCGCCGCGCGCGCCTCCTCGGCGAACGGGGACGGCTGCTGCGCCGCGCCGCGGTCGGTGCGCTCCGGGTACGCCAGCACCAGCCGCTTGCGCGCGCGGGTCAGCGCCACGTGCAGCAGCCGCCGCATCCCGGCCGCGTGCGCGGTGCGCGACGCGGGCGGCACGGTCTCCTTGATCAGCGCGTCCGGGATCGGGTCCAGCGACTGCCGGCGCGGGCCGGGCATGCGCGCGCTCATCAGGCCGAGCACGTACACGTGGTCGAACTCGTGGCCCTTGGCGTCGTGCATCGTCATCACGCGCACGCCGCGGGCGACTTCGCCGGCGGCCTCCTCCTCGCGCAGGCCGGCGTCGGCGACGGCGGCGATCGAACGCGCGAACTCGCGCGCCGTCGCCTGCGGCGCGCGGCGCACGTACGCCGCGGCGAGCTCGGCGAAACGGGCCAGGTTGCGCAGCCGCTCGACGACCTCGGTGGTGGCGGCGAACAGCAGCTGCCGGCGCAGCCCGAGGCGTTCGATCAGGCGGTGCACGTAGAGGTCCGGACGGGCGGAGTCGAGCGCGCCCGCCGCGCCGCGGTAGAGCTTCAGGAACGTGACGATCCGCTCGCGCGCCTCGGGCGGGATCTGGGGAGACTCCAGCGCGGCCGAGAGCGCCGCCACCATGTCGAGCTTGCGCCGGCGCGCGATCTGGGTCACGCGCGCGAGGTCGACCGCGCGCAGCTCGACCGGCGGCCGCGCCAGCGCGCGCACGACCGCGCCGGCGTCGCCGGGGTCGACCAGCAGGCGCAGCCAGGCCAGCAGGTCGCGGATCTCGGCGCGCTGGAAGAACGCCGCGGCGCCGGACAGGTGGTACGGCACCGCGCGCTCCTCGAACGCGACCGCGACCGCCTGTCCCTCCGCGCGCACGCTGCGCACCAGCACGCAGACGTCCTCGGGGGCGACGTCCTCGCGCGCGATCAGCCGCTCGACCTCGGCCGCGACCGCCTGCGCCTGGGCGCGCTCGGACGCGCAGCGCCAGAACGCGACCGCGCCGCCGGGGTCGCCCTCGAGGACCTTGTCGAGCCGGTCCTCCACCGGCGCCACGACCGCGTGCGCCGCGGCCAGCAGCCGGGTCGGCGCGCGGTGCGAGCGCTCGAGCCGGACGACGCGCGCGAGCGGCCACTCGGCGCGGAAGTCGCGCACGTTCTTGGTCGCGGCGCCGCGGAAGCGGTGGATCGCCTGGTCGTCGTCGGCGCAGACGCTGATGTTGCCGTGCTCGGCGACCAGCAGGCGCAGCAGCAGGCCCTGGGCGAAGCTGGCGTCCTGCAGCTCGTCCACCAGCACGTGCGCGTAGCGGGCGGCCAGCCGCGCGCGCACGTGCGGCTTGGTGCGCAGGAGCTGGAAGGCCTGCAGGACGAGGTCGCCGGCGTCGAGCGCGCCCGCCTGCTCGAGCAGCGCGTCGTGGGCGGCGAACAGCGCCGCGAACTCGCGCTCGCGCGCGCCGCGCGCATCGTCGCTCAGCCCGTCGGCCCAGGCGCGGTAGTCGCCCGCGCTGATCAGCTCGTCCTTGAGCCGGTCGATCCGGCGGACGATCGCGCCCAGCGTGGCGCTCGGGTTGCCGCGCAGGTCGTGGTGGCGCAGCGGCAGGTCGTCGATGCGCTCGAGCAGCATCGCCAGGCGGTCGGCGGTCGAGACCGGGGTCGCGAACGGGTCGATGCCGGCCTCGAACGCCTCGTCGCGCAGCAGCCGCGCGCAGAGGCCGCCGAACGTCATGATCGACAGCTCCTCGTACGCGCCGGTCAGGCGGTCCTCGACGCGTTCGCGCAGCCGGTCGGCGGCGGCGTCGCCGTAGGTCAGCGCGAGGACCGCGTCGGGGGGCTCGAGCCACGCGAAGCGCTCGACCAGCACGGTCGTCTTGCCACTGCCGGCGCCGCCGAGCACGAGCAATGGGCCGCCGGAGTGCTCGACGGCCTCACGCTGGGCGGAGGTCAGCGCAGGCACCGCCGTAGGATAGGCCTGCATGGCCGTTGAACCCCCCGACTGGCTCGGCGCGTCACGGCGGTCGGCGGCGGCGATCCGGGAGATGCTGTCCGCGCGGCCGACGATCGCCGAGCGGGTGCGCGAGACCGGCACGCGCGGCGAGGGCGGCGATCGGACGCTGGAGATCGACTCGGCCGCGGAGGACGTGGTGTTCGAGGAGCTGCGCGGGCTCTACGACGCGGGCGCGCGGTTCACGGCGATCTCCGAGGAGCGCGGCGAGGTCGCGTTCGGCTCGCGCGACGTGCTGGTCGTCATCGATCCGATCGACGGGTCGCTGAACGCCAAGCGCGGGCTGCCGCACTTCGCGCTGTCGATCGCGGTCGCGTCGGGGCCGACGATGGCCGACGTGGACTTCGGCTTCGTGCAGGACTTCGGGCCCGACGAGGAGTGGGTCGCGTGGCGCGGGCGGGGCGCGCGGCTCGACGGGGTGCTGCTGGACCCCACGCTGGGGGAGCGCCGGGCGCGCTCCGGCAAGCTCGAGATCGTCGGCGTCGAGCAGGCCGACCCGCGCTGGGTGGCGCGCTCGACGGACGCGCTGCTGGAGCGCGCGCACCGGCTGCGGGCGATCGGGTCGCTGGCGGTGTCGCTGTGCCAGGTCGCGGCCGCACGGTTCGACGCGCTGGCGTCGCTGGCGCCGTGTCGTGCGGTCGACGTCGCGGCGGCGCAGCTGATCGTGCGCGAGGCCGGCGGCGTCGTGTCGTTCGTCGCGTACGACGACCCGCTGGGCGCGCCGCTGGACCTCGAGCCGCGGTCGCCGGTGGTCGCGGCGCGGACGCCCACCGGGCTCGCCGAGGTCACCGCGGTGCCATCCTGGAACGTGTGATCGATTTCAAGCTCGCCGGTTCCGTGGCGCGTGGGGTGGCGAACCTCCAGCCGGCCGGCGATCCAGCGCCGTTCTCGCAGCTGGCGGGGCCGGCCGAGGAGGCCGAGCGGTTGGTCGGCGAGTACACGGGGCTGACCGCGGCGGCGGGCGTTCCGGTGGCCGAGGCGGTCGATCGCGCCGCGTGGATCGACGCCAACCTGAAGTCGATGGAGGCGGTGCTGGAGCCCGCGGCGGCGCGGCTGGCGGGCGGCTCCGGGCCGATCGGCTCGCTGGCCGGCGGCGTGCTGGCGATCGAGGCGGGCGCCGTGTCCGGCTTCTTGGCGGGGCGCGTGCTCGGCCAGTACGAGTTCCCGGTGCTGGACCCGGAGGGGCCGTCGCGGCTGCTGTTCGTGGCGCCGAACCTGGCGCACGCCGCGCGCGGGCTCGACGCGCCGGACGACCAGCTGCTGCGCTGGGTCGCGCTGCACGAGATGACGCACGCGCTGCAGTTCGGCGGCGTCCCGTGGCTGCGGCCGTACCTGGGCGACCTGCTGCGCGAGCTGCTCGACTCGCTCGAGTTCAACCCGCGCGCGCTGCTGCGCGTCCCGGACGTGGGGGACGTCAAGGCCCTGTTCGACCGCGTGCGCGACGACGGGCTGGCGATGGTCGTGATCGGGCCGGGCCGGCGTGGGTCGCTGGATCGCGTGCAGGCGTTCATGGCCGTGCTGGAGGGCTACGCCGAGCACGTGATGGACGCCGTCGGCGCGTCCGTGCTGGAGGACCTGCCGGGGCTGCGTGGCGCGTTGGGGCGCCGGCGGCGCGATCGCTCCGGGTTCCTGAAGCTGCTCGACAAGCTGCTCGGCATGGACCTCAAGCTGCGTCAGTACGAGCAGGGCAAGGCGTTCTGCGACGGGGTCGTCGCGCGGGCCGGGATCGAGGGGCTCAACCGGGTCTGGATCGGGCCCGCCGCGCTGCCGAGCGTGGACGAGCTGAGCGACCCCGCGGCGTGGCTGGCGCGCACCGAGCCGCTCGCGCTCGAGCCGCCCGCCTGATCGAACCGGCGTTCCGATCCGCACAAAGTCCGGCGCGGCTTTACCGCTTGGTTACGGGCCTCTCTAGAGGCTGTGCTACAAAGTCAGCACAAAGCTGTAACCCGCCCTGAGTTGCGGTGTACGAACATATGGTCGCCTTGAATTGTGGGCGAACAGATATTCGTAATGGACCCGTCAGGGCAGGGGGAAAGAAGCCGACATGGCCGAGAACACCACCACCACTTCAACCACGACCGAGACGCCCGCCGCGAAGCCGGCGGTTGCGGCTTCGAGCGCGCCCGCCGCGAAGAAGAAGCCGGCTGCTCGTAAGCGCCCGGCGCGTAAGCCGGCCGCGCGCCGAACCGCGCCGTCGAAGACGACGGGCCGCCGCGTCCGCACGGAGGCCCGCAACGAGACGCGCGAGGCCGCCCGCGCGAACGTCCGCGCCGCCCGCACCACGGCCGACCAGGGCCGCTCGCTGGTCGAGCGCGCCGCGCTGTCCTACGTCGGCGTGACGCTCGAGGCGCGTGACCGCGTGGTCGACGCCGCCACCACGGTCGCGGACACGTTCTCCACGCGTGCGAAGGCCGAGCGCGAGCTCAAGAAGCTGCAGGCCCGCTACGAGCGCCGCGGCACCAGCGCGCGCAACCAGCTCGAGCGCGACGTCAAGAAGGCGCGCACGCGCCTGGAGCGCGTCGTGCGCCGCAACCGCACCACGCTGGAGAAGGACGCGACGCGCCGCGTCGACGTCGTCACCGACCGCGTCGAGGGCGCCTTCACCGCGGGCTACGCCGCCACGCAGAAGGTCGGCACGCTCGCCAAGGAGCGCATCGCGGCGATCGCGTAACCACCCCACTTCCCCCGCGTGCCGGCCTGGAGAGGGCGGCGTCGCGGGTACGCCTACCGGCCTCATATCCCGCCGGTGGGACTCACCCGGCCTCATAACCCTGCTGGGTGGGTGCAACACCCTCTCCTCCCTCAACCGTCGCCGTGCCCCTCGGGGTGCGGCGTCGGTGCTTAACCGCGCCGCGCCGCGCCGCCGCGCTACGCCGCCGCGCCGCGCTACGCCGCCGCGCCGCGCCGCGCCGCCGCGCTACGCCGCCGCGCCGCGCCGCGCCGCCGCGCTACGCCGCCGCGCCGCGCCTCGTCGCCGCGTCTCGCCGCCGCGGCGCGAGTCGTCCCGCACTGCGCTTCGTCACCGCGCCCGCGCCGCGTCTCGCCATGCCGCGATGTCGTCGCCGCGGCACGACGTCGCGCCGAGTGGTCACTTTCTGGCGCCCACCGCCAGTACTTCGCTCCTCGTCGCGCCGGGGCACCTCGTCGCGCCCGGTCGTCCCAACTTGTCGCCCTCCGGCGCGCCGAGTGGTCGCTTTCTGGCGTATGCGGCCGGAACGTCGCTTCTCGCGCCGCCGATGGTCCGCGGGCGCCGTGATGGTGCCGGCGGACGGCGGCGGTGAGGGGGCGGGCGCGTTTCGCGCGGTCGTCCGCGGCGGTGAGCGGCGGC
>Ga0182736_1001280_pt1 | contig 26107 bp, 18 predicted proteins | sample eDN5th30CKraftBY_FD_128882 | JGI IMG/M metagenome (GOLD analysis project Ga0182736, IMG submission 128882) | Enriched backyard soil microbial communities from Emeryville, California, USA - eDNA 5th pass 30_C Kraft BY (version 2) (version 2) | ecosystem: Environmental > Terrestrial > Soil >...
CAGCGGCCCGTCGAGCAGCTGCTGGGTCACGCCGTCGAACGGCCCGCCCCAGGCACCCACGTACCCGATGCCCATCGCAGCCGCGCCGAGGACGAACGCGGGACCCAGCCAGGACCGGCCCGGCGCATCCCGGCGGGCCAGGCCCCACAGCCCGGCGGCCGCGAGCCCGACCGAACCCACGATGGCGACCCGGTCCGCGGTCAACGCCCAGGCACCCGGCAGCCACCGGCCGGCGTCGGTGTCGATGAACGACAGCCAGTTGCCGGTGCCGCGCAGGATCTCGGTCCCGGACTCGGTCCAGGTCGTGAGCGACGACGACTCGGTGAAGTCGGTGAACCGGATCCCGTACCGCACCGACAGCAGGAGCGGGACGAGCCACCAGGCCGTGGCGGCGGCGACCCCGGCGACCCACCAGCCGAGCAGCCGGCGCCGAGCCGGACCGGGCGTGCGGGTCGTGAACCAGACGAGGACGAGCGGCAGCACGGCGAACGCCGACGCGCCGTTCACGCCGCCCATCGCGGCGATCCACAGGGCCGACCACGCTGCGACCTGGCGGGGGCTGGCGCCGTCGCGCGCCTCGAGCAGCGGCACCAGCACCCACGGCGCGAGCGCGTACGGCAGCTGGCCGGCGGACTGGAACGCCGAGAGCGACAGGGTCGCCGGGGCCAGGGCGTAGGCCAGTGCGGCCACGATCCGTCCGGCGGCCGAGCCGACGCCGACCGACCGGGCGACGCGGTGCGCGCCCCACAGCGAGACGATCAGGATGAGCGAGATCCACGCCCGCTGCACGATCCACGGCGGCACGGCCAGCACGTGCCCGAGCGAGGTGAACGCCCCCATCGGGAACAGGTAGCCGACGGCCTGGTTCTGGACCCGCCCGAACCCGGCGCTCGGATCCCACGTGGACAAGGCCCGAGCGAGGTAGTCGAGCGGGTCGAGGAGCACATCGAGCTTGGTCTCGGGCACGATCCGCCCCGGTGCCTGGGCGAAGACGAGCACCGCGACCGCCGCCGAAGCGACCCACACCGCGCCCCGTTCGCGCCTGGTCACCTCCACCTCGTCCACCGGCGAGGGTCTACCGCAGGGCGGGCACCCAGGACAGGCACACCCCTGGTGCCCGGCCCCTCCAGCCCTACGATGCCGCGATCGACGCTGGTCCCTCCGCCGCACCTCCGGCCCCTCCGACCGTCCGCTTCCCCACCTTCGAGGGGATCCGGGCCCTGTGCGCCTTCGGCGTGCTGGCGTACCACGCGGGCACGTTCACCGACCTCACGTGGGGCCGGGAAGCGTCGGCCGGCGGCATCGGTCCCTGGATCCAGCACCTCAACGTCGGGGTGAGCATCTTCTTCGTGCTGTCGGGCTTCTTGCTGTTCCGGCCGTTCGTCCACGCCCACCTGACCGACGCCGCCCGGCCGCGGATCCGCAGCTACCTCTGGCGCCGCATGGTCCGCATCTACCCCGCCTACTGGGTCGCCCTCTTCCTCAGCACCCAGATCCTCGACCTGAATTTGGGCGACTGGTGGGGCCACGTCCGCTTCTACTCGCTCATCCAGATCTACTGGGGCGACACGGTCCTCGGCGGCCTCGTGCAGGCCTGGACGCTGGCCACCGAGGTCACCTTCTACCTGTTCCTGCCGCTGTGGGTCCTGGCGCTGTGCCGGGGCGGCGGCACGCTGGACCAGCGGGTCCGCCGCCAGTACGCCGGGCTCGCCGTGCTCTACGTGACCGGCCTGGTGGTGCGGGGGATGCTGCGGGCCGGCGACCACAAGATCGGGTACGGGACCTTCGCCGCCAACTGCGACCTCTTCGCCATCGGGATGGCGCTGGCGGTGGCGAGCGCGGCCGCCCAGGTGCGGGGCCGGGCGCCCGGTGGCCTGGCCCGCACGGTGGGGGACCAGCCGGCGATCGCCTGGATCGCCGCCGCCTGCTGCTACGCGGGCGTGGTCTCGCTGCGCTTCCCGTACGGGTTCGATCCGCCCACCGTGAGCCAGGAGGTGCTGCGGGAGGTCCTGTTCGGGCTGGTGGCCGTCCTCGTGGTGGCACCGGGCGTCTTCGGCCCCCAGGACCAGGGCGTCGTGCGCCGCCTGCTCCGCTGGCGGCCGCTCGTCGGGGCCGGGATCGTGTCCTACGGCATCTACCTGTGGCACCTCACGGTGATGATCGAGCTGGCCGAGCCCGGGTCGTTCATCGCCCCGCCGTCGTTCCTGTCGCTGACGGTGTGGACCGCCGTGTTCGCCACGGCCATCGCCGTGGTCAGCTGGTTCGTGGTCGAACGGCCGCTCCTGCGCCGCGTCCGGCGGCCTCGCGGTCCCACTCGGCCCCGTCCGGACCCGGTCCCGTCGCCCTCCCTGGAGACGGGCTGAGGGGGACGATCGTCTAGGGTCGCGCCCTGACGACTGCTCCGGTGCACCTGCCGGAGCCCTGGCGCCGAGGAGCGTACGTGAGCGACTTCGACGACGAGCCCACCGAGGGCCTCGAAGCCACCGACACCGCAGCAGACGAGGCGCCGCCGAGGAAGACCCGGTCGGAGCCGGTCCCCGACGACGACTGGGACGACGACTGGGACGACGACGACACCGGGCGGGGCGGCAAGCGCGACCTGACCCTCGTGTACGCCATCATCGCTGCCGCGGTCGTGATCGTCCTCGCCGTCGTGCTCACCCGGCCCAAGGACGGCGACTCCGGGTCCGATGCCAACAAGACCAACGACGGCGGCACCACGGCGCCGGCCGAGGTCGTGAAGAACTGGCAGGGCGGCGTCGGCGACGCCGTCGGCAAGGAGGGCGCCGACGCCCAGAAGCGGGCCGAGAGCGCCGAAGGCGTCTACGTCTGGACCGACTTCGGCGGCTGGCACCTCCGCAACAACAACGCCAAGGACGTCAGCGTCACCGTCACCGCCGACCAGGTGCGGGTCAAGAAGACCGACGACGGCGACGACGGCGACGAGAGCGGCGACACCCCGTTCGCCACCGAGACCACCGTGACCCTCCCCGCCGGCGACGGCAAGGACGGCATCGGCCTCGACCTCGGCACCTCCGAGTCCGCCACGTTCACGTTCACGATCGACGGCAACAACGTCCCCGCCGACCAGATCTTCCTCGGCGGTGCCGATGCGGTCGCCGACCAGAACCCCGTGACGTTCACCAAGTCGTAGTGGCCGCCGTCGCGCCGCCGGCCCCGATCGGCCGTCCGGCTGCCCACCACCCCACCGGGGTCCGGCGGTCGTGGCAGATCTTCCAGGCCATGCGGCGCGAGCAGACCGATCCCAACGGCACCTATGCCTTCCTCGCCACGGACACCGCCCGCATGCTGAGCCAGTACGTCGCGCTCCCCGGGGCCACCGCCATCGACGTCGGCGGCGGGCCCGGGTATACGGCCGAGGCCCTGCGGGCCGCTGGAGCGTCGGCATTCACCGTCGACCCGTTCGCCGAGGAGCTGTCCCTGCACGGCCGGACCCCGGTCGACGCGGTGGTCGGCGACGGCCTGCGCCTCCCGGTCGCCGACGGCTCGCTCGACCTGGTCTGCACGCTCAACGCGCTCGAGCACGTGCCGACGCCGTGGGCGTTCCTCGACGAGCTGGTCCGGGTGGCGCGCCGGGGCGGCGTCGTGTTCGTGGGCGTCACCAACTGGCTGTCGCCCTGGGGCGGCCACGAGACCTCGCCGTGGCACTACCTCGGCGGCGAGCGGGCCGCCCGCCGCTACGAGGCGCGCCGGGGCATCGCCCCCAAGAACCGCTACGGGTCGTCGCTGTTCCCCGTGGGCATCGGCGAGGTCCTCCACTGGGCCGACCGGTCGCCCGAGGTCCGCGTGGTCGACGCCTTCCCGCGCTACTACCCCCGCTGGTGCCGCCCCCTCGTCCACCTGCCCGGGATCCGCGAGGTCGTCACGTGGAACCTGGGCCTCGTCCTGGAGCGCCGATGACCGAGCCGACCCCCACCGAGCGGCCGATGGTGTCGGTCGTCGTCCCCGTCAAGGACTCGATCCGCACCATCGAGGCGTGCCTCCGGTCGATCCGCGCCCAGACCTGGGAGCCCCTCGAGCTGGTCGTCATCGACAACTTCAGCACCGACGGCACCTGGGAGGTCGTCGAGGAGCTGGCCCACCACGCCGAGCAGGCCGGCCCCGAGCGCAGCGCCCAGCGCAACCTCGGGATCGAGCGCGCCCAGGGCCCGTGGATCCTCTGGATCGACGCCGACATGGAGCTGCCGCCCACGATCGTCGAACGGGCCATGGAGGCCGCGCTCGACGAGGGCGCCGACGGCGTGTTCGTGCCCGAGGTCACGGTGGGCGACGGGTACTGGACGGCGTGCCGGGCGCTCGAGCGCTCCTGCTGCATCGAGGAGATCCTCGTGCAGTCGCCGCGCCTCGTGCGCCGGGACTACCTCCGCGAGACGGGCGGCTTCCTTGAGTCGCTGTCGGGCACCGAGGACGCCGAGCTGCGCAGCCGCATGATCCACGACGGCTGCCAGCTGGCGTGGATCCCCGACCTGATCGTCCACGACGAGGGCCGGATGTCGCTCGGGTTCATCTGGTCGAAGCGCTACTACTACGGCCGCGGGCTCAAGAAGTACCGGGCGCAGCACCCGGGCGCGCTGAGCGAGCAGGCCGGCTCCGCCGTCGGCGCGTACCGGCGCCACTGGCGCCGCCTGGCTGCCAAGCCCACCGTCGCCGCCGGGGTGGTGTTCATGCGGGCGGGCGAGTTCGCCGCCTACGGGATCGGCGCCGCGCTCGGTGCGCTGGAGCGCCCCGACGGGCCTTCGTGACGGCTGTGGCGGAGGCGCCCGCGCCCTCCGCCCCCCATCCGGGAGACGGCGGCGGGCGCACCGCACCACCACCGCCCGACCGGCCGCCGCGCGTGCGGTGGCCCGAGGCGACGTTCCTCGTGCTCGGCGCGCTCGCGCTCGCCGGCGCGGTCATCGGCACCCGGTGGGGCGTGTTCACGCCCGACACCCGGCCCGACCTCTACCAGAACCCCGGGGCGTTCCTGCGGTCCACCGTGCAGGCGTGGGTCGGCGGGTCGAGCGGCCTCGGCCAGGGCAACTTCAACGCGGGCGCCGCGCCGGTGGCCGCCGTCGTCTGGGTGATCCGCACGCTCGGCGCGCCGGCCTGGCTCGCGGTCCGGGTCTGGCGCCTGCTCGTGCTGCTCCTGGGCGCCTGGGGCATCCGCCGCTACCTGGGGACGCTGATGGGCCGGCGCCTGTCGGTGCAGGCCCGCGTGCTGGCCACGGTGTTCTGGATCGTCAACCCGTACGTGATCGTGGCCGGCAGCACGACGCCGATCCTGCTGCCGTACTCGCTGCTCCCGTGGGCGATGCTCGCCTTCTTGAAGGCCACCCGCTCGCCGCGGTCGTGGCGCTGGCCCGCCCTGTTCGGCCTCGCGTTCTTCCTCCAGACCGGCCTCAACGCCGGCGTCGTGCCGTTCTTCCAGCTGCTCGCCCTGCCAGCGGCGGTGGCCCACGCCCGGTGGATCGAGGGCCGCAGCTGGCGGGACCTGGTCCGGGTCGTCGCCCGGTGCGCGCTGTTCTGCGTGGTGGTCTCGCTGTACTGGCTGCTGCCGTCGTACCTGGCCAGCAGCACCGGCGCCGGCATCGCCCGCGGCACCGAGAACCCGGCCGACGTGGCGCGCACGTCGTCGTACGCGGAGACGGCCCGCGGCCTGGGCAACTGGCCGCTGTACGGCCGCGCCGGGGCCCGGGAGTTCCTCGGCGACTACACGATCTACCTGACCTCGCCGCTGGTCATCATCAGCACGTTCCTGGTGCCCCTGTTCGTGGGGCTGTCGCTGTGGCGCTCGCGGGCCCGGGAGCGCCTGCTCGTCGTCGGGCTCCTGGCGTTCGGCCTGCCCGTGATGGTCGGCATGTTCCCGCCCGCCGACCCGTACCCGGCGGGGAGCCTCCTGTCGACGATCTTCGACAAGGTGCCGGCCTCGCTAGCGTTCCGCACCACCAACAAGGTCGGTGCCGTCGTCGTGCTGGCCGAGACGATCGCGCTGGCCATCGGGTGGCGCACCTGGGAGAACCGGGCCCGCCAGCAGGGCCGCGGGATGCAGGCGCTCGGCATCGGAGCCGTCACCCTGCTGCTGCTCGGCATCTCGGCACCGCTGTGGAACGGCGGCCTGTTCCCGCTCGGCTACCGCATCCCGGGCTCCTGGGAGCGGGCCACCCAGCAGCTCGACGAGGGCGACCAGGCATCCCGGGTGCTGGTGGTCCCCGGCGGCACCGGCGGCAACTACCGCTGGGGCATGCGCAGCCCCGACGACCTGTTCCCGTCGCTGCTCGACCGGCCGGTCGCCGTCCGCAACACCGTCGTCGGCCGCGGTGATCCCACCGCCAACTTCCTCGCGGGGTTCGACACCACGCTGGCCCAGGGCGCACTCAGCGACACCGGCATCTCCACCACGGCCCGGTACCTCGGCGCCGGCGACGTGGTCGTGCGCAACGACGTGCTCACCGAGGAGATCGGCGGGCCGCCGCCGTGGGTCGTCGTCGACCAGGCCCGGCGTGATCCGGGCCTCGAGCTCACCGGCTCCTTCGGCCGCCGGGGGTCCGACACCGTGCCCGACCACAGCGGCCGGGCCACCCGCTCCATCCGCAAGGACGACCCCACCAACGCCGCGCTGCGGCCGGTGATGACCTACCGGGTCCTCGACCCGGTCCCGCCCATCACCGCCGCCCCCGCGGCGGCCCAGGTGCTCACCGTGGGCGACGGCGAGGCGGTGCCCGCGCTGATCCAGGCCGGGGTGGTCGACGGCTCGCAGGCGGTCCGGTACCTCGCCGACCTGGACCAGGACGAGTTCGCCGCGGCGGTGGTCGACGGCGGCCGGGTCGCCATCACCGACACCAACCGGCGCCGGGCCTGGGACGTCAACCGCACCGCGAACGCCACGTCGCCCACGCTCACGGCCGACGCCGACATCGACGGCGGCAACGGCTCCACCCTGACCCTCTGGCCCGACCGCTCCCGGGACCAGACCGTGTCCCTGCTCAACGAGGGCTACGAGGTCGGCGCGAGCCGCGACGGGTTCGGCGTGCACCCCTACGGCCGGGCCACCAACGCCTTCGACGGCGACCCGACCACCGCCTGGATCACGGGCGGGTTCGGCACGGCCCGCGGCAAGAGCGTCTGGATCGACTTCCCCGAGGAGCGGCTGGTCGACGAGATCACCATCACACCGTGGGCCGGCGCGTCGCCGTCGACCGTCTCCGCGGTGCGGGTCGAGGTCGGCGACAAGCAGGTCACCGAGGCGCTGGTGCCCGGCCAGGACCTCAAGGTGAACATCGAGCCCAGCGTCGCCGACCGCGTCGAGGTCACGATCCTCCAGCAGACCCCCGGCGAGAACCCGGTGGGCATCAGCGAGATCTCCATCGACGACACCACGATCCAGAACGTCACCCGGGCGCCCGAGACGCTGAGCCGCCTCGCGGACGACGCGGACGCGGCGACCCAGGAGCGGCTCGCCGAGCTGCCCCTCGACGTCGTGTTCACGCGGGCCCAGGGCTCGCTGATCGACGTCAACGACGACGAGGAGTCGCAGTTGGACCGCGACTTCGACCTGCCCGATGCCCGCACCTACACGTTCGCCGCCTCCTTGGGCGTGGCCGAGGCCGACGAGCTGGTGGTGGCCGCCGCCCGCAACGACGACCGCCCGTGCGTGCGGGTCGCCATCATCGACGGCGAGTGGATCGAGGGCCGGGTGGTGTCGAGCCGCGCCGAGCTCGCCACGGGCGAGATGCGCATCGAGGGCTGCGAGCCGCTCGAGCTCGCCGCCGGCGCCCACCAGTTCCGCTCGATCTACGGCTGGCGCCTCAACACGGCGCGGTTCGCGTCGGAGGGGACCGTCGAGCCGGTGGCCGTCGACCCCGGCGACCGGGAGGTCGAGGTCACCGACCGGTCCGCCACCGAGGTCGACATGGAGGTGGCGGCCTCGACGTCGGGTGCCCGCTACCTGCGCCTGGGCGAGGCGTTCGACGAGCGCTGGTCGCTGGCCGTCGACGGCGTCGACGCCGGCCCGCCGATCCTCGTCGACGGCTACTCGACCGGCTGGCTCATCGACGGCAAGGCCCACCGCCTGGTCGCCACGTTCGGGCCGCAGCGGGCCGTCGAGGTCACGTTCGTGGCGTCGGCCGCCGCCGTGGTCGGGGTCACCGCCGTGGCCCTGCTTCCCGCGCCGCCGTTCCTCGTGCGGCGCCGTCGCCGCCGGGACGCGGCGGCGACGACCCCGGCAGGAGGACCGGCGTGACCGCCCACGGCACCGGACCCGAGCACACCGCCGACCCCGCCTCCGCACGCGTCGATCCCGTCGGGCCCGAACCCGTCGACGTCGCGGCCGACGCCACGCACGAGGCCGTGACCGAACCGGCCGTCCCGACCGCGCCCGCCCGGCCCTCGTTCCGCACGGTCGGGGCGTGGCTGCTGCTCGTCGGGGCTGCCGTCGCCCTCGACGGGCTGGTCGGCGGCCTCTCCCTGGTGTTCGTGGCCGCCGTGCTGCTCGCCGGCGTGTCGATCCGGGTGATCGGCGGCGTCGGCGTGGCCCTGCTGGCCCTGTCGCCCATCGCGTTCCTGATCGAGGGCGTGCCCACGTCCAGCGGCATCTCGCCGACGATCGTCACCCGCTCGCTGCTGCCGCACCACCTCACGTTCTCCGGGCTGGTCCTCGTCAGCGCCTTCGCGCTCCTCGACCTGGCCCCGCACCTGCACGCGTGGGCCACCGCGGAGCGGCGCGCCCAGGACGACGGGCCACCGCTCGGCACCATCGCCGGCGTGGCGGTCGTGGCCGTGGTGGCCGTGGGTGCGCTGCTCGCGTGCCGGGCGGTCCTCGGCGCGTGATCCGCGGTCTGCTCGCCCGGTCGAAGTCCTCGGGCCTGATCCAGGGATCGGCGTGGATCCTGGTCGGGCTCGGCGCCCAGGCCATCCTCGGCTTCGCGTTCTGGCTGCTTGGTGCCCGGGTGGCCACCAGCACCGAGCTGGGCCAGGCGTCGGCCCTGTTCACCGCCATCCAGTTCGTCAACTACGCGTCGGGCCTCGGGCTCACCATCGCCCTGGCCCGCCACGCCACCCTCCAGACCCGCGAGTCCGACGCGCTGTTCGGGTGGTCGGTGGTCGCCACGATCATCGCCTCGGTGATCTGCGGCGCCGGCTACCTCGCCGTCGCCGACACGAGCGCCACCCGACTGGTCAAGGGGTCGTTCGGCGGGTGGGCGCTGTTCTGCGCCTTCACCGCAGCCACCTCGATCCTCCTGCTCGCCGACGTGCGGCTCATGGCGGCCCGGCGCTGGGGCTGGCTCGTGGGCCGCGTCCTCGTCGCCTCGCTGCTGCGCCTGCCGTTCGTCGAGCTCGACGTCGGCATGGACCCGGCCCTGTGGCTCTACATCTTGATGCTGACCCCGCCGGCCGTGGTCGGCATCGGCTCGATCGTGTTCCTGCGCCGGATGGGCGGCGGCGGGATCAACTTCCACCGGCCCCAGACCCTCCGGCCGTTCGCCCGGTACTCGGGGGTCAACTGGGTCGCCACGCTGGCCAGCCAGGCGCCGCAGTTCATCCTCCCGCTGGTCGTCGCCCAGAGCGTCCGCCCGTCGATCAACGCCAGCTTCTTCCTGGCGTGGACGGTCACGTCGCTGGTGTTCCTGGTGCCCGCGGCGATCGCCCAGGTCCTGCTCGTCGAGGGCGGCAAGGACGCCCAGGTCACCGAGGCCTCGGGCGTGCCCGGCTCCGAGCGCGAGCGGGAGGCGCTGATCTTCTCGGTGGGCCTGGCGGTCGCCGCCTGGCTCGGGTCCCTGGTCGCCGGTCCGGCCATCGCCGCGGTCTTCGGCTCCGACTACGACCGCCTCGCCCGGCTGCTGCCCAGCCTCATGTTCGCCGGCATCCCGTGGGCGATCACCTCGATCCGGCTCTCCGAGGCCCGCATCCGCAAGGACCAGGTCGCCACGGTGGCCATCACCGTCACGCTCGGGATCACGATCCTCGTGCCGACGCTCCTCCTCGTGCCCTCGGGCGGCACCACCGCGGCCACCACGGCGTTCGTCGTCGGCAACTTCGCCGGTGCGGCGGTGGCCATCGTCATGCACGAGCGCTGGAAGCGCTCCGCACGCACCCCGGCCCTCGTCACCTGAGGCGCAGGCGGGCCTGGACGGGCCGGTGGTCCGAGCCGGCCGGCGGCAGGACGGCCGAGCTGACGACCTCCACGGCGGGCGACACGAGGATGTGGTCGAGCTGCGAGTGCGGGCGCGCCGCCGGCCACGTCCGGCCCCGCACGGCGCGGCGGTGGTCGCCGAGGGCGCCGACGGCGAGCGGCCCCCACAGGTTGCAGTCGCCGGCGACGACCGACGCCCGGTGGGTGGGGAGGTAGCCGTCGAGGCGGCGCAGCTGGGCCAGCGCGTTGGGGAGGGTGAACGACAGGTGCAGGGCCGTGATGGTGGCCGTGTCGGCCCCGATCGCGACCTCGGCGAGGATCGCGTAGCGGTCGGCGACGTCCCAGCGCTCGACGATCCGCCCGAGGTCGACGATCCGCACGCCGCGGACCGGGAGCCGGCTGAGCAGGGCGACACCCCAGGTGCCGGCGGCCGCGGCCGGATCGGCGGTGATCTCGGGCCGGGGGACCACCCGCGACGGCGACAGCGGCACGTGCACGAGGTGGTAGCCGAGCGCCGCGGCTGCGGCGTCGAGCCCGCTGCCGCCCTCGGTGGGCTCCCACACCTCCTGGAGCGAGACCAGGTCGGTGTCGAAGCCGGTCACCACCTCCACGAGGTCGAACGGCTCGTCGTCGACGGTCAGCCCCCACCGGGCGTTGAAGGAGGTCAGCGAGAAGGTCGTCATGGGTCAGGGGGCGGAGACGCCGCAGTGGGTCCCGGCGCCTGAAGCGTGCTACGAACGCGTGCCCGCCAGCCACCCGAGGTGGTGGGCGGGTGATGGGATCGAAAGGGACCAGGGATGGATGCGACCGAGCGAGCGAGCCTGGAGCTGCTCTGGCTCACCCTGCCCGAGTCGCGTCCGGGGCGGGAGCTGGCGTGGCTGGCGGCCATGCCCGGGGCCTCGGTGGCCGCCGTCGGCGAGACCGGCACCGGCGACCCGGTCCCGTTCATCGAGCGCCCCTACCGGCGGCTGACGCGCCGGTTCGTGGAGGCGGGCGCGCTGGCCTGGTTCGAGGACCTCGACACCATCGAGCCCGAGCGCCCGGTCGAGTGGGTGGCGTCGCTCGAGCTCTGCGCCCTCGTCACCGGCCAGGCCCGCCCGCTCGCCAAGCGGCTGGGCGCCCGCCAGGCGATCCTCACGTGGGGCAACGACGCCCGGAACCCGCTCTACCGGATCCCGCCGTACCACCAGGCGCTCAAGCGCTCGGAGGGCGCCGACCTGGTGGTGTGCCTCATCGAGGCCGCCCGGGACCACTGCCTGGAGCTGGGCTTCGACGAGGAGCAGCTCGCCGTGGTGCTCCCGCCGCTCGACACCGAGCGCTTCCACCCGCCGGCCCAGCCGGTCGAGGAGCCCGTCGCCGCGTTCATCTCGCCCCTCGCCACGAACAAGGGCATCGACCGCGTCCTCGACGCCTGGCCGCTCGTGACCTCGCAGGTGCCCGAGGCCCGGCTGGTGGTGGCGGGCCGCGGCCCGCTCGAGGGCCTGGTGCGCGAGCGCGCCGCCGACGACCCGTCGATCGAGTTCCTCGGCTCGCTGCCGGGCGACGGCGTGGCCGAGCTGCTGCGCGAGGTGGCGGTCTTCGTCACCGCACCCCGGCCCACCCGGGTCTGGAACGAGCAGTTCGGGCTGGCGTACGTCGAGGCCATGGCCAGCGGCGTGCCGGTCGTGACCACCGAGTGCGGCACCAACCACGAGGCCGTCCTGGCCCCCAGCATCCGGGTCCCCGACGACGTCTTCGCCCTCGCCGAGGGGATCGTCCACTTCCTGGGCGACCCCGCCCTGCGCCGCTCGATCTTCGGCGAGCTGCGCGACGTGGTCGTCGAGCGCTTCGAGCGGACCCAGCAGCTCGCCGCCCTGCGCGCCGCGTTCGACCAGGCGCCCTAGCTAGCCGCCACCGGTGGTGCTGGTCTGCTGGCGCTGCGAGCGGGCGGTCTGGGCGATGGCGGTGACCTGGGGGATCAGCCAGTTGTTGACGGCCCGGGCACCGGGCCCCTTGAAGTGGAGGCCGTCCTCGCGGAGGTCGACGCCGTCGATCTCGGTCTTGCACGCCTCACCGGGCGGGCAGATGTACGACGCCAGGTCGATGACGCTGACCCCCGGCGTGGCGTCGGCCAGGTCGTAGAGGACCTGGTTGGTGCACGCCACCCGCTCGGGCATCCCCGGCTCGACGCTGTCGAGGACCCAGCTGAGCGACGTGCCGGGGGCGGTGAGCAAGATGACCGGCGCCCCGTCGGAGCGCAGGTCGCCCACCAGGTCGTCGAGCTCGAGGCGCAGGGCGCTCAGGTACGCCTCGTCGCACGGCATGGTCCAGTCGCCGTTGATCTCGACCGCCTGGTTCGGGAACTCGCCGAAGAGCACCACCGACGCGTCGGGGTGGAAGTCGTTCACGACCTTCCGGTAGAAGTCGCCGTCCGCGCAGTCGCTCACGTCGTCGCGGACGTCGCCCTCGGTGCCGCGGATGGGGCCGAGGCCGGCGAGCAGGTGGCAGCCCGGCGCCGAGCGGTTCACCACCGACACGCCCAGGTCGTCCTTCTGCTTTGCCAGCTCGGCGCCGAGCAGCAGCGGGACGCTGTCGCCGGCGAGGACCACGACCGGCGCGCCGGGCACCGACGACTGGTCCATGAACCCGGGCGGGCCGCCCAGGTCCCCGGTGCTCGACGCGCCGAGGGTCGACGCGAACAGCGCGATCACCGCGATGGCGGCACCGGCGACGACCGCGGCGCGGCCCGTGCGCCCGGCGAACCAGCGGCGGGTGCGGATGGGCTCCTCGACGTAGTGGTAGCTGGCCGCGGCCACCGCCACGGTGGCCGCGATGCGCACGGCGGTGAGCACCCAGCCGTCGAGCCCGGTGCGCTCGTGGTCCAGCACCAGGAAGATCGGCCAGTGGTACAGGTACACGCCGTAGCTGATGCGGCCGAGCGCCGGCAGCCCCGGCACGTTCAGGATCCGGCCCACCGGACCGGGGTGGCGGCGGTCGGCGACGGAGGCGACCACCAGGGCACCGGCCACACCGATCAGCGGCAGGAGCTGGTAGGCGAGCCCGCTGCTCCCGTCGAGGCGCCACCAGGCCACGGCCAGGGCCAGGGCGGCCACGACGCCGGCAGCGTGGCGCGCCGGCCGGGTGGCGGCCCAGCGGCGGGGCCCGAGCACGACCCGGGCCGACGCGAGCGTGGCGCCGAGGAAGACGGCCGCGGCCCGGGTGTCGGTGCCGTAGTACAGCCGGCTGCGGCTGATGCCGGCGGCGAACAGCGACTCCATGAGGGCGGCGGACGCGAGGGCGCCGATGACCGACACCACCAGGACGGCCCGGGGGTTGCGCCGCCAGCGCAGCACACCGGCCACGACGAGCGGCCAGATCAGGTACAGCTGCTCCTCGATGGCGAGGCTCCACGTGTGGCGCAGCGGCGACGGCCGCAGCAGCGTCGCCCAGTAGTCGCCGCCGGCGGCGATCGTGCGGATGTTGGCCACCTCGAACAAGGTGGCCAGGCCGTCGTTGCGGATCGACTGCAGCTCGGTGGGCGTCGCCACGAACACCGCGTAGGCGCTGACGCCGAGCAGCAGGAGGATGAGCGCGGGCCCGAGGCGGCGGACGCGCCGGGCCCAGAAGTTGCCGAGGGCGACCGAGCCCCGGTCCTTCCACCCCTGGATGAGCAGGGCGGTGATCAGGTAGCCGGAGAGGACGAAGAACAGGTCGACGCCGAGCCAGCCGCCGGTGAGGTGCCCGGCGTGGTGGAACAGCACGGCGGCGACGGCGGCGCCGCGCAGGCCGTCGAGCGCCTCGACGTGGGGGAGCTGGGTCCCGAGCCGTCGGGTGACCGGGTCCGCCTCGCCGTCGCCGGGCGGCTCGGCCTCGGCGGGCGCGACGGCCGGTGCCGTGGTCACCCGGGCTGCCCTGCCAGGCGGTCGGCGGCGTCGGCGAGGAGCCGGCGGGCGTCGCCGGGGGAGAGGTCCCGGGCCCGCAGCGTGAGGGTGGTGGCGCCGTCCTCGATGGCGGCGGAGGCGAAGCACACGGCCGACCGGCCCCGGGCCACCGGGAAGAAGTCCAGGCGCTCGACGCCGGGAACGCGGTGGCGGCCCAGGTTCGAGATCAGGATCGTGTCGGAGAACCGCTCGACCACCGGCTCGAGCAGCTGCATCACCAGCTTCGGTGCGCTCACTTGCTCGCCGGGCTCGTCGGGCGACGCGAGCGCCTCCTGCACGAGCCGGCCGACCGGACCATCGGGCGCCACGTCGATGCGGCGGTACGACGCCACGTTCCCGACGCCGGCGGGCCCGCCCACCGCGATGGTCAGCCCCACCTTGCGGAGGCGCCGCTGGTGGCGCTCGTTGTGGGCGGCGACGGCACCGACGCAGGCCTCGGCGATGCGGCCCGTGATGCCCTTGCCCGCCACGTCGACGACGGTGGTGGCGTAGGCGTCACCCGGCCACACGCCGGGCGTGGGGGCGACCGGATCGGCGGGACGCGCCAGGCGCTGGAGCAGCGGCAGCTTCGAGCCGGGCTCGCCCGGTGGCGGCGACGTGACCGGTTGCGGCCGGTCGCCCGCGGTGAGGGCCCGGAGCACGGCCACGAGGGCGAGCCCGTCGAACGCAGCGTGGTGGCCCACGACGCCCAGCCGGAGGCCGTCCGGCGAGCGCAGCAGCCGCAGCGGTGCCTCGGTGGCCAGGTCGAACGGCCGGTCGAGCTCGGCAGCCCGGAGCGGGTCGCCGGCGAGCTCGATCACGGGCGGAAGGTCACCCGGGTGCCAGGTCTCGTCACGGAGGCGGGCGCCCACGACGGGGACGGCCTCGTGGAGCGCCGCGAGGCGGGCGTCGAGGTCGGCGATGGGGGCGGTGAGCGTCGCGACCGTCACCACCAACCAGTCGGTGCGCGGGTCGGGGAACCGCAGCAGCGCAAGGGCGTGGCGGGAGGCCGGGGCAGGGAGGGCGGCGTCGTCCACGGGTGGTCAGCTCGGGGCGAACAGCTGGAGGATCCCGCGGTCCGCTGCGTCGAGGATGTGCGATGCCGAGACGCTGGTCGGGCGGACCAGGACGCCGTCGAGGCTGCGCTCGATGGCGGTGGCCAGCTCGGTGGCGTCGACCGGCTCGACGAACGGCAGCAGCACCAGCGCGCCCTTGGCCCACGGGATGATGGGCGCCGCCACCGGCAGCTGGGACCGGACCGAGGCCACGAGGTCCTCGATGGGCAGGTCGGCGGACTGGCCGTAGGCCTCGATGGCCGAGAGCGTCTGGTTGTAGCGGCTGCGCTGGGCGATGCGGGCCACCTGGTAGCTCATGTGGGCGGAGTCGACCACGATGCGGACGTGGCTGCCCCGCACGGCCCGCCAGTGGATCGGGACCTCGCGGATGCCGAGGCCGAGGCGGTCGGCGAGGGCGAGGAGCTCGACGTCGAAGGCGTAGCCCCGCTCACGGATCAGGTGGAAGAGGAGGCGGCCGGTGGCGGCCCGGAACCCCTTGAACCCGCACTGGAAGTCGGTGATGGGCAGGCCGGTGAGCGACCGCGAGAGCGTGTTGAACAGCCGGTGGGCCGCATCGCTGGACGGCGTGACGCCGCTGGTGATCGCGCCCGGCGCGCTGCGGGAGCCGATGGCGACGTCGACCTCGTCGAGCGAGGCCAGGAGCGGATCGAGGAACACCAGGTCGGTGGCCAGGTCGGCGTCCATGAAGACGATGTTGTGGCCGGTGGCGCGGGCGACGCCGGCCCGGACCGCTGCGCCCTTCCCGGCGTGGCCGCCGAGCTTGTACACGCCGGCCATCGGCAGGCCTCGCAGGAGCTCGGAGCCGATGCGCACCGTCTCGTCGGTGCTGCCGTCGTCGACGATGATCACCTCGGTGGCGCCGGAGCGCTGGGCCAGGTGCTCGGCCAGCACCGGGATCGACATGGGCAGGCGAGCGGCCTCGTTGTAGGCGGGCAGCACGATGCTGAGGTCGGGCCGGGAGCGCATCACCTGGAGCGACGGGCGCCCGGTCCCGAGCGGGATCCCGGCCAGCTCCGGCGACGACGCGACGCCCTCGCCGTCGGCCAGGTACTCGTCGACCGTGACGCGGTCGTCGGGGCCGGTCCACGAGCCCGGGGGCAGCTGCAGGGACCGCTTGTGCGACTGCACGGCCTCGTCGCAGATCTCCTCGAACCGGTCGACCGTGGCGTCCCAGCTGCACGCCGCGGCCCGACGGAGGGCGCCGGCCCGGAGGCGGTCGCGCAGCGGCTTGTCCTGGGCGAGCTCGAGCCAGCGCTCGGCCAGCTCCTCGGGCCGGTCGACGAGGACGCCGCTCATCCCGTCGACGATCGAATCCTGGAGGCCCGGCACCCGGAAGGCGAGCGACGGGGTGCCGTAGGCCGCCGCCTCGGTGATGACCAGGCCCCAGCCCTCGTGGCTCGCCGGGTGGACCATCAGCCACGCGTTGCGGAGCAGGTCCTCCTTGTCGGCCTCGCTGATGCGGCCGGGGATCTCGACGCCCGGGCCCGCCATCTCGCGGAGCCGGTCGCGCTCGGGGCCGTCTCCGGCGATGACGAGGCGGCCGCCGATGATGGGCTGGATCTGGTTGAACGCCTCGACGGCGAGCTCGAAGCGCTTGTGGGGGACGAGCCGCCCGAGCCCCACGAACAGCGGCTCGGGCGCCTCCGCCCCGACGGTCTCGGGGAGCTCGGTGCCGTTGATGATGATGCGGATGCGGTCCCGGTCGACGCCCATCGACTCGAGCAGGTCGGCCGTGGACGGCGACACCGCCACGAAGAGCCGGTTGCGGTACACGGCCGGCATCGCCTTGAGCTCGGCCGTGCGGCCGAGCGGCGCGACGGGCCACGAGAACCACTGGTCCCACTGCTCGGTGTGGATGTGGTTCACCAGGCAGATCGAGGCGCCCCGCCGCCAGAACGGCGTGTAGAAGGACACGCCGTTGGCCACGTCGACCACCAGGTCCACGTGGCGGTAGTTGCGCAGGTAGGCGAACGGCGCCCGGAGGTACTGGTCGACCGTGCCGCCGTTCGGGTGCACCCGGTAGGTGTGCCCCTCGCCGACCGGGTTGGCGCAGAGCAGCGTGACGTCGTGGCCCCGCTCGGTCATGCCCGCGCACAGGTGGTCGATCAGGACCTCGGACCCGCCGGCGAGGTCGTTCGCGAGGTCGCGCCAGGCCGCGATGAGGATGCGCATCAGGCGCCGACCCCGGTGGGTGCCGTGGCGACGGGTCCCTCGACCGGCGCTCGCGTCATGGTGGTCCTCGCGGTGGGCTGGGTCCAGCGGTCACGACCCCTGGTGGCGCCGTGGCTCCGCCCGGCGGGCAGAGCGAACAACAGTAGCGTGACCGGTGGCTCGCGGCCCCGGACGGATCGCGCCGAGGATGCCCGTGCTGCCCACCTCCAACCCACCGATCCCGGCTCCCGACGACGACACGGCCGACGGCGCTGCCGGCGGCGGCGCCGCCCCGCGCCTGCCGGCGTGGTGGCCGTGGGGCGTCGGCCTGCTCCTCGGGCTGGTCGTGCTCGGTCCCGGGCTGGCCGGTGGCTCGATGCTCAGCCTCGACCTCCTGGTCACGCCGGACATCCCCGTGCCGAACGGCATGTACGGCCTCGGCCCCGCCCTGTCCCAGCGGGTCCCGCTGTTCGCCGTCCTCGGTCTGAGCTCCGCCGTGGTCGGCGGGCCGGTCACCACCAAGGTGCTGATCGTCGCGTTCATCGCCACGGGCTTCGCCGGCGCCGCCCGACTCGTCCGGGTGGTGGCCCCGGCCGGCATCCCGGTCGGCGTGGCCGGCCAGCTCGCGGCCGGCCTGCTGTGGGCCGGCGGCCCCTACGCCCTGACCCGGGTCGGAGTGGGCCACATCAACCTCGTGTGGGTCGTGGCGATCCTCCCCTGGGTGCTCCCGCGGCTGTGCCGGCCCGCGGACCACATCCCCTCGACCTACCTGGCCGCCCTCGCCCTGGCCATCGGCGGCCCGGGCGGGGGCACGCTCGGCGTGGCTGCGGCGCTCGTCGCCCTCGTGGTCCAGCCCCGCCCGCGCCGCTTCGTCCGCCCGATCGCCGCGGTGGCGCTGCCCCAGCTGGTCTGGGTCCTGCCCACCGCCTTCCTGCTCTGGGCGGGCGCCGGCGTCACCGGCGCCAACGGCTTCACCACCCGGGTCGACGGGATCGCCGGCTGGCCCGCCGTCGTGGCCGGCGACGGCTTCTGGCGCGCGGACTACCAGGTCGGCGCCACGGGTGCCGTCGGGGCCCTGGCTGGGATCGCCATCGGCGTGCTGGCCGTCGCGGGCTGCGTCCGCATCGTGCGCAGCTGGGGCTGGGGCTCGTGGCCGGGTGCGGCCACCGTCGTCGCCGTCACCGGCCTGGTCCTCGCCTTCGCCAGCGCCGTGCCCGGCGTCCGCTCGGGCTACGAGGCGCTCTCGGAGCTGCCGTTCGGTGCCCCGCTGCGCGAGAGCCAGCGGTTCGCCGCGCTGTGGCTCGTGTGGGCGGGGCCGGCCGTGGTCGTCGGCGCGGTGGCGCTGGCCCAGGCGGCCGCCGCCCGGGCCCCCGGTGCCCGCCGGGCCGCCACCGCCGTGGCCGCCGCGGTGCCGCTGGTGGTCGCGCTCGCCTTGTCGGTGCCCGGCTGGTGGGGGATCGACGGCCGGCTGGACCCGGTGGAGTACCCGGCCGGGTGGGCCGCCGTCCGCGAGGCCATCGGCGGACGGCCGGGCACCGTCGTGGCCCTCCCGTGGCTGGAGTACCCGCAGCTCTCGTTCGCCGACGGGCGCCAGGCGTTCAACCCGATGCCCGACTACCTGGGCGGTGACGTCATCAGCAGCTTCGACCCGCTCCTCCAGGACGGCGGCGAGGTCCACCAGGAGCAGGTCGACCGGCGGGCCGAGGCGGTCGACGCGCTCGTCGTACGGGCGAAGGCGGGCGAGCCGGTCGCCGCCGAGCTCGCCGACCTGGGCGTCCGCTGGGTCGTGCTGGCCCACGAGCGCGGGGCGGAGGCGTTCGCCGGCCTGGAGCGGGATCCGGGGCTCGAGCCGGTCCTGACCGGCCCCGAGGCCGACCTGTACGAGGTCCGGGCGTGGAGCGGCCCGGCCACCGCGCCCGACGGCACCCCGCACGACCTCGAGCGGCCGATCCCGCCGATCCTGCGCACGGACGCGCCGGAGGGCTCGGTCCTCGACGTCGCCGGGGCCCCGGGCTGGGTGCAGGGATGGGGTCATCCGGTGGCCGTCACGAGCGACGGCCGACTGCGGCTGGAGGGCAGCGGCGGGGTGGTGTGGTTCTGGCCCGCGATCGTGATCCTGGCCACCGACCTCGCCCTCGCTGGCCTGGGGATCTGTTGCCTCGCCTCACGTCCTGGACGATTTTGCCGAATACTTGCTCCACATCGACCGCGCGGGTAGCTTCGTGGTCACCGTTGCGGGAAACCCCTGCGTGTGAAGGGTGGAAGGTACAACTCATGATTCGATCCAAGGTGAAGGCGGCAGTGCTTGCGAGTGCGTTCGTGGCACTCGGCCTGACGTTCATCGGTGCGAGCCCTGCCAGTGCGCAGGACTGCGGCTACGGCGGTTGCCCGACGACCACCACCGCTTCGTCCTCCACCACCACGCCGGAGATCCCCACGGTCACCGTGGTCCGCGGCGAGACCATCGACGTCAACGGCGAGGGCTGTGCGCCCGGCGCCGAGGTCGTCGTGACCTGGGATGACGGCACCGTCCTCGGCACCTTCACGGCCGACGAGAACGGCGACTTCGTCACCACCATCACGATCCCGTCCAACGCCACCCTCGGCGTGCACCTCGTCACCGCGACCTGCGGCGACGTCGAGCAGTTCCTCAACGTCAACGTCCTGGCCGAGACGGTCGACAACGTCGACGATGGCACCCTGGCCCGCACCGGTAGCTCGAACACCGGCCCGCTGATCGGCATCGGTGCCGCTGCGGTGGTGCTCGGTGGCGCCTTCCTCTACGGCGCCCGTCGGCCCCGTCAGGCCTGAGGCCCTGTACCGGCTCCTGAGCCGGTGACCTCCACCCTTTGAGAACGGCCCCGCCTTCGGGCGGGGCCGTTTCGCGTCCCTGGGCGACCTTCGGGCTGGGGGAGGGCGGCCACTAGGGTGCAGCCATGCTCTTCGCACGCATCTTGGCCACCGGTCCCTGGAAGCCGGAGTTCTGGCTCGAGAAGGCGGGCAGCAGTGCAGCGTGGGTGATCGCGGCCATCATCTTCGCCGAGTCCGGCCTGTTCTTCGGCTTCTTCCTGCCCGGTGACTCGCTGCTCTTCATGGCCGGCTTCCTCACCTCGGCCGGTGCCCACGACTTCGTCCAGACGTCCACGGGCGAGGCGCTCGCCCCCGTGGTCGACGGGATGCCGCACATCCTCCTGCTGCTGCCGGTCCTGTTCGCGGCGGCCGTGCTGGGCGACCAGGTCGGCTACTGGTTCGGCAAGAAGGTCGGTCCCGCGCTGTTCACCCGCGAGGACTCGCGGCTGTTCAAGCAGAGCCACGTCACCAAGGCGCACCTGTTCCTCGAGCGCCACGGCCCGAAGACGATCTTCCTGGCCCGCTTCGTGCCGATCGTGCGCACCTTCGCCCCCATCGTGGCCGGCGTCGGTGCCATGCGGTACCGGACGTTCCTCAAGTGGAACCTGTTCGGCGGCTTCGTGTGGGCGGTGGGCATCACCTCGCTCGGCCACTTCCTCGGCAACATCGAGTTCGTCCGCAACAAGATCGAGTACGCGGTCATCGTGATCGTGCTGCTGTCGCTGCTGCCGGTGTTCATCGAGTTCTACAAGAGCCGCAAGCACGGCCACGGCGAGGCGTCGAACGAGCCCGAGGGCACCAGCGAGGCCGAGGCGCCCGCCGGGGCCTGAGCTGCTGCCGCCTCCGGCGGTGGCACCGTCGGAGGCGCTCCCAGCGGTGCAAGCGAGCGTCAAGCGGCCTTCCAGGGGCGCGTGGGAGAACAGGAGCATCCCCCCACTGCGAAGGAGCTCCTGCCGTGCACCTCGGCATCCACGTCGTCCGACCCCCGTCCACCAGCGCCCCGGCGGTCCTCCAGGCCTCGGCCCGTGCCGCCGAGGCGCTCGGCTACCGCTCGCTCTGGGTCGGTGACCGCCTGATCGAGGGCGAGGCCGGCCACCGCGCCGAGGGGCGGTCGCTCGACGCGCTGGCGACCCTGGCCTACGTGGCCGCCTCCACCGAGCGGGTCCGGCTCGGGACCAACGTGCTGTCCGGTGCGTGGTACCCGCCGGCGCTGCTCGCCCGGTCGCTGGCCACCGTGGACCAGCTGAGCCGGGGCCGGCTCACGATCGGGCTGGGAGGCTCGCCCAGCGAGGAGGAGGGCGCGGCTGCCGGGATCGGCGGCGCCGATCCCGAGGCGCTGCTGGACGAGCTCCTGGCGGCGCTCGACGCCGCCTGGGGGCCCGAGCCGGTCCGCCACGAGGGGGCGCGCACCCGGCTCGACGGCCGCGGCCCGGGGCCGCTGCCGGTGCAGCAGCCCCGTCCGCCGATCCTGCTGACCGGGTCGTCGCCGGCGGCCCTCGAGCGGGTGGGGCGCTCGGGCGACGGGTGGCATGCGGCGCCGACGGACCCCGATGACCTGGCGGCGGGGTGGCGCCGGGTCCAGGCGGCGGCCGCCGGGGCAGGCCGGGACCCGGAGGCGCTGGCGCTCGTGGTGCGGGTGGGCGTGGGCGGCGCTGCCGATGCGGGTGAGGTCGCCCGTCAGGTGGCCGACCTCGCCCGGCTGGGCGCCACCGAGGTCATCCTGGAGGCGGCGGCCGACCTGGGCCTCGATGCCGCCCTGGGTCGCTACGCCGAGGTCGCCGAAGCGGTCGAGCTGCAGGCGATCGCGTGACCGTCGTGGACGTCGAGCGGGAGGCGTCAGGGACGCACGAGGGTGCCGTAGTGTCGGGCGCCATGCAGTTCGGAGTGCTCGGACCGCTGGAGATCCGGGATGGTGCGGGAGATCGGGTGGAGGTGGGGGGACCACAGCCCCGCCTGCTGCTCGCGCTCCTGCTCGCCGCGTCGGGGCGGGCGGTCCGCACCGACGCCCTGATCGACGCCCTGTGGGGCGAGTCGCCGCCGGCGTCGGCCAGCGGGACCCTCCAGAGCTACGTGTCGCGGTTGCGCCGGGCGTTCGACGGCGCCGACGACGTGGCCGTCGTCCACGCCGATGGCAGCTACCGCCTCGTCGTCGACGCGTCGCAGGTCGACGCCTGGCGCTTCGAGGCGCTGGCCGATGCCGGTCGGGCCCAGCTCGGCACCGGCTCGATCGAGGAGGCGCGGGCGTCGTTCGTGGAGGCGGAGGCCCTGTGGCGGGGTCCGGCGCTGGCCGAGTTCGCCGATCACGAGGTGGCCCGGAACCTGGCGGTGCGGCTCGACGAGCGGCGCGTCGAGGCCATCGAGCTGCGGCTGGGTGCGGAGCTGGCGCTCGGGCGCCACGCCACCGCGGTGGGCGAGCTCACCCAGCTGGTGGCGGCCCATCCGCTCCGCGAGGCGCTCCAGGTGCAGCTGGCGCTCGCCCTCTACCGCTCGGGTCGCCAGGCCGATGCACTGCGCGCGATCGCGGAGGCCGGCCGGCACCTTCGCGAGGAGCTGGGCATCGAGCCGAGCCGGGCCCTCCGGGACCTGGAGACGGCCATCCTCGACCACGACCCGGAGCTCGATGCGCCTCCGGTCCCGGTGGCCGGGACCTCCCCTGCCGCAGCGGTCGGTGGTGGCACCGACGATGGCGGGGGTCCGGCCCCGGCGCCCGGGCCCCGCCTGGCGGGCCGTGACGCCGAGCTGCGACAGCTGCGGGCGGCGCTCGACGAGGCCCGCACCGACGCCCGGTTCGTCGTGCTCGAGGGCGAGCCGGGGATCGGGAAGACCCGCCTGGCCGACGAGCTCCGGACCGTTGCCGAGGCCCAGGGCTCCACTGCCCTGTGGGGCCGGAGCGACGAGGGCGGTGCCGCGCCGGCGTTGTGGCCGTGGCTCGGGCCCCTGCGGTCGCTGGCGGCCGGTCCCGACCCGGTGCCCGCGTCGATCGACGCGCTGCTGACGGGCGACCTCGAGGTGCTGCCCGGTCAGGGCCCGGTCGTGCGCTACGAGCTGTTCGACGCGATCGCGGATCGCATCGAGCAGGCCGGTGCCGACCAGCCCGTGGTCGTGCTGCTCGACGACCTCCAGTGGGCGGACACCGCCTCGCTCGAGCTGCTGGAGTTCCTCGCCGGCCGGTTGCGGGCGGGCGTGCTCGTCGTCGCCACCATGCGGCGGCTCGAGGTGGGCCAGCACGGTGCCGTCACCGACGCGCTGGCCGCGCTGGCTCGCCGTCGGGGGAGCCGGCGGCTCCTGGTCCGCGGTCTGCGCCCCGATGACACGACGGCGTTGCTCGGCGACCTCGACCCCGAGGTGTCGGGGGCGATCCACCGCCGGGCTGAGGGCAATCCGTTCTTCGCGATCGAGCTGGCCCGGCTGATCTCCGACGACGGGCTCCTGCCCGATGACGTGCCGGGCTCGGTGGGCGACGTCGTGCGCCGGCGCCTCGCCGCCCTCCCGGCGGCGACGGCCGAGGCGCTGGGCGTGGCCGCGGTCCAGGGCCGGGAGATCGACCTCGGACTCCTCGCGGCGAGCATCGGAATCGATCTGGCGTCGTGCCTCGACACCATCGAGCCGGCGGTCGTCCAGCGCCTGCTCGAGGACGATGCCGACCAGCTCGGCCGGCTCCGCTTCAGCCATGCGCTCGTGCGCGACGTGCTGCTCGACGGGCTCACCTCGCTGCGGCGGGCGAAGCTGCACCTCGCCGTGGCCGATGCCCTCGTGGCCCGGGGCGCGGGCAACGACGTCGCCGAGATCCTCGCCGAGCACCTGTGGCAGGCCGCGCCGGTCGGCGTGGGGGAGCGGGCCGCCGATGCGCTGGAACGGGCCGCGGAGGTGGCGGTCAGCCGCGTGTCGTACGTCGCGGCCGAGGACCTGCTGACCCGGGCGGTGCGGCTGCGCCAGGCCCACGGGTCCGTCGAGGGCGACCAGCGGGCCGAGCTGGGTGCGCTCGTCCGGCTGCTCGAGATCACCCAGATCACCCGGTACTTCCAGGGAGCGGACCACAACCTCGTCCAGCGGGCGATCGACCTGGCGATCGAGCTCGGGGAGACCGAGACCCACCGCCGCCTGGCCTGGTACCAGTGGGCGGCCGGGGCGACGGCGGCGCGCGTCGACGAGGGGCTGCCGCTCGCCGAGGCCTACCGGGAGCGGTTCCGGGATGATCCCCGGCCGTTCGTGCAGTCGTCCGCCCACGAGGTGTACGCCGTGGGCATGTGGGGCGCTGGCCGCATCGGCGACGCCGTCCGGTCGCTCGACACGGCGTTCGAGCTCCTCGACGGCGTGCCCCCGCCCGAGGACACGTTCAGTGCCGAGCAGTTCGTCGTGAGCTTCACGTTCTGGCTCTACAACCACGCCCTGCACGGGTCGATCTCGGTCGACGATGCCAAGGCGCTCTTCCAGCAGCTCCACGACCAGGTCCCCGATCCGGTGGGCCGGGCATCGGTGTGCGGGTTCGCCATGACGACGTTCGCGCCGCTGCTGGCGTGGGAGGTCGTCGAGCACTTCGAGCGGCTGGCCCTCGAGGCCGACCCCCGCTCGCAGTACGGCTTCTGGGGTGGGCAGCTGAAGATGCACCGGGGGATCCTGGCGGTGTGGAAGGGCCGGGTCGACGACGGCCTCGAGCTGTTCGCTGACGGCCGGGACCGCTACCTGGGCATCGGCGGGTGCTCGGGGATGCACTCGTTCGAAGCCTGCATGGCGCTGCTGATGGCCCAGCAGGGGCGGGTCGCCGATGCCCGCGTGGCCGCGGATGCCGCCCGAGGGTTCCTCGACTCGCGCAACGAGCGCTGGGCCGAGCCGCTCGTGTGCCTGTCCGAGGCGGCGGTGCTCGTCGGCGAGGGCGATGACCCGGCGGCGACGGCGAAGCTGGTCGAGTCCCGTGACGTGGCGCTGCGCCAGGAGGCGTTCGCCATGCTCCCTCGGATCGAGCAGGTCGCCGACGAGCTGGGCCTCCCCGCCCCGGGCTGAGCGGCCCCGGCGCCGGTAGCGTTCGGGCTGCGCCACCGGATCAGGAGCCCGCCATGTCCGTGTTGAACGACGCCGCTCGTGCGGCCATCACCGGCGGCCACCTCGCCCACCTGGTGACCCTCGACCCCGACGGCAGCCCGCAGCTGAGCATCGTCTGGGTCGGTCTCGACGGCGACGACATCGTGCTGGGCCACCTCGGCCAGGGTCGCAAGCTGGCCAACCTGGCCCGGGACCCTCGGGTCGCGCTCTCGCTCGAGACCGGCGTCCGCAACGACATGGGGCTCGACGAGTACCTCACCGTCCGCGGCACCGCGGCCATCGAGCCCGGTGGCGCCCCCGAGCTCCTCCAGCGGCTCGCCCACGTGTACCTCGGCCCGGATGTCCGCTTCCCGCCGATGGACGACCCGCCACCCGGCAACGTCGTCCGCATCACCCCGAGCCGGGTGGGCGGCGTCGGTCCGTGGACCTGACCGACTCGTCCTGGACCTGACCCAACTCGTCCTGGACCTGGACCTGGTTCGACGAGCTCGTCGAACTCGATCGACGACGAATTCGATCAACGACGAACTCGATCGACGTCGAATTCGACGAACGACGGATGCGGTGTCGGGGCCGACCACGCCCGGGTGCGAACGGGTGTGGCGGATTCGACGGATCCGGCCTTGGCGCCGACCTCACCCAGGTGCGGCCCGGTGCGACGGCTGGGATGCGCCTCGGCCGCGCCCCGCTGCCCGCTCGATGACGTGCACCCCGTCGCCCCCTCCGACCCCGTACGCGTCGAATCGACGTCGATTCGACGCGTACGCATCGTCGACGAGCGGGGGGGGGACACGCTGGCGGGGCCGCGGTTGACGTGGACCGGAGCGGTCGCGCGACGCTCTCGGTCGAATCGGTCGAATCGGTCGAATCGGTCGAATCGGTCGAATCGGTCGAATCGGTCGAATCGGTCGAATCGGTCGAATCGGTCGAATCGGTCGAATCGGTCGAATCGGCGACCAGGC
>Ga0182736_1001281_pt1 | contig 26103 bp, 21 predicted proteins | sample eDN5th30CKraftBY_FD_128882 | JGI IMG/M metagenome (GOLD analysis project Ga0182736, IMG submission 128882) | Enriched backyard soil microbial communities from Emeryville, California, USA - eDNA 5th pass 30_C Kraft BY (version 2) (version 2) | ecosystem: Environmental > Terrestrial > Soil >...
CGCGTCGCGCGCTCACGCAACTCATCGCTGTACTTCTTCGGAGCAGCCATACGACAAACACCGTTCCTCTCCCCAGGACGAAATCCTGGCTTCGAGGTGTCCGTCAAACCCAGCCTGCCTCAGAGCGCGTTTTTGCACGTTCGCTGCGTAGCTACCACCGTTACGCGGTGGCAGAAGAAACACGGATTCGCTACGAGGCGCGCACCAAGCGCATGCGCGCCGGGTGTCCCCGCTACTGTCCCGCGCACACCGCAAGCGACCGTCTGGAGCCAAAGATGGCTGGTGTACTACATCTAGTCGCCCACCGATACGCTGAAGGCAGGAAACTGCCCGCAGAATCGCTCCCGTTTCCCGTTCGAGACGCCAACGATGCGATGGCTCAAGGCCTGGCGTGGATGACCGAACACTGGGAAGACTTCGTCTGATGACCGTCCCGACATCTGATCCGACCTTGACGGCGTTCACCCGCGCGGTTATAGGCGACTATTCCGGTCGGCCGGTGTATCCCCGTGGGGCCATCGTGCTTCCTGCCGGGGTTGGCCACGATGAGTTTCTCGCGGCCGTCAAAGAGCACAGTCCGAAGACCGCGACGATCGTGTTCGTCCGGAACGATGGCGTCGAGATGATCGTTGCCGCACGAACTCGGCGGCTGTATCAACGGCTGCTCGCGCGTGTCGGTGTCCAGTTCCTCGATATCGAAATCAGGACGCCCGAGTCGAGCGTCTACCGCGACCGCCACGTCGCACGGGGTACCAACGACATCTTCCGGCTCGAGCGTCGCGCGTTCAGCTTCACGTAGGTCTGAGCCCCATGTGCGGGAGCGCGTCGGCACGGTCGTCACGGGCAGGACGGAGCGCTACCAGGGGTGCTTGGAGTGCAGCATCTGAGCCGTGCGGTCGTGGTCCGGGCGCTGACCCGGCGCTACGGAAGGCTTCTGCTCCAGTGAGATTCGACTTGCGCTAGAGGGGCTCAATGCGTAAGCATGCCCGTCCATGCGAGGTCGGGGGCGTGCGCTGGTCGTGTTGTTGCTGGGCGGCATCGTCGCCGTGGCCGAGCCGGCCGCGGCGGCCGAGCCGCCGGAGATCCGGATCACCCCGGACCTCCCGACGGGATGGCTGACCGGCGGGACCTACCCGCTGGAGATCAAGGCCTCCAGTTCCGTGGGGATTTCTCGCCTCGAAATCTCGGCACCGACGGTCATGTTGTCCAAGCCGGCGGTCCTGCGATGCGGGTCGGCTCTAATGCCCAGCCCTTGCGTGACGGTGTCGACTGGTTACACCCTGAAGACGAGTCGGCTTCAAGACGGGGTCGGGGAACTTCTCGTGCGCGCAGTGGATCGCGCATCGGACGAGTGGATCGCCCGCTTCCCGGTCCGTGTCGACCACACCGCACCTGCGCCGGTCGTGGGCCTTGCGTCGCTCGGGGCACCCGGATGGCGCGCACACAACGGATTCGACGTGGTGTGGGCCACGCCGGCGCAGGATCTCGGCTCCGCCTTGACCGCGGTTCGCTACGAGCTCTGCCCGCTGAGCGGCGTTGGCGACTGCTTGACCAGCGAGCGGTCTTACACGGGAACGCCTCGCATCGATGGTCTCGCCGTTCCCCACAGTGGAGTGTGGCGCCTGCGTGTTGCCATGCGAGACGAGGCTGGGAACGTGGATCTGGCGACCGAAGCGAGCACCATCCTGTCACTCGACGCTGAGCCGCCGCGGGTCGAGTTGACATCGAGCGCGTCCGACTATCCGGTCATGGTCGAGCTGCAGGCAGACGACCCGGACTCGGGTGTCGCGCAGACGACGATCGAGGCCCGCCGCCTAGGCGAGTGGCGCGTGCTCGATCTGAAGGCCGGGAGCCACGCGGTCGGTGTTCTGGATGACGGCACGCTGCCGGACGGCCTCTATGAGATCCGCGGACGGGCGATCGACGCGGTCGGCAACGAGCGGACCGTGTCCACATTGGCGAGTGGGAGTCCAGTGACCGTGAGGTTGCCGCTGAGGCAGAACTCACGTCTACGAAGCGGGATCCGGACGGCGCGCGGCAAGCTGGAGTCAAGAGCGCTTCTGGACTACGGCGCCAGGCCGGTCTTGCGCGGCGTCCTGGCGGACGACTCAGATCGTCCGCTGGCCGGCGCGGCGGTCGAGGTGAGCGAGCGTCAGGACCTGCCTGGTGCGCCGTGGCGGCACATCGCGACGGTGCGGACCTCCGCTGCCGGCGACTTCGCGTACCGCGCACGGCGCGGGACGGCACGGACGATCCGGTTGGAGTACCCGGGGTCGTCGACGACTCGCCCGGCAAGCGCTGAAGTGGTGCTTCGGGTTCGCGGGTACTCGACGCTTCGGGCGAATCGGAAGGTCCTCCGCAACGGGGACAGCGTCGTGCTGAGCGGTCAGTTGCGTGGACGCGAGATCCCGCGTTCGGGGAAGCTCCTCACACTGCAGGCGCGTGTGCCGGGCGGCTGGCGAACGTTCGGAACTGCTCGCGCACGTGCGAAGGACGGACGCTGGAGTTATCGCTACGTATTCACGCGCACCCCGACCACGGCGCGGTACACGTTCAGGGCCGTGGTCCCACGTGAGGCGGCGTATCCGTACGTCGCAGGCACTTCGAGTCGCGTCAGCGTCCTGGTTCGCGGCTCGGGGTGATGCGGCTCCGCTTTCAGCCGAGCCGCATCACCGCCACTCAGCGTCGGCGCTGCTTGTATGGCGCCGCGAGCCGCTGGGCCTCGCTGAGTGCCGCGGCGTGGCGCTCGGCATAGGGCGCGGTGCTCACGGTCGCCGACGGGATGCAGTACGCGACCGACTGCATCGAACCCTCGTCGGTGGCCTCCGGGTCATCCCAATTGAGACCGACCGCGATCCACGATGTGTTGTCGTCGGAGGGGGTATTGAACGGCACCGTCCCGACCCACGCGATGTCCTGCAGATAGCCGCCGGACACGACGCTCTGACCGTCGGGGCAGGTGGCGACCGTAGGGGCGATCCACTCATCCTCAGACGCACCGTTTGGGAGCACCTCGCTGTCCACGCGGGTCACGACCGTGTTGGTGCCCCCGGGAGGGCCGGGATCGCCCTTCGGGCCCTGCGGCCCCGCGGGCCCGGTTGCGCCCGTGTCGCCCTTCGCGCCCTGAGGCCCCGACGGCCCGGTGTCGCCCTTCGGCCCCGCCGGTCCCGCCGGTCCCGTGTCGCCCTTCGGCCCGGTCGCGCCGGGATCGCCCTTCGGCCCCGCCGGCCCCGTGTCGCCCTTCGCGCCCGCCGACGGCGCCGAGCCGAGCACGCTCGGGCCCTGGGGACCCTGGGCGCCTTGCGCGCCCGCCGGGCCGGCGGGACCCGCGGCGCCGGCCGGACCCGCCGGGCCCGTCATGCCCTTGCGCGCGGCCGCGGACAGGTTCGCGGTCGTGATCGTGCCCTTCTTGATGTCCTTGGACGTGATCGTGCCGTCCTTGATCTGCGCACCCGTGATCTGGCCGGCGGCGTAGGCACCGCTGCTGCCGGCGATCACGCCGACGAGCGCGATCGCCACGCCTGTACGAACCCCTCGCATCGAACCCCTTCCCTCCAATTGGGTACTGGCGCGGAAACGTACCGGGCGCAGGAGCGCGCGCCAACGCAATTCGTTGAACGCGCTGGCACACTAGGGCGCTCACATGGGTTCGATCCCGACCAACATCGCCGACCACGTCGGCCGCACCCCGATGGTCCAGCTCGCGCGCCTCGCGCCGCCCGGCGTGGAGCTGTTCGGCAAGCTCGAGATGGCCAACCCGGGCGGCTCGGTCAAGGACCGCATCGGCGTCGCCATGATCGAGGCGGCGGAGCGCGAGGGCCGCATCGAGCCCGGGCGCAGCACGATCGTGGAGGCGACCAGCGGCAACACCGGCATCGCGCTCGCGTTCGTCTGCGCGGCCAAGGGCTACGAGCTGATCCTCACGCTCCCGCAGGGCATGTCCCGCGAGCGCGAGGGTTTACTGCGCCTGTACGGCGCCCAGGTGCAGATCACCGCCTCGCTCGGCGGCATGAACGAGGCGGTCGCGGCCGCCCGCGCGCTCGCGCGCGACGAGAACGTCTTCCTGCCCGACCAGTTCTCCAACCCGGCCAACCCGGAGATCCACCGCCTCACGACCGGCCCGGAGCTCTACGAGACGCTCGACGGGAACATCGACTACCTCGTGGCGGGTGTCGGCACCGGCGGGACGATCACCGGCGCGGGCTCGTTTCTCAAGGACAGGGACAAGAACGTGAAGGTCGTGGCGGTCGAGCCGGCCACGTCCCCGGTGCTGTCCGGCGGGCGCCCCGGCCCACACAAGATCCAGGGGATCGGCGCGGGCTTCGTGCCCCCGGTGCTCCAGCGCGATCTGCTGGACGAGATCATCGCGGTCGACGACGAGGACGCGCTCGAGACCGCGCGCGTCGCCGCGCGCACCGAGGGCGTCCTGTGCGGGATCTCCGGCGGGGCGGCGCTCTGGGCGGCGCTGCAGATCGCCAAGCGCCCGGAAGCGCGCGGGAAGCGCATCGCGGTGATCCTGCCCGACAGCGGCGAGCGCTACGTCTCGACGCCGTTCTTCGCGCCGGAACCGTCCCCGGTGACGGCATGATCCGCGCGGTCGAGGGTCCGGCCGGCGCACCGTGGGAACGGCCGCTGCACGGGACGCTCGATCGTCTGGTGATCGAGTCCGACGCGCTCGCGCACAACCCGCTCAACGACCCCGAGATCCGGCCGCTGTACGTCTACCGGCCGCCGGGCGTCGAGCTCGACCACCCGAAGCCGCTGGCCAGCGTCTACGTCATCCAGGGCTTCACCGGCCAGCTCGACATGTGGCTCGCGCGCCAGGCGTTCGAGCCGACGATGATCGAGCGCCTGGACGCCATGTTCACCGCGGGCGAGTGCCCGGACGCGATCGTCGTGTTCGTCGACGCCTGGACGTCCTACGGCGGCTCGCAGTTCCTGAACTCGACCAGCACCGGCCGCTACCTCGACTACCTGTGCGACGAGGTGGTCGCGTTCGTGGACGCCACCTACCCGACCGCGCCGGCCCGCGAGCACCGCGCGATCGCCGGCAAGTCGAGCGGCGGTTACGGCGCGATGGTCGTTCCGATGCTGCGCCCGGACGTGTTCGGCGCGCTCGCCAGCCACGCGGGCGACGCGCTGTTCGAAGCCTGCTACGCGCCCGGCTTCCCGCGCGCGGCGCGGCGGCTGCGCGACGAGTTCGACGGCTCCTGGGACGCGTTCTTCGAGCGCGCGACCGATCCGCCGAAGCACGAGTGGATCGAGCTGCTCGAGGTCTACGGCTACGCCGCGTGCTACTCGCCGGACCCGGCCACGCCGGGCCGCGCGCTCGTGCCGTTCGACGGCAACGGCCGCCGCGTCGACGACGTCTGGGACCAGTGGCTGGCGCACGACCCGGTCCGGATGGCGCCGCACCACGCCGACGCGCTGCGCTCGCTGCGCCGGGTCTATCTCGACGCCGGCCGCGGCGACGAGTACTACCTCGACCTCGGCGCGCAGGCGTTCGCGACCGAGCTGGCGAAGCTCGGCGTCGACTACACGCTCGAGCTGTTCGACGGCACGCACGCGCGCCTGACGTACCGCTACCCGGGCGCGATCCGCGAGCTGGTGCTGGCTATCGCTCCGTGACGGGCACGGTGCCGTCGCGCGCCCACGCTTCCACCGCCGGCCACGGGCCGTACCCGGCGTCCGGGTTGATGTGGCCCTGGCCGGGCAGCAGGTCCGCCGGGCCGCGGTACACGGCGGCGGCACCCTCCGGGCAGTACGGGTCGTCGTCGGCGTAGACCAGCCGGGAGTCCGGCGCCTCGATGTCCGGCACCGGGAAGAACGGCGCCAGGATGTCCGGGACGCCGGCGAGCGACGCGGGCGCGACCAGCAGGACGCGCTCGGCGGGAGCGCCGCCGTCGGCCACGTGGTGCAGCCAGAGCGCGCAGGCGAGCGAGTGGCAGATGACGATCGGCGGCTCGCCGATCGCGTCCAGCTCGCCGCGCAGCGCGTCCAGCCAGGCCCCGGGCGCCGGCGAGTCGGCGTCCGGCAGATCCGGGTAGTGGACGGCGGCGTCGGTGGAGCGCAGGCGGCCGGCCAGCCACGTCTGCCAGTGGCCGGGACCGGAGCCTTGGTAACCGTGGAGGATCAGGTACGCAGGGCGCGGCATGAAGGCCGCTACCGTACCCGACATGGTCCATTCGCTCGACGTCAGCGCGCTCCGGTGCCCGATGACGTGGGTGCGAACCAAGCTCGCGCTGGACCGCCTCGAGCCCGGCCACACGCTGGAAGTCCGCGTCCCGCCCGGCGAGGCCCTGGCCAGCGTGCCCCGGTCCGCGCGCGACGCCGGCCACGCGGTCGCGGTCGAGGGCGATCTGGTGAGGATCGTCAAGGCATGAGCGGCTCCTCGCGGCGCGGCCTGTTCCGGGAGCTGGCGGCCGCCGCGGCGCGCGCGATCCCGGACGACCGGCTGCCGCCGTCGGCGAAGCCCGCGCGCTCGACGCCGCTGCTCTCCGCCGACGAGCTCGAGCGCTACAGCCGTCAGCTCGTGCTGCCGGAGTTCACCGAGCTGGCGCAGATCGCGCTGCGCGACGCGAGCGTGCTGGTGGTCGGTGCGGGGGCGCTCGGCTCGCCGGTCGCGCTCTACCTGGCCGGTGCGGGCGTGGGCCGGCTCGGGATCGCGGACGACGACGACGTCGAGGTCTCCAACCTCCAGCGCCAGCCGCTGCACTTCACGCCCGATCTGGGCGTCGCCAAGGCCGAGTCCGCCGCCGCCAAGCTGCGCTTCCTCAACCCGGACATCGTGGTCGAGCCCTACCGCGTGCGGATCGACGAGACCAACGCCGCCGGCCTGGTCGAGGGGCAGGACCTGGTGGTCGACTGCAGCGACTCGTTCGCGACCCGCTACGCGGTCAACCGCGCGTGCTGCGCAGCCGGCATCGACCTGATCGAGGGCGGCGCGGCGGGGTGGAGCGGGCTCGTGATGACGATCCTGCCCGGCCGCACCGCGTGCTACCGCTGCGCGTTCGCCGCCGAGCCGGCCGAGGCGCCGTCGTGCGCGGAGGCGGGCATCCTCGGCCCGGCGGCGGGCGTGATCGGCGCGCTGCAGGCGCTCGAGGCGCTCAAGCTGCTGACCGGCGCGCAGCCGCCGCTGCTGGACGGCTTCCTGTCCGTCGACCTCGCGAGCTACGCGACCACCACGGTCAGCGTCAGGCGCGACCTCGCCTGCCCGGACTGCGGGTCATGCTGAGCGCGATCCGCCGCGTGACCGGCGAGCTGCGCCGCGACGTCGCCGCGGTGCGCGAGCGCGACCCGGCCGCCGAGGGCGTCTCGACGTTCGAGATCCTGACCGCCTGGCCGGGCTTGCACGCGGTGCTCGCCCACCGGGTCGCGCACGCGCTGCGCGGCGCGGGCGTGCCGGTGCTGCCGCGCGCGCTGGCGTACGTGTCACGTGCGCTGACGGGGATCGAGATCCACCCGGCGGCGAAGGTCGGCGACGGCCTGTTCATCGACCACGGCATGGGCGTCGTGATCGGCGAGACGGCCGAGGTGGGGGCGAACGTGACCATGTACCAGGGCGTCACGCTCGGCGGCACGGGGTTCAAGACCGGCAAGCGCCACCCGACCGTGCAGGACAACGTCACGATCGGCTCCGGAGCGAAGCTGCTCGGCCCGATCACGATCGGCCACGGAGCGAAGATCGGTGCGAACACGGTCGTGATCCACGAGGTGCCGCCGAACTCGACCGTGGTCGGCAACCCCGGCCACCCGGTGCGGATCGAGGGCCGCAAGCCGGAAGGGCCGGACGCCGACTGGGTCCACCTGCCGGACCCGATCGCGGACGCGCTCAAGCAGATGTCGGCGCGCGTCGCGTCGCTCGAGCGCGAGCTCGCCGTGCTGCGCGGCGAGGACCCCGGGACCGCGGCGGACCTCGTGCCGCTGCGCCCCGCGCGCGGTCCGAGCCCCGCGGGCGGGTAGCCTGACGGCCCGTGCCCTCCTTCTCGCATTCCGTCGCGCTGAACGCGCCGCCCGAGACCGTGTTTTCTTGGCTGCTCGACGAGGACAAGGTCCCGCGCTGGACGAGCGACCTGCAGAGCTACTCGGTCGAGGGGCCGCTGGGCGTCGGCGCCCGCGCGCGGCAGACGCTCGACGTCGCCGGCGGCCTGCGCCTGGAGCTCGAGATCACGCGCTACGACCCGCCGCGGGGCGCCGAGACGCGCTTCGAGACCAACGGCGTGAAGGTCACCAGCGCGTACATCCTGGAGGGCTACGGCGGCGGCACCCGGCTCACCCAGACGCTGGAGGCGAAGGCGAGCGGGCTCGCCGCGCGCATGCTGATCCCGGTCGTCCAGGGGCGGCTGGAGAAGAAGCTGACCGAGGACCTCGAGCGCCTGCGCGAAGTCCTCGGTTAGTCGTAGTTCCTGAGCACGTTGTTCATGCGGACCTGTTGGATCGGTCCTCGGCAAGAGCCTGGGTAGCCAGCGCGGCGGGGTGGGGGTGTTTCGAGAAAGCTCACACTGTGTGAGCTTTCTCGGAACACCCCTCCGAACGCGCCAACTTCGCGCGGCCTGGATGTACGTCCAGAGCCAGCCGTCAAGGGGCTGCGGTGCGTTCTCGCCTTGAGCTGTAGATCGCGCCGTCGGTCTGGGGCCGGCGTGGGCGGGTACGCAGGCGGTAGCTCGTCGGTCCGGTTGGCTCAGGAGCTCCAGCTAGTCGAGGTACTCGTAGGCCGGCAGCGTCAAAAACTCCGGGAAGTCGTCGGACAGGGCGACGCGCTCGAAGATCGCGCGCGTCTCCTCGGGGCGACCGCGGCGCCACGTCTCCTCGCCGACCTCCGCCCGGATCTTCGCCATCTCCTCGTCGAGCACGCGCCGCACGAACTCGCGGTCAAAGCGCCCGTGGCGGATCCACTGCCAGATCTGCGAGCGCGAGATCTCGGCGGTGGCCGCGTCCTCCATCAGGTTGTTGATGCCGGCGGCGCCGCGCCCGCCGAGCCAGAAGGAGATGTACTGGAAGCCGACGCTGACGTCGTTGCGCAGCCCTTCCTCGGTGACGGCACCCGGGGTGGAGGCGGCGTCCAGCAGGTCGGCGGCCTCCACTGACACGTCGTAGCGCTGCCGGTCGATCTGGTTCGGGCGCGAGCCGAGCACCGCGTCGAACGCCGCGCGCGCGACGTCGACCACGTCGGGGTGCGCGACCCAGGTGCCGTCGAACCCGGCCCCGGCCTCGCGCTCCTTGTCGGCGCGCACGGCCTCGATCGCCCGCTCGTTGGCGGCGACGTCGGTCCGCGACGGGATCAGCGCCGCCATGCCGCCCATCGCGAACGCCCCGTGCGAGTGGCACGTCTTCACCAGCAGCTCGGTGTAGGCGCGCATGAACGGCACGGTCATCCTGACGTCGTTGCGGTCCGGCAGCACGAACGCCGGGTCGTCGCGGAACACCTTGATCATCGAGAAGATGTAGTCCCAGCGCCCGGCGTTCAAGCCGTAGGAGTGCTCGCCGAGCGCGTGGATGATCTCCGCCATCTGGAACGCGGCCGGCAGCGTCTCGATCAGCACGGTGGCGCGGATCAGCCCGAGCGGCAGCCCCAGGGCCGAGCGCGTGAACGCGAACACGTCGTTCCAGAGCGCGGCCTCCGTCCAGTGCTCGAGCTTCGGCAGGTAGAGGTAGAGCCCGCGGTCGCGCGCCGCCAGCCGCGGTCCGCAGTGGAACGCGTACAGCCCGAAGTCCATCAGCGCGCCGGCGACCGGCGCCCCGTCGACCACGAGGTGCTTCTCCGGCAGATGCCAGCCGCGCGGGCGCACCAGCAGCGTCGCCGGGCGCGGGCCCAGCTCGTAGTGGCGCCCGTCCGCGCCTTCATAGGTGATCGTTCCCTCAATGGCGTCGATCAGGTTCCGGTGGCCCTCGACCTGGTTGCGCCACGTCGGCGCGTTCGCGTCCTCGAAGTCGGCCATGAAGCCCCGCGCGCCGCTGTTGAGCGCGTTGATGACGAGCTTGCGGTCGGTCGGCCCGGTGATCTCGACGCGCCGGTCGGCGTAGTCGGGCCGCGGCGGCGGGACCTGCCAGTCGCCGTCGCGGATCTCCGCCGTCTCCTCCAGGAAGGCGCGCGGTGCGTCCCGCGCCGCCCGCGCGCGCAGCAGCTCCAGCCGCCGCTCCCCGAACCGCGCGTGCAGCGCTTCCACGAACGCCAGCGCGTCCGGGCTCAGGATCGGCTCCAGGGAGTCGTCGGGTGGCGCGGCGGCGTTCAAGGGCGAGCTCCTCGCAGTGACAGGTCCAGCAACGTCATCGGGTGATACAGCGGCAGATCCAGGTAGCGCGCGAGCTGCAGCGCGCAGCCCGGGTTCGCGGCCGCGATCGCGTCCGCGCCGGTGGCCAGCAGGTTCTGCGCCTTGCGCTCGCCCAGCCGCGCCGCCGCCTCCGGCTGCAGCAGGTTGTAGACGCCGGCCGAGCCGCAGCACAGCTCCCACTCGGCCGGCTCGAGCAGCTCCACGCCGGGAATGCCGCGCAGCAGCACCCGCGGTGGGACGCGCACGCCCTGCGCGTGGGCGAGGTGGCACGCGTCGTGGTAGGCCAGCCGCAGTGGCAGCGGATGGCGGACGGCCTGCGGCTCCTCCTCCGCCAGCAGCTCGTGCACGTCCACGCACTTCGCGCTGAACGCGGCCGCTCGCTCCGCCCACTCCGGGTCATCCGCGAACAGGTACCCGTAGTCCTTCATCGCCGATCCGCAGCCGGCGACGTTGGTCACCACGCGGTCGAACCCCTCGTACGCCGCGATCGTCGCCCGCGCCAGCTCTCGCGCCTCGTCCTCGACGCCGGCGTGCAGCGGCAGCGCGCCGCAGCAGCGCGGCGCGCGCGGCGCCACGACGTCCCACCCCTCGGCCGCCAGCACCCGCACCGTGGCGGCGTTGACGTCGCCGAACAAGACCCGCTGGACGCAGCCCTGCATGAACGCGACCGTTCCCCGCCGCAGCGGGGCGGGCGACCGCCGCGTGCGCGGCAGCCGCCGGACCGCGGCCAGCGGCGACGTCGGCGGCGCGAGCGTCAGCAGCGTGCGCAGCCGCTCGCTCCCGACCAGCGGGGCCAGCCGCGGCGCCAGCCGCGCCCCCGGCACCAGCGCGCGCAGCCGCCCCGGGTGCGTCATCAGCGCGAAGATCGCGCGCCGGTACGCCCGCTCGCGCCGCGTCCGCAGCGGCGAGCGCTCGACCTGCGGCCGCACCCGCTCGATCAGCTTGTCGTACTGCACGCCGGACGGGCACGCGGTCACGCACGCCATGCAGCCCAGGCAGCGATCGAAGTGCATGACCATCTCGGGCGACAGCGACGCGCCCTCGTCGTGCCCGACGCGCATCAGCAGGATGCGCCCGCGCGGTGAGTCCATCTCCTCCTCGAAGACCGCGTAGCTCGGGCACGTCGGCAGGCAGAAGCCGCAGTGCACGCAGTCCTTGATCAGCTCGGGGTCGGGCGGGCGGACGGGGTCCCAGGCGGTCAGGTCAGATCCCTCCCACGAACGCGCCGGGGCGGAAGATCCGCGCCGGGTCGAACCGCGCCTTCAGGCGCTCCATCACCGCGAACCCCGGCCCGGGGTCCGGCCAGGGGGACGCGACCCGCGCGGCGCCGTCGAGCACCGTGCACGCGCGCGGTGCCAGCGCGGCCCGCACCGCGTCCACGCGCGCCGCGTCCGGCAGCGCGATCCACGACAGCCCGAGCGCGGCCCGGGACACCACGGTCGCCCCGTCCGCCGCGCGGATCACCGCCGGCAGGTCGGTCACGCGCCCCGAGACCTTCACGACCACCTCGCCCCGCTGCAACCGCGCCACCGCCGCCCAGTCCTCGTCGACGGGCGCGCCGATCCGCGCCGCCTGCGCCTCCGCCGACGCGCCCGCGAACTGCATCAGCAGGCGGCCGGAGGACCCGGACCAGACGACGTCGAAGCGCTCCGCCTCCAGCGGCCGCCGGGCCAGCTCGAGCACGCGCGCCAGCAGCGCGTCCGGATCGTCGAACGGCTCGGCCACGGTCGCGGTCGCGTCGGGCAGCGGGTGCAGCCGGACGGACACGCTCGCGATCAGCCCGAGCGTCCCGAACGAGCCCGCGAACAGCTTCGCCACGTCGTAGCCGGCGACGTTCTTGATCACCTTGCCGCCCGAGCGCGCGACGGTCCCGTCGCTGAGCACCACCGTCATCCCGACGACCAGGTCGCGCACGCCGCCGTAGCGGTGACGCAGCGGGCCGGAGTCCGCCGTCGCCACGATCCCGCCGATCGTCGCGCCGCCCAAATCCGGCGGATCCCAGGCCAGCCGCTGCCGGTGCGCAGCGAACGCCGCCTGCGCCTCCGCGAACGGCACGCCCGCCTCCAGCACGGCCGTGAAGTCGCCCACGTTGTGCTCGAGGATCCGGTTCAGGCCGCCGGTCTGCAGCGGCTCCTCGTCGGCGGCCGACCACGGCTTCGTCCCGCCGCCGACCGGCCGCAGCGCCTGCGAGCGCTCGCGCAGCAGCGCCGCCGCCTCCTCGACGGTGCCCGGCCTCAAAACCGCTCCGCGAGCCCGGCCGCCTCGAGCGGATGCTGCCGGTACGGCCCGGGCACCTCGCCGCACAGCCGCGGCGTCGGCATCACCTTGCCCGGGTTCGCGAGCCCGGCCGGGTCGAACGAGCAGCGCAGGCGCTGGAACGCGTCCAGGTCCGGCTCGCCGAACATCTTCGGCATGTGCTTGCGCTTGTCGACGCCGACGCCGTGCTCGCCGGTGATCGAGCCGCCCGCGTCCAGGCACGCGTCGAGGATCTTCCCCGACAGCTCCTCGGCGCGCTCGGCGTCGCCCGGCACCCGCGCGTCGTAACAGACCAGCGGGTGCAGGTTCCCGTCGCCGGCGTGGAAGACGTTGGCCACGATCATGTCGTACTCGCCGGCCAGCGCCTCGATGCGCTCCAGCACCTCGGGCAGCCGCGTGCGCGGGATCACGCCGTCCTGGACGAAGTAGTTGGGGGAGATGCGGCCCATCGCCGGGAACGCCGCCTTGCGCGTCTTCCAGAACAGCTGGCGCTCGGCCTCGTCGCGGGCGACGCGGACGTCGTCGGAGCCGCAGCGCTCGCAGATCGCCACGACGTCCTCGAAGCGCGCCTCGCACTCCGACGCGGACCCGTCCAGCTCCACCAGCAGCGCCGCCGCCCGGCCGACCGGATACCCGGCGTGCGCCATCTGCTCGGACGCCTCGATCGAGCGCGCGTCCATCATCTCGATCGCGCCCGGCACGACGCCGCCCTGCACGATCTCCGACACCGCCTCGCCGGCCGCGTGCGTGGAGTCGAAGAACGCGACCAGGGTCTTGACCGTCTCCGGCGCGGGCACCACCCGCAGCCAGATCTTGGTCGCGACGCCGAGCGTGCCCTCCGAGCCGACGAACGCGCCCAGCAGGTCGTAGCCCGGCGGGTCGAGCTCGTAGCCGCCGATCGTGACCATCGACCCGTCCGCGAGCACGATCTCCAGCCCCGTCACGTAGTTGGTCGTGAACCCGTACTTGAAGCAGTGCGCGCCGCCGGAGTTCTCGGCCACGTTGCCGCCGATCGAGCACACGATCTGCGAGGACGGGTCCGGCGGGTAGAAGAACCCGGGGCCGACCGCGGCGCTGACCGACGCGTTGGTGACGCCCGGCTCCACGCACACGCGCCCGTTGTCGAGGTCGATCTCGAGGACGCGCTTCATGCGCGAGAGCACGAGCAGCACGCCGTCGGCGACCGGCAGCGCACCGCCGGAGAGCCCGGAGCCGGAACCGCGCGCGACCCACGGGACGCCGGCCCGCGCGCACGCGGCCACGACCGCCTGCACCTGCTCCGCCGTCGACGGCAGCACGGCCGCCGCCGGCACCGACCGGTACTGCAGCAGCCCGTCGGACTCGTACGTCCGCAGCTGATGCTCAGCCGTGTAGACCCACTCGTCCCCGACGATCCGGCGCAGCTCAGCGACGAGACGCTCCATGACCGGAGCCTACGCCCCCCGGAGCCCGCGCGGGGCTCCGGGGGACATGCGGGTCGGCTAGACGAGCGCGTACAGCGGGTCCACCTTGCGGCGGTCCAGCTGCTTGGTGATGCGCCCGACCCAGGTCTTGCGCGCGTGCTCGTCGGACGTGCGAACGCCCTTGATGACGAGCGTGACGCTCGACTTGGTGGTCGAGTAGCGCAGCTTGCGCTTGACGGACTTGCTCAGGTGCGCGGCCTTGACCGCGGCCTTGAGCTTGGCGCCGTCGGCCCGCTTGACGCGGATCCGGACGTCACGGTCGGCCCGCGAGACCGCCTTGACCGGGGCGGACGCCTTGGCGCCCACCTTCGGCAGGTCGGCCTTGGCGATCGGGGCGGCCGCGGGAGCGATCGCGGTCAGCTGCGGCGCCGGCTGCGCGGACTCCGGCGTCGGCGCGGTTCCGCCGATCGTCGCGCCCTTCGGGTACAGCGCGGCGTTGAGCGCGATCCGCTCGTCTTGCTCCTTCCAGGAGCGGTAGAACGGGTTGTACCCGATCATGACCGCGTGGCCGGAGCCGGTCGGCTTGTCGACCACGGCCGGCCGCGCGACGAGCTGGCTCACGTTGCTCTCGAAGCCGTACTCCTCGTCCTGCGTCGGCGCGTAGGTCACCACCGACGTGCCGTCGAGCGTCGCGGTGTCGAACACCGGGTTGCTGTTGGAGTCACGGTAGATCCAGCCGCCGAGGTCGAAGCCCCAGGCGACCGGGTTGGTGGTGTCGAACGTCGCGTCGAGCGTCGCGCCCGGCGTGAGCAGGCCGGCGATCGTCGTCGTGTTCAGCGTCGTGGCCCCGATCGTCCGCGCCGCCGAGACGCCGTTGCCGTTGATGCCGACGTAGTTGCCGCCGTTGTTCATGAACGCCAGCAGGTTCGTGCCCGTCGGCGTGATCGTGGTGACCGGCGGCGTGCCGCTCGTGCTCGTGGTGGCGATCGAGAAGCCCGGGTTGATCAGCGCCGTGAAGCCGTCGGTGGCCAGGCGGTTGTTCGCCAGGTCGGCCGAGGTCACCGGGTAGAGCACGCTGAGCGGGATCTCGTTCTTGATCGCCAGGTCGTGCAGCGCCTCGCAGAAGCTGTTGGAGCTGCAGTAGCCGGTGGTCCCGTTGACGTTCGGGCCGGACCGGAACAGCGGGTTGGTCGGGATCGTCGCCGCACCGGTGTAGAGGCCGATCTTCGGCTTCGCCAGCTGCTTGCGCGGTGCCGGGAAGCTGTTGAGGCCGATGATCGGGGTCTGGCGCTTGCTCGCCAGGGCCGCCAGGTCGACGCCGCGGCCGGCCACCGACGAGCCGTCCACGAGCGCCGCGCCCGTGTAGAACTGCTTGCCCGACGCGGTGAAGCTCTGCGTCGCGCGGTACACGTTGACGCCCTTGTCGAGCAGGTCGATCGCGAGCGTCAGGCCCTTGGCCGAGTCGGTGTTGAACGCGTAGACGGGGCTGACGGTGGGCGGCGCGGACCCGGTCTGCGGCGCCTGCGTGAGCTCGGTCATCTGGATCCCGGGCGACATCGGCGTGGTCAGGAAGCCCGAGCCGGCGAGGCCGCGCTGGAGCGGGTAGCTCCAGGTCACCACGTCGTAGTAGTAGTCGTACGGAATCCACGGATTCTCACCCAGCAGGGCCTGGATCCAGTGCTTCATGCCCTGGTTCATCGGGATGTAGTACGTGCCGGCGGGCAGGGTCTGCCCGTTGCGGACGTTGGCCCGGACGTTGTCGGTGTCCGGGTTGACGTTGGTCCCGTCGCCGTACTCGTGGTAGCCGTTGACGGCGACCGGCGTGTCCAGCTTGTACACGCGGACGCCGGTCTTCATCAGCAGGCTCAGCATCGCCTGCGTGTCGCCGACGTGCTGGTCGGGCTTGAAGAAGTACCCGCACACGGTGTACTCGGGCGAGACCTGCTGCTTGATGCGGTCGTGCAGCGGGCTGACCAGCTTGTTCTGCTGCAGCGCGCACGCCTGACCCTGGGCCACCGCCTCGCCCCACTGGCGGACCCAGTTGGAGAGGATGTTGACCTTGTCGTTGGCGGTCAGGTTCAGCGTGGTGTCGATCGCCAGGTAGTGGTCGTAGACCTGCTTGCCGTAGACCTCGCTGTTGCCCTTCTCGTACGTCATGCCGGCGGCGCCCATGATCAGCGCGGGCACCGTGTCGCCGTACTCCGGCGTGAACAGGTCGTACGAGTTGTAGTTCTGGTACTGCGCCGACTGGTCGTTGAAGACCTGCTGCAGCGTCGGCCCGATCTTGTGCTGGATGAAGTCCAGCGCGAAGTCGGAGATCTCGTGGTGCACCGGGTCCTCGTTGGGCGGGAAGAAGTACCCGCTCGACTGCTGGTGCGCGTCGATGAAGAAGACGCCCGGATACTGGTTCATCTCCGGGACCATGACCTTGTTTTCCTGCTGGTTCTGCGTCCCGAAGTCACGGTTCGGGTCAAACCCGAACGCCGTGTAGCGCTGGATGGCGTCGCGACCGTCGGGGTTGCGGACCGGCTGGTAGAACACGTCGAGGGTGTCCAGCCGCTTGGCGTTCTCGCAGTCCAGGCGCGCGAGCAGCTCGTAGCCCGAGCGCGTGATCGACTCGGCCGCGGCGGCCTCGCCGCCGTGCGGCGTCGCCGTCACCCACGCGAACGCGGGCTTGGAGCCGGCCGCTTCGAGCCCGACGTCGGTCGGGATCTCACCGGAGCGCACGCCGCGCCAGAACGCCGCGTCGCCGGTGGGACCGTCGAGCCGGGCGATGTTGCCCGCCGACCCGATGACGTAGAACGCGAGCTCCCGGTCGCCGATCGCGGACTGGCCGAGGTACTTCTTGATGACACGCACGCGCGGGTTGTCCGCGGTCGCGGCGACCAGGCCATCCCAGTACTCGAGGACGACCTTGGTCAGGTTGCGGCCGGTCGGGTTCGGCGCGCCGCTGCCGAACGCGGGTGCGCCGCCGCCGGCGCCGGTCCCGCCGCGGGACAGCGGGAGCACCGCGTCCGGGTCCGGATGGTCGGCGAAGAACTGCTCCCAGGTCGGGATGCTCGGGTCATAGCTGAGGCCCGACGTGCAGGACGCGGCCTGAGAGACGCTCGGGACGACGGCGCCCGCGAGCGACGCCGCGGCCAGCGCGACGACGATGCGACGGAACGACATCACGAGAACCTCCGGGTCTTGCCGGCCGTGTTGAGCACGGCGTTGCCGCCGAAGCGCACCTGGGCCGAGAGGGACTGGTGCCCGCGCTTGGTGGTGATCGAGCGCGAGAACGTGCACCGCTTCGTCAGCGGGACCTCCTGGTTGAGGATCGAGCGGCCGTTGCGCTTGATCGTGAGCACGACCTTGCCCTGGCAGGCCTGCTTGCGCGTGACGGCGGACGGGTAGGCGAGCGTGCCGTTGACCGTGCGCTTGACGCCGGCCTTGACGGTGCGCTTGCGGATGTTGACCTTCAGGCGGCTGGTGAAGCGCGAGACGACCACGTTGCGCGACGCCTCGGCGGACGCGCCGGTGAGGTCGGTGACGACGAGGCGCAGGACCTGGCCGCCGACGTCGGTGCCGCGCGGCGAGAACTCGCACGTGAACGGGGCGCCCGTGAGCACGCAGAGCGTGCGCGAGCCGAGCACGACCGCGGCGGACCGCAGGCCGGCCGGGGCGTTGGCGTTGAACGTGACCTTCGAGCGGCCGGCGACCGAGCGCGGCCACGAGATGAAGGCGACCGACGGGCCGGCCACGGTGGGCGCGGCGGCCTTCGGCTGCGGCGTGACCTCGCCCTCGACCGTGGTGGTCGCGGTGGCGGTCACGGTGGCGACCGGGGTCGGCTGCGGGCCGGCGCCGCAGGTCACGGTGACCGGGGCGGTGGCCGAAGCCGTCTGGTTCGCCGAGTCGGTCGCGATGGCGCTGTAGGTGCGGACGCTGTTGCAGGCGGCGTCGGACGGGATCGTGACGGTCGCCGTGTACGGCGCCTGGGTCGCGGTGCCGATCGTGGTCAGACCCTCGGCGAAGCGCACGCGCTTGACGCCGAAGTCGTCACCGGCGGTCGCGGTCAGCGTGATCGTGGTGCCGCGGGCGGCGCTCGCCGGGCCGGCGAGGCTGACCGTGGGCACCGCGTCGTCGACCGGGATCGGCGCGGTGAGGATCGGCAGCTGCCCGTTCTGCGGGTCGGCCTGCGGGCCGCTGCGGTACGGGACGAAGTCGACCGCGTTGGAGGTCGGCGTGTCCGGATCGTCCGGATCGGCCGTGGCGACGCCGTTGACCGGGTTCTCCGGAACCTGCGGGTTCGTGGTCGGCGAGATCGCGGGACCGGTGTTGGCGGTCGAGTTGAAGCGCACGCCCCACCAGTTGCCCTCGGCGAGCAGCAGGTCGCCGTAGCCGTTGGCGCCGCGCCCGCTCGTGACCGGCACGACGTTGCCGGCGTTCGCGGTCGTGCCGTCGCTGGCGAGGTTCAGCACGCCGTACGCGTTGTCAATGATGTTGCTGCGGTCGATCCGCGAGTAGATCACGGGGCCGGTCGCGGTCGCGAAGGTGGTCATCTTCGCGCCGGCGTAGCGCACGCCCGCGCCCAGCGTCAGGTTCGCGTTGTTGGTCGCGCTGTTGCGCGTCGGCGCGCCGGTGCCGTTGACCAGGTTCTGGGAGATCAGCGAGCTGTCGACGGAGGCGTAGGAGCCGCTCGTCACGCGCAGGCCGTCCTGCCCGAACAGCGGGCCGGTGGTGAGCAGCCCGACGTTGGCGCAGTTGCCGGTGCCGGCGAAGTCGATGCACTCGGTGCGGCCGATGATCTGGCTGGCGGTGATCTCGCCCCAGTTGATCGCGCCGGAGGGCGTGAACGGCGCCGCGTCGTTCTGCGCGCCGTCGATCAGCACGCCGATCTTGTTGTACTTGTCAACGCGCGTGCGGTCGATGACCAGCTTGCGCGCGCCGTCGACCGGGGCCAGCAGCGCGTTCGACGTCTGGGCGATGCCGATGCCCGGCTGATCGCCGCGCCAGCCGCCCGGGCGCGTGTAGGCGTTGTTGCCCTCGGACGTGACGACGTTGGTGACGCGGCTGCGGACCACGGAGCCCTTCGCGTCGAGGAAGAGAATGCCGGCCTCGACGGCGACCTCACGACCCTGCGGGTCGTAGCCGTCGACGGTGACGCCGGAGATGTCGACCGTCAGCGGCTGCGTCGGCGTGCCGACGATCGCGACGATGTCGCCGACGCCGTTGCGGAGGTCGGGCGTCGGCTCGAGGATCGAGCCACGCACCAGCGGGTCCGCCTTGGGCGTGATCTTGACGAGATCCGCGCCGGCGCCCTTGAGCGTGAGGCTCTTGGTGATCGTCACCGCGTTGGTGCCGGGCTTGCCGGACCCCTCCACGTAGGCGCCAGGGCAGATGACGATGGTGTCCCCGGCGGACGCGGCGTCGACCGCCGCCTGTACCGAGGTGTACGCCGCGGCGGGGCAGTCGCCGTGGTCGTCGTCGACCGTCAGTGTCGCCGCGTACGCTCCCTGCGCGCAACACAACAGACCCGCACTGACAAGCGCGGGTAGCAACCGGTACTTCAAGTGGTACCCCCCTCTGATCCCGCGCGCCCTTGGACGGGGCGCGTCCTGGCAGATGGCCCGGATAATGTCGGATCAGGGGAGAATCGCCGTGCATTTCGCCGTTGAGCTCTCTCAACACCTAGGAGGACGTCAGATGTCCGAGCTGCCCCCGGAGGTCCGCGATCTGCTCGCGGCGCCGAACATCGTGCACGTCGCGACCCTGATGGCCGACGGCACCCCGCAGTCGGTCGCGATCTGGGCCGACGTGGACGGGCCGCGCGTGTTCTTCTTCACGCAGGAGACGTCGGCCAAGGCCCGCAACCTGCGGCGCGATCCGCGGGTCGCGATGTCGGTCGTGGACCGCGCGAACCCCTACGCGACGGCGTGGCTGCGCGGGCGGGTGGTCGAGACGGTCGAGGGCGACGCGGCGCTGGCGCTCATAGACCGGCTTTCGGTCAAATACACGGGCGAGCCGTTTCCGATGCGCTCGGGGATCGTGTTCGTGGTCGAGCCGGAGCGCGCGGCGTCGATGATCCTGCCGTTCAGGGAGACGCCGTGAGGCCGTAGAGCGTCGCGGCCACCGAGGTCGCGAGGTTGAGGCTGGAGACGCCCGCGCGCATCGGGATGCGGATCCGCGCGTCCGCGCGGGCGAGCAGCTCGGGGGTGAGGCCGTGGCGCTCGGAGCCGAACGCCAGGACGGCGTCGCGCGGGACGCCGCGCTCCTCGCCGTCCGGGTCGATCGCGATCAGCGGGCGGGCGGTGCGGGGCGGCGCGTCGACCTTGATGACCGGGAGCGCGAAGTGCAGGCCGGCCGAGCCGCGGATCGCGTGCGGGTGCCACGGGTCGTTGGGGCCGGACGTGAGCACGGCGGCGGCGTCCGCGGCGGCGGCGACGCGGATCGCGGCGCCGAGGTTGCCGAGGTGGCGCGGGGCCTCGAGGTAGACGACGGGGCCGGGGCGGCGCAGCGCGGCTTCGAGGTCGTAGCGCGGGTGCCGGGCGGTCGCGCGCACGTCGCCCGCGCCCGCGCGCGCCAGCTCCCGGAAGCGGCCGCGCAGGTCGGGCGCGAGCGTGGCGGCGAGCGCCTCCAGGTGCTCGGGGTCGCCGGCGGTGACGGTCAGGATCTCGGCGCCGAAGCGCAGCGCGTGCTTGAGCGCGTGGAAGCCGTCGAGGACGACGTCGTCCATCAGTACGCCGTCGTGCGCGCGCGGTGGCGTGGGTGGGCCTTGTAGCGGGGCGCGGCGCCGCGGTGCCAGAGGGCGTTGTCGACGGCGGTCGCGGTCGTGTTCCCGTGCGCCTGCACGAGCAGCTCGACGGCGCGCAGCGCGCACGCGCGGATCTCGACCTCCTCCGGGGAGTCGTGCTCGATCAGCGCTTCTCGGTCGATCCGGGCCACGAGGCCGGGCGCGAAGTGCAGGACGCCGTCGATGCGCAGGACGTGCGGGACGAGGTTGTCGGCGAACAGCGTCAGGCGCTCGAGCCCGGCGTTCGGGATCAGGCCGGCGAGCGCGAGGTCGGCGGCGGCGATCTGGGCGCGCTTGAAGAACGGGACGTCGCCGGTGGGGTGGGGGGAGACGTCGTGCCAGGTGTCCCAGGACGCCAGCTCGGTCGCCAGTGCCTCCGGCGACTCGTGCGCCTGGGCGAACGCCTTGAACGAGCCGTCCACGCGCGCCCCGAGCGCGTTGAGGTGCGTCGCGAACAGCGCCATCAGCGGGTGCTCGGGGTCCTGGCCGAGCGTGTCGGCGACGGCGTGCGGGGTGAGCGCCTGGAGCTCGTCGGCGGTCCAGGGGCCGCGGCGCCGGAGGCCGGCCTCGACGGTGCGGAAGCCGGAGAGGCCCGGGGGCTTGGCGAGCGTGGGGAACCAGCCGCTGCCGAAGTTGACCGCGTTGAGCTGGAGGATGAACGCGGCGCGGGCCTCGTCGCCGGCCGCTTCGAGGTCGGGCGGGGGCGGCGAGGTCGCGGGCAGCGTGCGCGCGTAGGGCGCGAGCGCGGCGTGGTCGATGCGGACGTGGTCCGCCTGGGCCGCCACGCGCGCCGCGGCGGCGCGGATGTCGTCGGTCAGCGTCAGGCGGCCGACCTTAGCGGCGCGTCCACCCCGGGCGCTAGCGTGGTCTCCGACGTGCCCGCCGACGCCGCGATCGACGACCTCCTGGAAGGCCTCAACCCGCCGCAGCGCGACGCGGTGATGCACGGTGAGGGGCCGCTGCTGATCCTCGCCGGCGCCGGGTCGGGCAAGACGCGCGTGCTCACGCACCGGATCGCGTACCTGATCCGCACGCGCCAGGCCCGCCCGAGCGAGATCCTCGCGATCACGTTCACCAACAAGGCCGCGAACGAGATGCGCGAGCGCGTCGAGCTGCTGGTCGGGCGCGCGACGCGGGCGATGTGGGTCATGACCTTCCACGCCGCGTGCGCGCGGATGCTGCGCGCCCACGCGGACCAGCTCGGCTTCACGCGCCAGTTCACGATCTACGACTCGGCCGACCAGCGGCGCCTCATAAAGCGTTGCCTTGACGAAAAGGACATCGACGTCAAGCGGTTCACGCCGCGCGCGATGCAGACCCAGATCAGCGACGCGAAGAACAAGCTGCGCTCGCCGGAGGACCTGCGCCAGCTCGTCGGCTCCTACTTCGAGCAGACCGTCTGCGACGTCTACGAGCTCTACGAGCGCGAGCTCAAGCGCGCCAACGCGATGGACTTCGACGACCTGCTCGTCCACTCGGTCCACCTGCTGGAGGCGTTCCAGGAGGTCCGCGACCGCTACGCCGGCGGCTTCCGCTGGGTGATGGTCGACGAGTACCAGGACACCAACCACGTCCAGTACCGCTGGCTGCAGCTGCTGACGTCAGAGCACCGGAATCTGGCGGTGGTCGGCGACGACGCGCAGTCGATCTACGGGTTCCGGGGCGCGGACATCACGAACATCCTCAACTTCGAGGACGACTATCCGGACACGCACGTCGTCAAGCTCGAGCAGAACTACCGCTCCACGCAGACGATCCTGGACGCCGCGAACGCGGTGATCGCGCACAACCGCGGGCAGCTGGCCAAGCACCTGTGGACCGACGTGGGGGAGGGCGACCCGGTCCGCGTGCGCGAGCTGGCCGACGAGCACGCCGAGGCCCGCTTCGTCACGTCGGAGATCAACCGGCTCGTGGACGAGGGCGTGTCGCGCAGCGAGATCGCGATCTTCTACCGCACCAACGCGCAGTCGCGCGTGCTCGAGGACATGCTGGTGCGGGCCAACGTCGGCTACCAGATCATCGGCGGCACGAAGTTCTACGAGCGCGCGGAGATCAAGGACGCGGTCAACTACCTGACGTTCCTGGTCAATCCGCAGGACGCGACGGCGTTCACGCGGATCGCGAACTCGCCCCGCCGCGGGCTCGGGCAGACGTCGCTCTCGCGCGTGCTGGCGCACGCCGCGGCGCTGGAGATCCCGGTCTGGGACGCGGCGGTCGACGACATCCCGGGCATGGCGACCGCGGCGCGCAAGTCGCTCGAGCGGTTCATGTCGACCATGACCCGCCTGCGCGAGCGCGTCGAGGGCGGCGCGCCGGTCGCGCAGCTGCTCGGCGAGCTGCTGGAGGAGACCGGCTACAAGGCGGCGCTGGAAGCCGAGCGGACGATCGAGGCCCAGGGCCGGCTGGAGAACCTCGAGGAGCTCGTCCGCGTCACGCAGGAGTACGACGCCAACAACCCCGAGGGCGACCTCGGCGAGTTCCTGCAGCAGATCGCGCTGCTCGCGGACGCGGACACGATCCGCGACGACGAGGGCCTGGTGACGCTGATGACGCTGCACAACGCGAAGGGCCTCGAGTTCCCGATCGTGTTCATCATCGGCCTGGAGGACGGGACGTTCCCGCATTCGCGCGCGATCGAGGAGGGCAACATCGACGAGGAGCGCCGGCTCGCCTACGTCGGCCTGACCCGCGCGATGCGTGACCTCACGCTGACCTACGCGCGCCGCCGCGGCGCGTTCGGCGGCAGCATGGGCGGGCCGACGATCCGCAGCCGCTTCCTGGACGAGCTCCCGCGCGACCTTACCGACCAGACGGCTCGCGTGGCGGCGGGCTTCCCGGCGCCGGGCCGGGTCGCGAGCTGGTCGGGCGCGGCGGCGGCCGCGGCCGAGTCCAGCGCGTCGGACGCGGTGTTCCGCGTCGGCGAGGACGTCGTGCACGCCAAGTACGGCGAGGGCGTGGTCACCGGCGTCGAGCCGGGCGGGATCGTCGTCGTGCGCTTCGCCGGGGACGGCAGCGAGCGCAAGCTGATGGCGGACTACGCGCCGCTCAAGCGCCGCTGACGCGCGGAATCGAACCGCCCCGGGTAGTGGTAGCCACCTCGTGAGCGCCGGGGACGGCGCCTAGCATCGGCCGGTGTGCGCAAGCTGCTGTTCCTCGCGTCCACGGTCGTCCTGGTCGACACGTCGTTCTACGCGGCGATCACGCCGCTGCTGCCCGACCTGACCGAGCAGTACGACCTGTCCAAGGCCGGCGCCGGCGTGCTCGCGGCGGCGTACCCCGTCGGGACGTTCGTGGGCGGGCTGCCGGGCGGCGTGCTGGCCGCGCGCGTGGGCGTGAAGCCCACCGTCCTGCTCGGGCTCGCGCTGATGGTGCTCTCCAGCATCGCGGTCGCGTTCGCCGGCAGCGTCGCGGTCCTCGACGTCGCGCGGTTCGTGCAGGGGGTCGGCGGCGCCGCGTCTTGGGCGGGCGCGATGGCCTGGGTCGCCGGCGCCGCCCCGCGCGAGAAGCGCGGGCAGATGATCGGCTCGGCGATGGCGGCGGCGATCGCGGGCGCGCTGCTCGGGCCGGTGATCGGCGTCGCGGCGGACCTCGCGGGCTTCGCGCTCGTCTTCTGCACGATCGCGGCGATCGGCGTCGGCCTGATGGTGTGGACGCTGCGCACGCCCGCGGCCGCGCCGATCGGCGACGGGTCGCTGAGCGGGCTGGGGGCGGCGCTCGGCAACGGCCGGGTCCGCACCGGCCTGCTGGTGGTCACGATCCCGGGTCTGCTGTTCGGCACGGTCAGCGTGCTCGGCCCGCTGCGGCTGAACGAGCTCGGCGCGACGACGGCGGCGATCGGCGCGGTCTGGCTCGTCGCCGCCGCCCTGGAAGCGATCGTGAGCCCGCTGGCCGGCCGCTTCAGCGACCGCCGCGGCCCGCTCGCGCCGCTGCTCGGCGGCCTCGTCGGCGGCGCGATCACGTTCGCGCTGCTGCCCTGGCCCCAGACCGCGCTCCTGCTCGCGCTGCTGATCGTGGTCGGCTCGCCGATGATCGGCCTGCTGTGGGCGCCGGCGATGGCGATGCTGTCCGACGGCGCCGACGCGGTCGGCCTCGAGCAGGGCCTCGCGTTCGGGCTGATGAACCTGACGTGGGCGAGCGGCCAGACCCTCGGGGACGTCGGCGGCTCCCGGCTCGGCGAGGCCGCGGGCGACGAGGTCGCCTACCTCGTCCTGTCGGCGATCTGCCTGGCCGCGTTCGCGTTGCTGCGCGCCCGCGCGACGCGCCGGCACCCGGCTCACCTGCCGACGGCGTAGCCCTGCATCCCGCGCGGGTTCGCGGCGGCGCGCAGCAGGCCGTCCGCGCCGCGTGACACCGCGCTCAGCCGGCCCAGTGTCCAGTCGCCGGCGACGGTCACGGCGTGGCCGCGCGCCCGCAGCGCGTCGATCACCGGCAGCCGCGCTTCGACCTCCACGGCCCGCGGCGCCGCGGCCCGCGGGTAGAACGAGCTGGGGAAGTGGGCGGTGTGGAACATCGGCGCGTCGATCGCCGCCTGCAGGTCGAGCCCGAAGACCGCGTGCGCGAGGAAGAACTCGAGCGACCACTGGTCCTGCTGATCGCCGCCGGGCGTGCCGAACGCCAGCACGGTCCCGTCCTCGTGGACGGCCAGCGACGGTGAGAGCGTCGTCCGCGGCCGGCGCCCCGGCAGCAGCGAGGCGGGCAGACCGGGCTCGAGCCGGAACATCTGCGCGCGCGTGCCGAGGCAGAAGCCGAGCCCGGGCAGCGCCGGCGAGCTCTGCAGCCAGCCGCCGCTGGGCGTGGCCGAGACGACGTTGCCGAACCGGTCCGCGACGTCGAGGTGGCACGTGTCGCCGGCCAGCGTCGGCTCGCCGAGACCGGGCGCAACGGTGCCGGCCGCCAGGGAGGCCGGCAGCCGCCCGCCCGGCCCGGGGCGCAGCTCGCCCGACGCGTCGGCTGCGATCAGCGCGCGCCGCGTCGCGGCGTACTCGGCGGAGAGCAGCCGGTCCAGCGGCACCGGCGCCGAGTCGCCGTAGAACGCCTCGCGGTCGGCGAACGCCAGCTTGGCGCCCTCGATCACCGCGTGCACGTGCTCGACGCCCAAGAACGGGCCCAACTCCACGCCGTCCAGCACCGCGAGCTGCTGCAGGAATACGGGTCCCTGACCCCACGGCCCGGTCTTGAACACGGTCCAGCCGCGAAACGCCGAGCCCACCGGCGCCTCGTAGGTCGCCGAGAACCCCGCCAGGTCATCCGCCGTCAGCACCCCCGCGTGCGCCGCGCCGGTCGAGTCGACCGCCGGCACCCGCACCGCGGCGTCGATCGCCTCCGCCACCCAGCCGCGGTAGAACGCGTCGCGCGCCGCGTCGATCCGGGCCTCGCGCGACCGGCCCCCGGCCGCCGCCAG
>Ga0182736_1001284_pt1 | contig 26005 bp, 27 predicted proteins | sample eDN5th30CKraftBY_FD_128882 | JGI IMG/M metagenome (GOLD analysis project Ga0182736, IMG submission 128882) | Enriched backyard soil microbial communities from Emeryville, California, USA - eDNA 5th pass 30_C Kraft BY (version 2) (version 2) | ecosystem: Environmental > Terrestrial > Soil >...
GCGCAGCACCAGGCCCTTCACCTTGTCGGTGCGGCCTTCGATCTCGTCTTCATTGCCGTTGAAGCGGATGTTCTTGATCACCGTGCCGCGCTTGATGACGGTGGACGAGCCCTTGAGCTTCAGATCCTTGATGACGGTGACGGTATCGCCCTCGGCGAGCTGCGTGCCGTTCGAATCCTTGACGACGATGTCCATGGGTGAGGCCTTGTTGCGCGATGCGTGGCGGGAATTGTTGCGCGTATGTGCGCGGGCGGGCGGGGTGATGTCAAATGGTGGAGCGCAACCCGTTCGATTTGACGACGCCCATCAATAGGATTTTTCCCCCCAGAAATCCATGCTATAAATGCGCGGGGTTAAGAGCCATGAAGGTCCGCGACGCGATCCGTATGATCGAACAGGACGGGTGGTTTCAGGTCGCTATGCGCGGCAGCCACCGCCAGTTCAAGCATCGGGACAAGACCGGACGTGTCACCATCGCCGGCAAGCCATCGGATGACCTTGCGCCGGGCACTTGGAACAGTATCTTGAAGCAAGCGGGCCTGAAGGAACAGCGCTAATGCGGTACGCCATTGTCATCGAAAAGGCGGAAGGGAATTATTCGGCCTATGTTCCGGACCTCCCCGGCTGCGTTGCGACGGGCGAAACTGTCGCGATCGTCGAAACGGAAATCCGCGATGCCATTCGCTTCCACATCGACGGCCTGAAGGAAGACGGCCTGCCGGTGCCGGCGCCGACCAGCATCGCCGATTATGTCGAGGCTTAGCTGCGGTCATGACCCACGTCAGAAAAGGCCAACTGACCGCCATCAAGGAATGGCGCAAGCATTTGCGCGAGTGGAAGCAGGTCTTCTGGAAAGCCGAGCGCAAGGAAGCGCAACGGCAGGCGAGACGACAAGCCAACGAAATGACAAAAGCCCGGCCCTCACGCCGGGCTTTTGATTTGAGGGGCATGGGCTCCTATACACTTTAATCAAGCCTCAATTTACGACTCAGTCGCGGACAATTTCTATTTCGCTCGCGTTTTGCATCTGTTTCAAAAGAACTCGAACATGCTCTACGTCTTTTACCTCTCCCACCACAACATGATAGGTAGGGGTCCATAAGGAGGCGAACAGTCGAATCTGAACCAAAATCAACGCCTCTTTCTGAAATGGCTTAACTCTATACTCCAGACTTAGAACGTGCCCGGCGTCTACAATTGGCTCCTCCAAATCTGGATGAGAGCCAACTGTATGCGAAATATTCTCGGATCGCCCTAAGATGACCTCAAGCGCGAGTGGCCTAAATGACCCTAGGCCAAGGCTTGCAGTCGCATAAGAGTGCCCAATCTTCGCAAGCATGCGACCAAACTCGATTGGCTGAGGTCGAATTGTCGTCGCAAATTGCCCGCCGTATTTTCTTTCGAAGGCCACCATCTCATCATGGCTATTGATCGCACTGATCGTCCAATCAAGCGTGTCAACATGCGAGGGCATTCCGAAGAGCGCATTAGCTTGTCTAAATCTGTACAAGAATAGCTCTGTTGGATACTCGCCAGCATTCAATACAACTTCCTTAATCTCTTTGTTTTTGCCAACAGCAAGAGCCACCAGCGATTTCGGCCGCTCCTTCTTACGCCTAGTTGGCATGTTGTGCCGAATTCTGAATTTTCCGAATATTTGCCGAGCACAAGTAAATTCAAACCTATGAGTAATATTTTCGCACGCTTTACAACTGGCCTTTGGGAGCTCCAATAGCCCCCCAAGGGAGTACGGAATAATGTGTTCGTCTGCCAGGAGCACCTCTTTGGCTCCGCAGTAAATACATTGGTTTACCGGAGTAAAGGCGAATCTAGTTGAGCGCCGCGGAGGAATATCCATTGGATGATCGCATCAATGAGTATCAGTCGCATCCTGCAATGAGACGTGGATGGCCGGGACAAGCCCGGCCATGACGGCGTTTATACTCGCGGGGTCAGCGCCTAACCGCCACTCCCCACCCCGTGCCCCTTCAGCGCATCCCCGATCTCGCCGAGCACAGCCGGGTCGTCGATGGTCGCGGGCATCGACCATTCGTCGCCGTCGGCGATCTTCTTCATGGTGCCGCGCAGGATCTTGCCTGAGCGCGTCTTGGGCAGGCGCTGCACGGTAACGACCAGCTTGAACGCCGCCACCGGGCCGATGCGGTCGCGCACCAGCTGCACGATCTCCTTCTCGATCGTCGCGGGGTCACGATCGACACCCGCCTTGAGCACGATGAAGCCGCAGGGCACCTCGCCCTTCAACTGATCGCGCACGCCGAGCACGGCGCATTCAGCGACATCCTTGTGCGAGGCCAGCACCTCTTCCATGCCGCCGGTCGAAAGCCGGTGGCCGGCGACATTGATGATGTCGTCGGTGCGGCCCATGACGAAGACATAGCCGTCGTCGTCCTTGTAGCCGGCGTCGGCCGTCTTGTAGTAGCCGGGGAATTCGGCGAGGTAGGCTTCGCGGAAACGCTCGTCGTTCTGCCACAGCGTCGGGAAAGCGCCGGGCGGCATCGGCAGCTTGATGACGATGGAGCCGATCTTGTTCGGGGCGACCGGCTTGCAGGCCTCGTCCACCACATCGACCTGATAGCCCGGCATCGGCACCGTGGCCGAGCCGTGCTTGACCGGCAGCAGGCCGAGGCCGACGGGATTTCCGGCGATGCACCAGCCGGTCTCCGTCTGCCACCAGTGATCGACCACCGGCACCTTGAGCACTTCTTCCGCCCATTCGATGGTCGGCGGGTCGGCGCGCTCGCCGGCGAGAAACAGCGTGCGGAATTTCTTGAGCTCGTGCTGCTTGAGCAGCTTCGCCTCCGGGTCTTCCTTGCGGATGGCGCGGAAGGCGGTCGGCGCGGTGAACAGCGCCACGGCGTCGTGATCGGAGATGACACGCCAGAACGCGCCGGCATCGGGCGTGCCGACCGGCTTGCCTTCATAGATCACCGAGGTCGCGCCATGCAGCAGCGGCGCATAGACGATGTAGGAATGGCCGACCACCCAGCCGATGTCGGAGGCGCACCACCACACCTCGCCGGGATCGACGCCGTAGAGATTCTTCATCGACCATTTCAGCGCGACCATGTGGCCGCCATTGTCGCGCACGACGCCCTTGGGAATGCCGGTCGTGCCGGAGGTGTAGAGAATGTAGAGCGGGTCGGTCGCCTTCACCGGCACGCAATCCGATGTCTTGGCGTAATGAACCGCGTTCTCCCAGGTCTTGCGCCAGTCGTGGTCGCGGCCGTCGGTGAGTCGCGCCTCGCATTGCGGGCGCTGCAGGATCATGCAGTTGTCCGGCTTGTGCGTGGACAGGTTGATCGCCTCATCGAGCAGCGGCTTGTAAGCGACGACGCGCTGGCCCTCGATGCCGCAGCTCGCCGACAGGATCAGCTTGGGCTTGCAATCGTCGATGCGGGTGGCGAGCTCCTTCGGCGCGAAGCCGCCGAACACCACCGAATGCACCGCGCCGATGCGCGCGCAGGCGAGCATCGCGAACACGGCTTCCGGCACCATCGGCATATAGATGATGACGGTATCGCCCTTGCGGATGCCGAAATCGGTAAGGATGGCGCCGAGCAGTTGCACCTCGGACAGCATGCGGCCATAGGTGTAGGTGATCTTCTGCCCGGTGACGGGCGAATCGTAGATCAGCGCCGCCTGCTGGCCGCGGCCAGCTTCGACCTGGCGATCGAGCGCGTTGTAACAGGTGTTGCACACGCCATCGGGGAACCAGCGGCCATAGACGCCCTGCGCACCGTCGAACACGGTCTTCGGCTTTTCGATCCAGTCGATCGCCTCGGCCGCCTCGCGCCAGAAGCCTTCCGGATCGGTGCGCCACTGGGCATAGGTCTGGTGATAGCGGCTCGCGTCCATGGCGTTTCCCCTCAATGTCCCGGCATTGTGTCCCGCCGGGTATGCTGAAACAAGGCTGGCGCATATCCGGTTGATTGCGTAGGGGAAAGGCGGAGAGAAGCGCCGCCCGTGACCATCATCACCGATCCCCTGTTCTACGCGCTTGCCATACCGGCGGTGATCACACTTGGTCTGTCGAAGGGCGGCTTCGCCGGTGTCGGGCAGATCGCGACGCCGCTGCTGGCAATCATCATGCCGCCGCTCGAAGCCGCCGCCATCCTGCTGCCGATCATGCTGGTGCAGGACGCCAACGCCGTGTGGGTCTATCGCAAGGACTGGAGCGGGCGCATCGTCACCATCTTCGTGTCCGGCTCGCTGATCGGCATCGGCGTTGCGTGGTGGCTGGCCTCGTATATTTCGGACGCGGCGGTGCGCCTGCTGATCGGCGGCTTCACCATCGCCTTTGTCGCTTATTCCATTGTCGGCCTGTTCCGGATACCGCGCGAGCCGGGACATCCCGGCATTGCCGCCGGCGTATTCTGGGGCGCGCTGTCGGGCTTCACTTCGACCATCGCTCAGGCCGGCAGCCCGCCCTATCAGATGTATGCGCTGCGGCTGCGGCTGGCGAAGATGACCTTCGTCGGCACCACGGCGCTCACCTTCGCGCTGATCAACTGGATCAAGGTGATCCCCTATTTCGCGCTCGGCAATTTTTCGACCAGGAGCCTTGGCACCTCGCTGGTGCTACTGCCGCTGGCCATGGCGGCCAACTGGCTCGGCTTCTGGCTGGTGAAGGTGACGCCGCAGGAGCGCTTCTACCGCATCATGATGGTGGTCATGCTGCTTTTGGCGCTGGAGTTGACCCGCGAGGGCGCGATGGAGCTGTGGTTTCCTTGATTGCCGCCCGGCGGCCTCGTAACCTCTCTTCATTGAGGGGAAACGACCGATGGCGAAAACGCCTTACGATACCGATCTCGACCGCAACCCGGCCAATCATCAGCCGCTGACGCCGCTCGGCTTCCTCGAGCGCGCGGCCAGCGTATTTCCGGACCGCACCGCCATAATCCACGGCAAGCTGCGGCGCAGCTACGCGGACTTCTACGCGCGCTCACGGCGGCTGGCTTCGGCACTGGCGAAGCGCGGCATCAGGCGCGGCGACACCGTGAGCGTGATGCTGGCCAATACCCCCGCGATGCTGGAAGCGCATTACGGCGTGCCGATGTGCCAGGGCGTGCTCAACACGCTGAACACACGGTTAGATGCCGCCATTATCGCCTTCTCGCTCGATCACGCCGAGACCAAGGTGCTGATCACCGACCGCGAGTTTTCCAAGGTGGTGAAGGAGGCGCTTGCTCTGGCCAAGGTCAAGCCGCTGATCATCGACTATGACGATCCGGAATATACCGGACCCGGCGAGCGCCTCGGTGAGATCGAATACGAGGAGTTGCTCGCGCAGGGCGACCCGGATTTCGCGTGGTCCATGCCCGACGACGAATGGGACGCGATCACGCTCAACTACACGTCAGGCACCACCGGCGACCCGAAGGGCGTCGTTTATCATCACCGCGGCGCGCATCTGCTCGCGGTCGGCAATATCGTCACCTGCGCGATGGGCAAGCATCCGGTCTATCTGTGGACGCTGCCGATGTTCCATTGCAACGGCTGGTGCTTCCCGTGGTCGATCTCGGTGGTCGCCGGCACTCATGTCTGCCTGCGCTATGTGCGCGCGGCGGCGATGTACGACGCCATTGCCGATCACAAGGTGACGCATCTGTGCGGCGCGCCGATCGTGATGGCCGTTCTGCTCAACGCGCCGGATGCCGAGAAAAAGCCGCTGCCGCATGTCGTCGAGTTCTTCACCGCCGCCGCGCCGCCGCCGGAAGCCGTGCTCGCCGCCATGAAGGACGCCGGCTTCAACGTCACGCATCTCTATGGCCTCACCGAATGCTACGGCCCCGCGGTGGTGAACGATTGGCACGATGAATGGGACGCGCTGCCGGCCGATCAGCAGGCGGCGAAGAAGGCGCGGCAGGGCGTGCGCTATGGCGCGCTGGAAGCGCTCGATGTTCTCGATCCGGAGACCATGCAGCCGGTGCCGCGCGACGGCGCGACCATGGGCGAAGTCATGATGCGCGGCAACGTCGTCATGAAGGGCTATCTCAAGAACCGCAAATCGACCGACGCCGCCTTCTCGGGCGGCTGGTTCCACACCGGCGATCTCGGCGTCATGCATCCCGACGGCTATATTCAGCTCAAGGACCGCTCCAAGGACATCATCATCTCCGGCGGCGAGAACATCTCGTCGATCGAAGTCGAGGATGCGCTGTACAAGCATCCGGCGGTGATGGCGGTCGCGGTGGTCGCCAAGCAGGACGACAAATGGGGCGAGACGCCCTGCGCCTTTGTCGAACTCAAGCCCGGCGCGCAGGCCAGCGTTGAGGACCTCACCGCGTGGTGCAAGAAGCACCTCGCCGGCTACAAGGTGCCGCGGCACTTCGTGTTCACGGAAATCCCGAAGACGAGCACGGGGAAAATTCAGAAGTTCAGGCTGCGGGAGATGGCGAAGGGGGTATGAGGTCTCCCGTCATCGAAGCGGTGCGGCCGACTACTGCCCGAACGGACGCCCGCCCCGGTCATTCTCCATCACATTGAGCATGCGCTGGTAGCCGCGCGTGCCCTTGTTGGCCTGCTCGTTGGCCAGCCGTTTGCGGCAATCGTCGTATTCGGCTGAACCGGGCTTGAGGCCCGACGCCTGGCAGTTCGCGTCATGGGCGGCGACCTGCTCCTGCGCGGCCGTCTCCAGGTTCGCTCTCCGCGTCTCATCGTATTGCGCGCAGCCGACGAGAGACGTCAGGACCACAAACGACACTGCCGCAATCCGCATCGCACATCTCCCGCGCACCGTTCCAACCCATATCCATTAGCCCGGCTCACCAAGCAGCGAAACCGGTATCGGCGCTCGGGCCAATCTCGACACGTCGGACGTGGCAATTTTCCGGCGCCGCAAGCGACTGCTCGTCAGCGAATATATCTCTAGCATACACAACCCAGACGTGTTATCAGTAGCCTGTGAATGCAAGGACGGACATGGATAAGGCAGTTGTCAGCCTCAACATCCGGCGTTTTCGAAAGCTGCTGGAATCCGAGACCAGCGATGACAAGCGGCGGACGCTCATCAGGCTGCTCGCCGAGGAACAGAAGAAAATAGATGCTGCAGGCGGCGAAGCAGGCCGGTTACAACGCTCGTCGGGCCGACGGTGCGAAAAATGTAACGGCCCGCTGCAATTTCTGACGCAAGGCACGCACTATCGTCCGCCGGATCATCGCACCGTCTCGACCTATTTCGGCTGCACGAACTGCGTTCATATGCAGATTGACGACCGGACGACATCGACGGCCGCGCATTTCAATGGAGTTCTGGAACGGGCCATCGCCGAACTCGGCGCCGGCATGGGCAGCATTCAGTTGTTCGACCGGTTCAGCCAGACGCTGTTTATAGCCGCGCACAAAGGCTTCGCCCGCCCTTTCCTCGACTACTTCAGCACGGTCTCAGCTAGCGACGACTGCGCCTCCGGCGTCGCCTTGCGCGAGAAGAAGCGCATCGTCGTCGAAGACGTCGAGGCCGAGCCCGGCTGGAAGCCGATGCTCTCCATCGCGCGCGAGGCCGGGTTTCGCGCCGTGCAGTCGACGCCGCTGATCGGCCGCGACGGCAGTATCCACGGGGTGCTCTCGACCCACTTCAAATCACCGCATCGACCGAGCGAGAGCGATTTCAGCCGCATGGGCCGGCACCTCGCTCAGGCGCTCGATATCGTCGATTGATCCGGCGTGCCTCTGCCTGCTCGAGGTGCTCTCACCGCGACATCGGCGTGAAGTGATAGTTGATGCCCATCGTCATTAAGTGCTGCTGCGATTTGATGTCGTTCGGCGTCACCGCCGCAGCGGCCGCCGGCACATCGAACGCCACGGACCGCGTGCCGAAGTCGACATACTTGTAATCGACATTCACCGACCACCGCGCATTGAGCGAATGCTCGAGGCCGCCGCCGACGGTCCAGCCCCAATCTGTGACCGTCTGGCTGTCGATGCCACCGCCGGCCGGATTCGAGTTGAGCGTGTAGTTGACGCGCGCGACTGCCGCGCCCGCCCGGCCGTAGACCATACTGCGGCCGAAGGCGTAACCGAGCCGTCCGGTGAGCGTGCCGAGCGGCAGCACCGTGTTTTCGCACTGAAGGCCGGCATTGCTGGACGGCGGCAGCAGGCCGAAACAGGTATCGGCGCCTTCGAGCCGCGCGAACGAACCCGACAATTCCGCGCCGGCAACGATCTGGCCGAACTGCGCGTTGTAGCCGATCTGCGCGCCACCCAGCGCGCCACCGCTCTTCACATGATCGCCGACCGGCGGCGTCGGGTAAGGATCGCTCCAGTCGAAGCGGCCGAAGCCGGCACCGAGATGGGCGCCCGCATAGAGGCCGGTCCAGTCAACGCGCGGCGCCTCTTCCTCGGCGAAGGAATTCTGCGCATTGCCGCCGATCTTGTAGGATGCCTGCAGGAAGGCGCCGTAACGGTCCGCCGTATATTTGAGCGGCTGACTGCCCGACTGCGGGAAGGGCGTGGAGGCTTCGAACGTCGCGAAGTACCAGTACCGCGCGCCGACGCCGACGCTGAAACGCGGCGTCATGGCATAGGACAGCAACGCCTCGATCTGCGCGCCCCATCCCGTGCCGTTTTCCGGTCCTGGATTGATGTCGGCCCGCGCCCAATGGTTATCGACGCCGGCGCGATCGAGATACGGCAGATAGGCTGCGTCGACTTCCATGCGCCAGCGCGGCGCAAGGTTCATGCGGCTGTTGAAGCCGATGGCGGCGCCGCGCCAGGTTTCCGTTTCAGTGAGCGCGGCGTTGGTTTCGGGATCCGTGCTGCCGGCACTGCAGATATTGCCTTGCGCCACCTGGGCGCAGCCGAAGCCACGGGCGCGCTGATAGAAGTAGCGATAGCCCACATAGGGGCCAAAGCTGCCCGCCGATCCGTTGATGAGATTGTAACCGAGATCGATGCTGCCATAGCGCATGCTCGAGTCACGGATCTTGTGGTTCGTGGCCGAATACGGATTGGTGCCCGGCGGCATGTCTTCGTCGTAGAGCGAGCCATCGGTGATGGAGCCGATGCCGAAATTGCCCTTGATGAAGACGCCGTTGTCATGGTCGAGGCGCGCGAAGAATTCGGCCGAGTGCGACAGCAGACCGCCATAGATAAGGCGCGAATTGACCACGCCGGGCTCGCCGTACAAATCCTGCTGTGACTTGCCCTTGCTGTAGAAATAGCGAAGGCCGGCCTCCATCGCCCAGCCGCTCGACGCGAGCGGCGAAGCAGCGAACACCGCATCGCCCGTGCCGGCGCGCGGATCCTCGCCGATCTTGTAGTTGATGCCGAACTTGACGAGATGAATGTTCTGGCCGATCGCGACATTCGACGTGCCGGTCGCGCCGGACAACGCCACGTTCTTCTCGCCGAATTCCACGAAGTTGTATTCGACCTTGCCCGAGAAGGCGCGTGTGAACGCATACTCGATGCCGGAGCCGAGCACGTAGCCCGTACGCGTGCTGGAGCCCGACAGTTCGCGCCCACCGGCGGTGCGGTAGGCATCGTGCGTTTCGACGGCAAGCGCGCCGCCGGCGAGGCCGTAGAACAGGAAGTTGCCATAAGGCATGCCGAGCCTGGCAGTCGCCATGTACAAGCTGCTGATCCGGCTGTGGCAAACATAGTTGTCAACCGCGGCGCTGGTCGCGCACTTGGCGGTGCCATCGAGATTGGCCCAGCTTGCCGCGAGTTCGGCGCCGACCACCCAGGGGCCGAGCTGCGCATTGTAGCCGACCTGGGCGCCGAGGATCGAACCGTCGGCCGTGCCGGAATCGGCAAAGGTCTGGGTCGAGAAAGCACCGAGAACGCCGTCGGCGGAATTCCAATCCGTGGTGCCGAAAGCGCCGCCGGCATGAACGCCGACATAGAGGCCGGTCCAGTTGTGCGTCGAGGCGCCGGCCGGCGTCCACAGCGGACGCTCGAACGGCGAGCGCACGCCGAGCTTGGTGTTCAGCCCGACCTTGATCAGGTGAACGTCCTGCGTCAGGTCGACATTGCTGTTGTTGCCTTCGTTACCGCTGAACGCGATGTCGCCGGTGAACCTGAGGAAATTGTATTCCACCTTGGCCGACAGCGACGGCGTCAGGCCGTATTCAAGCCCGGCGCCGACTGCCCAGCCGCCGCGCCACGCCTTGCCGACCAGCGTTTCGGTCTGACCGGCGCCGGGCGTCGGCGCCATCTTGAGATGTTCGTGAAGCAGCGCGCCGCCGGCCTTGCCGTAGACCAGGAAGCGATCGACGGCATATCCACCACGCAGCGTCAGCGTGCCCAGACCGTCGATCGTGGTGTCACAAAGGTATACGGCACTGGCACAGCGCGCCGTGCCGGCGACGTCGGCCAGGCTCGCTTCGGCTTCGACACCGACGACAAAGCGGCCCCATTGACGATTGTAGCCGACCTGAAAACCATTGATGAGGCCGCCGGAGGTGAACGAGCCGGGAAAATCGGATCCGGCACCGGTCGCGCTCTTCCACTGATTATCGGTGGCGGCGTTGCTGATATGCGTGCCGGCATAGAAGCCGGTCCAATCCAGAGATTGGGCCTTCGCGGCCGAAAGCGGCAAAACGCCAGCCATTAAAAAACCGGCTAAAGCGCCGGCGCGCAATCTCAGCTTCATCTCAGCCCCCTGAAATCCATCCCGCGCGTGGCTTCGCTTTGGCGCGGCATTGCGATGGCGATAATGGCGCAGCGGCACGCGATGGGCAAATGCATTCGCCGCCACTTGTCTCGTTACAGGGCCCGTCACCGGCCCATGGGTGTGAAATGGTAGTTCACGCCCAGTGTCATGAGATGCTGCTGCGATTTGATGTCGTTCGGCGTCACCGCCGCAGCGGCCGCCGGCACATCGAACGCCACCGAGCGCGTGCCGAAGTCGACATACTTGTAGTCGACGTTCACCGACCAGCGCGCATTGAGCGAATGCTCGAGACCGCCGCCGACGGTCCAGCCCCAGTGCGTGCCGCGGCGGCCGTCAATGCCGCCGCCGGCGGCGATGCTGTTCAGCGTGTCCTCAAAGCGCGCCACCGCCGCGCCAGCACGGGCGTAGACCATGCTGCGGCCGAAGGCATAACCGGCACGCGCGGTCACGGTGCCGAGCGGTCCGGCCTTGCTTTCGCATTGCAGGCCAGCCTGCGTCGCCGGCACCAAACCGCCGAAGCAGGTGTGCGTGCCGCCGATCCGCGCCATCGACCCGGACAACTCGGCGCCGGCGACGATGGCGCCGAACTGCATGTTGTAGCCGGCCTGCACGCCACCGAGCGCGCCGCCGACATCGATGCGATCGCCGGTGGTCGGCGCCGGGAACGGATCGCTCCACGCCGTCCGGCCAAGGCCGGCGCCAAGATGACCGCCGGCATAGAACCCGGTCCAGTCCACACGCGGTGTGGTGACATCGCTGGCGAAGCTATCGGCGTCGGTGCCGCCAATGCGATAGGATGCCTGCAGGAAGGCGCCGTAGCGGTCGGACACGAACTTCAACGGCTGTCCGGTCGCGGAGTTCGGAAACGTCACGCTGGCCTCGGTCGTTTCGAAATACTGGTAACGGCCGCCAACACCGACGCTGAAGCGCGGCGTCAGCGCGTAAGAAATCACGCCTTCGATGCGGGCGCCCCAGCCGTGCCCCGGGGCGCTCGCCGGGTTGATGTCGGCGCGCATCCAGTGATTGTCCACCGCGGTGTGATCGACGTAGGGCAGATAGGCCGCGTCGATTTCCGCCTTCCAGCGCGGCGCCAGCTTCATCTGCGTATTGACGCCCAGCGCGACGCCGCGCCAGGTTTCGGTTTCGGTCAGTCCGACCAGGGACGTCGAGGTGGGCGTGGTGCCGCAGATACCGGCGTTTGTTGCGACTTGCTGGCAGCCGAAGGCGCGGCCGCGCTGATAGAAGTACTGATAGCCGACATAGGGGCCGAACTTGCCGGCGGGGCCGTCGATCAGATTGTAGCCGAGATCGATGCTGCCATAGCGCAGGCTGGAATCGCGAATGCTGCTGATCGTGTTCGAGTAAGGCGTCTCGGCCGGCGGCATGTCCTCGTCATACATCGTGCCGTCGACGATCGAGCCGACGCCGAAATTGCCCTTGATGAAAACGCGGCTGACGTGATCGAGCCGGACGAAGGTCTCGGCCGAATGCGCCAGCATGTTGCCGTAGATCAGACGCGAGTTGATCTGGCCGCCGGCATCGCCGAGATCCTTGTGCTCCTTGCCGTTGCTGTAGAAGTAGCGGAGGCCGACGTCCATCGACCAGCCCGACATCGCCATCGGCTCCTTGCCGAACAGCGCCGTTGAATGGCTGGCGCGCGGATCGGCGCCCAGCCGATAATTCAGGCCGAGTTTGACCAGATGCAGGTTCTGGCCAACGGCGGCAGTCGACGTGCCGGTGGCGCCGGACAGAGCGACGGTCTTCTCGCCGAAATCGATGAAATTGTATTCGACCTTGCCGGAGAAAGCCGGCGTGAAGGCGTATTCGATGCCCGAGCCGAGCACATAGCCGGTGCGGCGGGCGCTGCCGGACAGCTCCGCACCGCTACCGGTGCGGTAGGCGTCATGCGACGCCTGGGTGAAGGCGCCGCCGGCCAGACCGTAGATCAGGAAATTATCGTAGGCTTGGCCAAGACGGGCGGTCGCCGTCATCAGGCTGCTCATCCGCGTGTGGCAGACATAGCTGTCCAGCGCGCCGGCATTGGTCGCGCATTTGGCGTAGCCGTCGAGATTGGTCCAGCTCGCCGCAAGCTCGGCGCCGACGACCCAGGACCCGAATTGCTTGTTGTAACCGATCTGCGCGCCGAAGATGTTGCCGTCGACCGTGTCGCGCCCGGCGAAGTTCTGGGTTGAGAATGCGCCGAGCACGCCGTCCGCGGAATTCCAGTCCGACATGCCGAAGCCGCCACCGCTGTGAACGCCGACATAGAAGCCGGTCCAGTCATGCGTGGGCGTGCCAGAGGCCTGCCACAGCGGCCGCTCGAACGGCGAGCGCTGGCCCAGCTTGTAGTTCAGGCCGAACTTGATGAGATGAATGCTGTGCGACAGCGCGATTGTGGGATCGCTGCCCTGATTGCCGGTCGCCTTCACATCGCCGTCGAAGGACAGGTAATTGTATTCCGTCTTCGCCGACAGCGACGGCGTCAGCGCGTATTCGAGCCCGGCGCCGACGGTCCAGCCGGTGCGCCATGCCTTGCCGGTCATGGTTTCGGTCGGCGCCACGGTTGGGGGCGTCAGCGGCGCCGGCGCCATCTTGTAGCGCTCGTGCATCAGCGCACCGCCGACCTTGCCGTACAGCAACAGGCGATCGAACGTATAGCCGCCGCGCAGGCTCAGCATGCCGAGCGCATCGATCGTGGTGTCGCACACATAGATCGCAAGGCCGCAACGCGACATGCCGGCGATATCGGCGGCCGATCCCTCGAGTTCGACGCCCAGGAGAAATCTGCCGAACTGCCTGTTGTAGCCCGCCTGGAGGCCCTTGATCACGCCGCCGGACACATCCGACGCGCCGAAGCCCGGCTGCGAGTCGGTCATGCTGTTCCAATGATTGTCCGAGGAGGCGTGACCTAAATGCGTGCCCGCATAGAAGCCGGTCCAGTCCCAGGCTTGTGCCTGCGCTTGTGCGCTCGAAACCGACAGAACACCGGCAACAAAAGCACCGGCCCAATAACAGCCGGTCCTGATACCCAATTCCACCTCAGCCCCCCGTATCACAGCCCGCGCGTGGCTTCGATTTGGCGCGGCATTGCGAGACCTATAATGTCGCAACGGGATGCAACGGACAATTGTACCCGGGCCACACTTCACACATCACTCGACGCGGAATGGAACTTTTGTCAGCCATCGCGTAATATTGGCTAAGGGAGACATCCAGTGTCCGACATCATCATTGATGATCAAGGCCCGGTCCGCGTCATTCGCATGAACCGGCTCGACAAGAAAAATGCGCTGACGCTGCCGATGTATGCGGCGATGGCGACCGCGATTGCCGGCACGACGCACGACGCCAACATCCGCTGCGTGATGATCGCCGGCGGGCCTGACGTATTTTGCGCCGGCAACGATATCGGCGACTTCATGAAGGCGGCACAGGGCGGCGGGCTCGGCCAGCCGATCCTCGATTTTCTCCATGCGCTGGTTCGCTGCGAAAAGCCGGTGGTGGCGGCGGTGAACGGGAATGCCGTTGGCGTCGGCACCACCATGCTGCTGCATTGCGACTATGTCGTCGCCGGCAATACCGCAAGGCTGTCGACGCCGTTCGTCGGCCTGGGCCTGGTGCCGGAAGCGGCCTCGAGCCTGGTGGCGCCGAAGCTGATGGGACACGCGCGCGCCTTCGCTCTGCTGGTGATGGGCCTGCCTTTGAGCGCCGGTGAAGCGAAGGACGCCGGCATCGTCAACGCTGTGGTCGAACCTGGCGATACCGATGGCACCGCCCTCGCCGCCGCCGGGAAGATCGCCGCGCTGCCGGCTCAAGGTGTGCTGATGTCGCGGCGGCTGATGCGTGGCCCGGTCGACGACATTATCAAACGTATCGACGACGAGGCCGAAGCCTTCAAGACGCGCCTGCAGTCTCAGGAAGCGCAGGCGGCCTTCATGGCGTTTCTAAGCAGGAAGAAGTAGCGCGAACCGGCTACTTGCCCATCAGATAGTTCGGGGCGAAATACTGGTTCGGGTTGAAGTTCTGGTTGGCGCTGCCGGACGGCCCGAAGAAGACGCGCGGACCGGTGTCATCCAGCGTACGCTTGTCGCCCTGGCGCGACGGCTTCTTGTTGGGGTCGTTGTAGTTGAGGTCGGTCCAGCCATTGGCCGGTCCATTACCCGCACCGCCGTAATTTTCGATGGTCAGCGCCACGGCCGGCCGGTCGGCGAGCGCGACGAAGCCCGCCGCGGCAGCCCCGGCAAGCGCAAACAATATGGTCTGACGACGTGTCATGACGGCCCCTCAAATCGCCTGCCGAATTTACCCCAAATAATGTCCACGGCAAGGCACGGTCGCAGGGCGACGCCGGTACCACCAAAAGCGAAACCGCCAGCGCTGTCAGCAGCAAACCGGCGGTTCGGCCCGTCGGGATGAGGATACGCCCGGGACCGGACGCCGCATCCCTCAGAATGTCAGTTGTCTAGTGAAGTCTGGGTGGCGCGTTATGTCGCAGCCTTTCGATCTCGTCCTTCAGCAGGAGCTTTTTTCGTTTCAATTCCACCACCTGGAGATCGTCGACAGCGGGGTGGGCCTGGCAGTCATGTATCTGGTCTTCGAGGGCCTTATGCTTCTTTTCGAGTTCCGCAAGATGCGATTGCATCGACATGTCAGATGTCTCCTCAATCCTGGGTTCTTCGATGAAAGTGAGTGCAGCAAGGCTTTCTGTCTTTGGTATGGCGCTCCTGTTTTGAGACAGCTTGAGCCTACGCCTGCCCCGCCCATGCCTCAAGGGCATCGCAAGGGGGCGGTTAAGTATCTATCAATGATGCAACCCCTTTGATTGAATGCACTTTTTCAGATCGCTTGTGCGCCTCTGTGGAAAACATGATAATTTCTGTCGCACCGCATTGCAGAATACCTCTCATGGTTCCGGCTTCCCTTCAGCGGCTGCGGTGAACGACCAGGCACATGAACGACAATGACGATCCCGCGCTGCGCGCCTTGCTCGCCCGCCTGGAGCAGGAACACCGCGATCTTGACGCAGCCATTGCCGCCTTGGCGGTGGCTCCCGGGTCCGACCTCATCCAGGTGCAGCGGCTGAAGAAGCGCAAGCTGGTCCTGCGCGACAAGATCCGGCAGATCGAGGATCAGATCACGCCGGATATCATTGCGTAGCCGCCAAGCCTGATGCCGTCATACCCCGCGAAAGCGGGGTATCCAGCGCTTTCAACAAAACAGATTGCTGGATCGCCCGCTTTCGCGGGCGATGACAAAGCGTGGTGGCTCAGCTTTCCTGAGCAGCCCTAGCTACGCCCGCTTCGCCTTCTTGCGCGCATACATGGCACGGTCGGCTTCCGCGATCAGTTCGGCCGCCGTGATACCGGCGCGCAGCGCGACGCCGCCGGCGCTGGCGCCGACCGACAGGTGCGCGCCGCTGAACTCGATCCGTGCCTCGGCGATGATGGTCTCAAGGTCGGCCGCCTTGGCCGCCACCAGATTCTGGTCGGCATTCCACATCAGGATGCAGAACTCGTCGCCACCGAGCCGGGCCACCACGTCGGAGGCACGGACCCGCGCCACCAGGGTCGCGGCCACCGCCTTGAGCAGCGCGTCGCCGGCGGTATGGCCGTAGATGTCGTTGATCGGCTTGAAGCCGTCGAGATCGATGAAAATCAGCCCGGCCCGCGTGCCGTAGCGTTCGAAGTAGGCGAGCGAACGTGTCAGTTCGCGCTCGAAACCGCGGCGATTGAGAACATCGAGCAGCGGATCGACATCGGCGCGCGCCTCCAGCTCCGCAATCCGCTCCTGGGCCTGCGCCAGTTCGCGCCGCAGCCGGCGCACCTCGGCCAGCAGTTCCTGGGGCGGCGTCACCGGGGCCTCTTCCGTCGCGGCTCGCTGGGGCTTTGGGGCGGACACGCTGTTCCTCGCCGGGTCGAAGAATACGTTCAGAATCACGTACAGCCAGCATAGCGGGAGCCCGCCCGAACGCCACGGGAGAGCGCCCCTTTCGCCTTGCCAGCAGGGGCTTAAAACCTATAATCCGCCGCTTCCTTGCGCCGGGGGTGGCGCATCCGGGGAGCGCAATCTTGGCAAAAAACGTGGCAAAACCGATCGCCGTGATCATGGGCAGTCAATCCGACTGGGCCACGATGAAACATGCCACGGATACGCTGGACGCCCTCAAGATCGGCTACGAGGCGCTCATCGTCTCGGCGCACCGCACCCCGAAGCGCCTTTATGATTTTGCCCATTCCGCTCGCGACAAGGGCTTCAAGGTGGTGATTGCCGGCGCCGGCGGCGCCGCGCACCTGCCCGGCATGGCGGCCTCGATGACGCCGCTGCCCGTGCTTGGCGTGCCGATGAATACGCACGCACTCGAGGGCAAGGACTCCCTGCTGTCGATCCTGCAGATGCCGGGCGGCATTCCGGTCGGCACCCTGGCGATCGGCAAGGCCGGCGCCATCAATGCCGCGCTGCTCGCCGCCGCTATCCTCGCGCTGTCGGACGACAAGGTCGCCAAAAGGCTCGACGCCTGGCGCGCCAAGCAGACCAATTCGGTGAAGAAGAAGCCGAAGGACTGATGCGGATGCCCCACACTCCGTTCATTCCCGCGCAAGCGGGAATCCAGGGCTGTAATCCATTGAAGAACTGGGTCCCCGCTCATAGGCGTTCTGAAAGAACGTTTTTCAAACGGCTATGCGCGGGGACGAACGGTTAGAAACAATGCTCAAACCCGGCTCCACCATTGGCATTCTCGGCGGCGGACAACTCGGCCGCATGCTGGCGCTCGCGGCGGCAAGGCTCGGCCTGCACTGCCACATCTATTCGCCGGAGAAAGATTCCGGCGCATTCGAAGTGGCGAAGGCTCACACCTGCGCGCCCTACGAGGATGAAGCCGCGCTCGCCAAATTCGCCGCGGCGGTCGATGTCATCACCTACGAGTTCGAGAACATCCCGGCGCGCACCGCCGAGGTGCTGGGCAAGCGCAAGCCGGTCCATCCCAATCCGAAGGTGCTGGAGACGACGCAGGATCGGCTCGTCGAAAAGAACTTCATCTCTGCCTTGAAGATTCCGGTCGCGCCTTACGCGCCGGTGCATTCGGCGGCGCAGCTCGCTGCCGGCATCGAGAAAGTCGGCCTGCCCGCCGTGCTGAAGACGACGACGATGGGCTATGACGGCAAGGGTCAGGTCAAGATCATGCCGGGCGACGACGCCAATGCGGCGTGGCGCTCGCTCAAGAACAAGCCCTGCGTGCTCGAAGGCTTCGTCAAATTCCAGCGCGAGGTGTCGGTGATCGTGGCGCGCGGCGCCGACGGCAAGGTCGAATGCTTCGAAGTGACCGAGAACGATCACCAGAACCACATTCTGAAAACCTCGACGGTGCCGGCGAAGGTGACCGAAGAGACCGCGAAGGAAGCCGAGAAGATCGCGACCCGCATCGCCAAGGCGCTGGATTATGTCGGCGTACTCGGCGTCGAGATGTTCGTCGTCAAGGTGAAGGGCAAGCAGGCGCTGATGGTCAACGAGATCGCGCCGCGGGTGCACAATTCCGGGCACTGGACGCTGGACGGCGCCACCGTCTCGCAGTTCGAGCAGCACATCCGCGCCGTCGCCGGCTGGCCGCTGGCCAAGCCGCTACGGCTCGGCCGCAAGGTTGAGATGACCAACCTGATCGGCGACGAGGTGCATGACCTCGCGCCCTGGCTCGCGCTGCCCGGCACCTCGATTCACCTCTACGGAAAGCCGGACGCCCGCCCGGGTCGCAAGATGGGCCATGTCACGCGCGTCTGGCCAGCGAAGTAGCGTCGTCTAGAAATACAACTTATAAGGGTTCATGGCCGAGCCCTTCCCCGACCGCCTGCGCCTGCCGCTCGACTTCGATCCGGCACGGCTCGCCGCCGATATGGACGCCATCGCCGGCGCGGGCTGGATCTCGCATTTCGTCACCCAGAACTACGAGGGCGACTGGAGCGTCATTCCGCTGCGGGCCCAGGCCGGCGCGCGGCACCCCATCCAGATGATCTATTCGAATCCCGCGGCCACCGCGTTCGAGGACACGCCGCTGCTGGAATCCGCGGCCTACATCCAAGAGGTGCTGGCGGCCTTCGCCTGCCCGCTGCAGGCCGTGCGGCTGATGCGGCTCGCCCCCGGCTCGCTGATCAAGGAGCACCGCGACCACGACCTGCGCTTCGAGGACGGCACGGTGCGCCTGCACATCCCGGTCGTCACCAACCCGACGGTCGATTTTCGGCTCAACGGGGTCCGCTGCGTCATGGCCGCGGGAACCTGCTGGTACCTCCGGCTGGCCGACCCGCATTCAGTCGCCAACCGAGGGCCAACCGACCGCGTCCATCTGGTCATCGACGCCACGGTCAATGGCTGGCTGAAGGCCCTGTTCGCCCGGGCGATGGTGCTACCGGCTTGAAATACCGGGCTTTCCGGCGCCGCGAAGCCCCTGGCGGACCGAAAAGGCCCGGCCTATATGGAAAAGAGGCCTCGCGGCCCGCAAAACCGCCAATTTGGCGCGTTTGGTTGGACTCAGGGGCGCGGGCCTGCTATAGGCACCCGACTCGAAAGGCCTGCGATTACGCGGCTTTCGACCCGAAATTCGAACCTCGACCGATATTGGCCGAAGCCGGCCTCAGCTAAGGAGCAAGCGTGCAAGTTCTCGTTCGCGATAACAACGTCGATCAGGCCCTCAAGGCGCTCAAGAAGAAGATGCAGCGTGAGGGTATCTTCCGCGAAATGAAGCTTCGCGGCCACTACGAAAAGCCGTCCGAGAAGAAGGCCCGTGAAAAGGCCGAAGCGGTGCGCCGCGCCCGCAAGCTCGCGCGCAAGAAGATGCAGCGCGAAGGCCTGCTGCCGATGAAGCCGAAGCCGGCGTTTGGCGCGGCGGCCGGTGGCCGCGGCGGCGAAGGCCGTGGCGGCGCCGGTGCCGGCGGCCGCAGCAGCGCGCCGCGCTTCTAGGCGGTATTCCCGCGACGCTGACTTTCAGCGAATCGCAGGCTAATCTGACGGGCATGTATTTGACGCGGGCGTTCGCAAGAACGCCCGCGTTTTGTTTTGGCGACGCCGGCACGCGGAGGAAACAAGATGGCCAGCAAACCCTGGACGCTCGGGTCCATTCGCGACATGAACCTGCAACTCGAGGCCGCCTGTCTCGAGCCCGGCTGCGGCTGGACCGCGGCCTATGACGTCAACAAGATGATCGCCGAATTCGGCGCCGACTGCGAGTTACCGACCGGCCAGGGCGGCCTCGCCTGCGAGCAATGCGGCGCGCCGGTGGACTTCGGACTCGTCGCGCTCAAGAAGAGCGCCTGATCGCGTCCAGACCCTCACGGTAGGTCGGATAGCGCAGCGACACACCGAGCACTGATTTCAGGCGATCGTTCCGCGCGCGCCGGCAATCGGCATAGAAGCTCACCGCCATCGGCGACATGGACTGCCGGGCGATATCGAACGGGATGACCGGCGGCGGCGCCACGCCGAGCAGCTTCGCCGCATAGACGATCGGATCGCCCGGCGGCGTCGGCTCGTCATCGGCCGCATTGAAGATGCCGCCCGCGCGCTTGTCGAATGCGGCTTTGATCGCCTGCGCAATATCCGCGACATGGATGCGGTTGAACACCTGCCCCGGCTTGTCGATGATGCGCGCTGTGCCGGCGCGTACATTATCAAGCGCGCTGCGGCCGGGCCCGTAGATGCCGGCAAGCCGCAGGATCGTCACCACCGCGCCAGTGCGGTCACCGAATTGAAGCCAAGCCTGTTCGGCGTCGTAGCGGCGGCGCGTGCGGCCGTCCCTGGCGCGGCATTCGCTGTTTTCATCGACCCAGGCGCCGTCGTGATTGCCGTAGACGCCGAGCGTCGAGAGATAGACCACGTCGCGAACGCGGCCCGCCTTGATGAGCGCATCGCCGCAGCAGGCCAGCACCGGATCGCCCGCCTCGCCCGGCGGCGCGGAGACAAGCAGCGCATCGGCCTGTTCGACGGCTTCTCTCAGTTGCGGAGAAACTGAACCGCCATCGAAAGCCAGCACGGCATCAGCCTGCGTCTCGAGCGCGGCGGCGCGTGCTAGATCGCGTACCGTGGCGACGGTCCGCGCCCACCGCGCCGAATCCGCTGCAAGGTATTGCTGAGCCGAAAAGCCCAGGCCGAAGACGAGGAGGTTGTTCATCGCGAGACCGCTCCGTTTTCCTCCAGCGGCAGCCCGGCGAGAAAATCCCGGGCGGCCTTCAGCGTGCCGATATCGTCGCTGTAGACATGGTCGGCCTCGGGGAAACGCACCATGCGTTTGGGCTCATTCGCCAGCGCAAAGAGCCGCTCGCCGAACCGGATGGGTATGACCCGATCCTTGACGCCGTGCATGATGAGCAGCGGCGCACGCACGCTGCCGATGCGGCGATCCGAATGGAAGCGGTCGCGCAATAGCCAGCGCACCGGCAGATAAGGAAACGCAGCGGCCGCGATGTCCACTGTCGATGTGTAAGGCGCTTCGAGGATCAGCCCGCCGACCGGATGCGCTGCCGCGATGGCGACCGCGACGCCGCTCCCCAATGAATAACCCCACGGCACGATGCGCTGCGGCGCATAGCGCAACGCGGCGAAGCCATAGACCGCTTCCGCATCCGCAATCAGGCCCGCTTCGCTCGGTGTGCCGGAAGAGCCGGCATAACCGCGATAGGACAGCGCGATCAGGCCAGTGCCGTCCTCGACGATGCTGCTGAAGCGCGGCACCCGCCAGGCCAGTACCTCGCCATTGCCGTGAAAGAACAGCACCACCGGCTTGCCGTCGCGCGGCGGCACGTGCCAGGCGATCGCCTTCTCGCCATCCGCCGTTTCGAGGACGATTTCCTGCGCCTGCGCAAAGCCAACTGCAGTCGGCGCGGTGCGCTGGGCCTGCGGCGCCGGATACATCACGGCGCGCTGCATCACATACATCGCCAGGACCACGGCGAGATAGACGCCCAAAGCAATGATCGCGGACCACTTGAGGATGACCATGCCGGACCTGCCTTGCCGGCAGACGGCTCACGCCGCCGCCCGCATCGCCAGCACCTCACATCGCCTTGACGATGCTCTCCGTCATCTTCTTGGCGTCGCCGAGCAGCATCATGGTGTTGTCGCGGTAGAACAGCGGGTTGTCGATGCCGGCATAGCCGGACGCCAGCGAGCGCTTGATGAACATCACGGTGCCGGCCTTCCAGACCTGCAGCACGGGCATGCCGTAGATCGGCGAGGTCTTGTCTTCTTCCGCCGCCGGGTTGGTCACGTCGTTGGCGCCGATGACGAAAGCGATGTCGGCCTGCGCGAATTCCGAGTTGATGTCCTCGAGTTCGAACACCTCGTCGTAGGGCACGTTGGCTTCGGCGAGCAGCACGTTCATGTGGCCCGGCATGCGGCCCGCGACCGGGTGAATGGCGTACTTCACCTCGACGCCCTCGGCCTTGAGCTTGTCGGCCATTTCCTTGAGCGCGTGCTGCGCCTGCGCCACCGCCATGCCGTAGCCCGGCACGATGATGACCTTCTGCGCGTTCTTCATGATGTAGGCGGCATCGTCCGCCGAGCCGAGCTTGACCGGACGCTGTTCGCCGCCGGCGCCGCCGCCGGCCGCAGCGGTCTCGCCGCCGAAGCCGCCGAGGATCACCGAGATGAACGAGCGGTTCATCGCGTGGCACATGATGTAGGACAGGATCGCGCCGGACGAACCGACCAGCGCGCCGGTGATGATCAGCGCCGAGTTGCCGAGCGTGAAGCCGATACCCGCCGCGGCCCAGCCCGAATAGGAGTTGAGCATCGAAATCACGACCGGCATGTCGGCGCCGCCGATCGGGATGATCATCAGGACGCCGAGCACCAGCGCAATGATGGTGATGAGCCAGAAGTCGATCTGGCTCTGCGAATGCACCAGCCCGTAGATGAAGAACACCAGCGCCAGAGCCAGCACGATATTGATGATGTGCCGCCCCGGCAGCATGATCGGCGCACCGCTCATGCGGCCCGACAGCTTGAGGAACGCGATCACCGAGCCGGTGAAGGTCAGCGCGCCGATGGCGACGCCGAGCGCCATTTCGACGAGGCTCGCCTTGTGGATGGCGCCGCGCGTGCCGATGTCGAACGCGGCGGGCGCGTAATAGGCGCCGGCTGCGACCAGCACCGCGGCCATGCCGACCAGCGAGTGGAAGGCCGCGACCAGTTCCGGCATCGAGGTCATCGGCACCTTGCGGGCGATCACCGCGCCGATGGCGCCGCCGATGGCGATGCCGCCGATCACCAAGGCCCAGGACGTGGCGCTGGCCGGCGGATGCGCGGCGAGCGTGGTCAGCACGGCGATGGTCATGCCGACCATGCCGAACAAATTGCCACGGCGGGACGAGTCCGGGCTCGACAGCCCGCGCAGCGCCAGGATGAAGAGGACGCCGGCGATCAGATAGAGGACAGCAGCGAGGTTGGCGCTCATGACCGGACTCCGTCATGCCCGGCCTTGTGCCGGGCATCCACGACTTCAAAGAACATCGTCAAGCAAGACGTGGATGGCCGGGTCAAGCCCGGCCATGACGGCGACATTTTGCGAAGAAGGTTCATTGTCGCCGTCACTTCTTTTTCTTCTGGTACATCGCGAGCATGCGCGAGGTGACCAGGAAGCCGCCGAAAATATTGATCGACGCGAAGATCAGCGCGACGAAGCCGAAGGCACGGGCCCAGAGCGGGCCATTGTCGTCCACCACCAGCGGCACGCCGACCGCGAGCAACGCGCCGACAACGATGACGGAGGAAATAGCGTTGGTGACCGACATCAGCGGCGTGTGCAGCGCCGGCGTCACCGACCAGACCACGTAATAGCCGACGAACACGGCGAGAACGAAAATGGAGAGGCGGAAGACAAAGGGGTCAACCGCGGCTGCAATGTCGTGCATGGATGCCCCCTTACGCCGCCGTCTTCGGCATGAAATTCGGATGCACGACGGCGCCGTCGCGCGTCAGCATGGTCGCCTTGATCAGCTCGTCATCCCAGTTGATGGCGAGCTTCTTCTCCTTCTTGTCGACCATGGTGTCGATGAAGGTGAGAAGGTTCTTGGCGTAAAGCGCCGAGGCCGAAGCCGCGAGGCGGCCCGGCACGTTGAGATGGCCGACGATCTTGGCGGGGCCGACCTGGACTACCTGCCCCGGCACCGCGCCTTCGACATTGCCGCCGCGCTCGACCGCGAGATCGACGATCACCGAACCCGGCTTCATCGACGCCACCATCTCGGCGCTCACCAGCTTCGGCGCCGGACGGCCCGGGATGAGCGCGGTGGTGATGACGATGTCCTGCTTCTTGATGTGCTCGGCAACCAGAGCGGCCTGCTTGGCCTGGTACTCTTTCGACATTTCCTTGGCGTAGCCGCCGGCGGTCTGCGCGTTCTTGAATTCCTCGTCCTCGACGGCGAGGAATTTGGCGCCGAGACTTTCCACCTGCTCCTTGGTGGCGGGGCGAACGTCGGTCGCGGTGACCACGGCGCCGAGACGGCGCGCGGTCGCGATCGCCTGCAGGCCGGCGACGCCGACGCCCATGATGAAGACGCGGGCCGCCGGCACCGTGCCGGCCGCGGTCATCATCATCGGCATGGCGCGGCCGTAGGTTTCCGCACCGTCGATCACGGCGCGGTAGCCGGCGAGGTTGGCCTGCGACGACAGCACGTCCATGGACTGCGCGCGCGTAATGCGCGGCATCAATTCCATGGCGAAGGTTGTCAATCCGGCATCGGCCATCGCCTTGAGCGCGGCGTCGTTGCCGTACGGATCCATGATGGCGAGAACGATGGCGCCCTTCTTGTAGGACGCGATCTCGCCGGTCGAGGGCCGGCGGACCTTGAGGATCATGTCGGCATCGCCGCCGACCACGTCGGCGATGGTCGCCCCGGCCGCTTCATATTCGGCGTCGGGATAACCGGAGGCGTTGCCGGCGCCGCGCGCCACCACGACCTCGGCGCCGAGCGCCTTGAATTTCTTGACGGTCTCGGGGCTCGCCGCAACACGCGGCTCGTTGCCCTCGGTTTCCCGTGCAACCGCAATACGCATCAGACAGCCTCCGCTCGCCCAGCCGAAGGCTTGGGGTCCCGAAACGGCCCCAACCCTACCCGGGCCAGATTATGCGCTAATGAGACAGGGCGGTGAAGCCGAAGATCAGGAAGCTGAGGATAAATGCCACGTAGCTCGGCGTCTTCGAGCCGGAGCCGAGCGCGACGACCAGACCGAGGATGGCGATCAGGAAGACCGGGATCGAGGTCAACCAGTGACCGAGCACGCCGCCCACGGTGAGGCCCAGCAGCAGGTTGATGACATGGATCGTCCCGTCAAACGAGTATTTGACGAAGCTTTCGTAGGTCTGCTCGTGCGCCGGATAGTCATTGCCGGTGGCGGTGGCGTATTCGACGGGCCCGTGATCGGCCATGGTGGACAGTCTCCGTTCGCTTTTCCCTAGCGCCACAGGGGTTAGCGCAATCGCGGCGGCAGGGCAACGGCCCGGAGGCCGCGGCCCCACGATCCCGCTCGTCCCCGCGAAGGCGGGGACCCAGGCGCCGAAACGGCAGGCATTTCGGGACGGCTTCTGGATTCCCGCTTGCGCGGGAATGAACGGAGTATGTGGGCAACGTCCGGGGATTATACCGCTAGGCCGCGGCGAGCCCGGCCTCGGCCAGGGCGGCGTCCTGCCGCGCCGCGACCTCCTCGACTGAAAACCGCTCGATGGCCTCATTGAACAGCCGGTAGAAGTTCAATTCCGCGTCGAGATGCAGGAAGACGGCGCCGAGGCCAATGGCGGCGCGGTCCATGAACACGAACTCGCGCGGCACCTGCACCGGGCCGAGCTTTTTCAGCGCCTGGTGGACCTGGAAAGCCTGTTTGCGGCCGTAGTCCGATGGCTTCACGCCGTCGGCGATGGAGCGGACGCGGTCGTCGAGCAAGGGGCCATAGATGAAGCCGGCCCAGATATTGAGCGTGTCGATCAGTTCCCGGGTCAGGCGACGGAAGCCCCAGGTTTCATAGGCCTGCACCACCCGCGCCTCATCGTTATGCAGCAGCCCCTGATAGAGATCGACCACGCCGGCGACGAAGCGCGGCGGGAAAATCCGGATGCAGCCGTAGTCCATGAGATTGATGCCGGCCGGTTCGCCGTTCTGAGCGAAGACCGAGTAATTGCCGAGATGCGGGTCGCCGTGGATGACGCCGAAGCGGCTGAAGGGAAACCACCAGGCCGTGAACATCGCCGTGGCGAGGCGGTTGCGGGTCTCGAGGCTGTCCTCCTTGTGCGACAGCATCTTGTCGCCCTCCATCCAGTCCATGGTCAGGAGGCGCTTGGTCGATAGCTCCGGCCAGACATTCGGCACGCGGATCAGCGGCTCGTCCTTGAGC
>Ga0182736_1001285_pt1 | contig 26003 bp, 27 predicted proteins | sample eDN5th30CKraftBY_FD_128882 | JGI IMG/M metagenome (GOLD analysis project Ga0182736, IMG submission 128882) | Enriched backyard soil microbial communities from Emeryville, California, USA - eDNA 5th pass 30_C Kraft BY (version 2) (version 2) | ecosystem: Environmental > Terrestrial > Soil >...
CGGAGCTGCTCGAGCTTCCCGATGACCTCGAGATCCAGTCGGCCACGACGTTGGACGGCTCCGACGGACGCATCGCGACCATCGTCGGCACGACCGCCGAGACGCCCGAAGCGCTGCTCGATCGATACAAGGAGACCCTCGCGGCTTGGGACATCTCGGGGGAGAGCACCTCGACGGGCGGTGGCTCGACGCTGACGGGTGCCCAGTGGGACAACGGCGAGGAGCGGGTCACCTTCGCCGCGAGCACGGGGGTGGCCGAGGGCGAGACGTTTCTCACCATCGGACACACCACCCTCAGCTGACCGCGGTCGATCGACGACGAAGCACCCGGCGTCGCCGCGACGGTGGACCCAACCGCGATCGAGCACTGGGCCGCACCGCAGGTGCATGCATGTCGCGCGAGTACGGTCCGTTCGGTGGGCCTCGAGGAGACCATGGGCGGCTACGCATCGAGGCTGGAGGCCGAGCGGTTCGTGGGGCGCGACGACGTGCTGGCGGTTGCCGCCGGTGTGCTCCGAGGCGGATCGGCTCAGCGCATCGTCTACTTGCACGGGCCTGGAGGCGTCGGCAAGAGCGCATTGCTCCGGACGATCGAATCCCAGGTCCGGAGCGACGGACGGCCGGTGGTGCGGATCGACGGCCGGCTGGTGGGGGCGACCCGTCGCGATCTGCGCCAGGCCCTCGCCCCGGTGTGCGAAGACTCGGTCATCCTGTGCGACGAGATCGATGAGCTGGCTGCGCTGCGCGTCGAGTTGCGAGATGCCGTTCTGGAGATGGTCCCGGCATCGGGCCGCGTCGTGCTCGCGGGGCGCGCTGCTCCCGATCGGATCTGGTTCGACGGTGTGCTGCAGACCATCACGGTGGCGGTGCCGGTCCGGCCGCTGACGCGCGACGCGTCACGGGATCTTCTCGCCCGACAGGGTGTGCCCGCGGCCGACATCGACTCCCTCGTCGACTGGGCCGCGGGCTACCCCCTCGCTCTCACGCTCACCGCTGCGCTCCCAGCGTCGACCTCGCCGCCGCATCCGTCGTCGTCCCCGAAGCCCCAGGCGAACGACGACGGGAGCCACTCGTTCCTCGATGCCCTCCTGTTGGAGCGGCTTGGGGGCAGCGAGCTCATTGGCGTGGACCCCGACCTGCTCGATGTGGCGTCGATCGCGCCGACCGTCGACGGGCCGTTGCTCGCGTCCGTGCTCCCGGGCCGGCCGACCCGTGAGGGAACAAAGGCGCTGCGCGCCCTCAGCATCGCTGAGCCGATCGGCCGCCGATCCACCTTGCACCCGCTGGCCCGCTCGGCGCTGCGGACTCGGCTGCGGCGTACGGACCCCGAACGCCATCGAACGCTTGTGGTGCGCATCGCCGCCCACCTCCACCGTCGTGCCCTCGCTGGTGACGCGGATGCCGCGCTCGAGCTGGCCTCGCTCGTCGAGGAGCCCGAGCTGCGCTTGGGCGCGGAGCGGAGCACGACGTTCTACGGCGACGTGCCCCGCCCCGGCGACCTCGAAGCGATGACCGCGGCGACGGGAGCAGGCCGCTCGGCCTGGTTCGAACGCCTCACCCGCTGGTGCGACGAGCGGCCGGGCCAGGCCATCGCGGTACGGCGGGTCGACGGAACCCTCATCGGCATGTCCGTGGTGTGCATGGCACGTGATGTTCCGGCCTGGGCCGAGGACCACATCGAGACCGGACCGGTGCTGACGTGGCTCGAGGCTCGCGGGATGCTCGACGATGCTGCGCTCACCCACGACACCGTCTTGCTCGACCCGACGCTCGACCCCGTCACGCGGGCAGAGGTGGTCCGAGTCGGCAACGCTGCAACCATGGCGATGGGTGCGGTGCGCAACCCGCGCTACGTGGTGGCCACGGCGAGTACCTCGACCGATCACCGCAGGATCGCGCCGCTCCACTACGAACCGATCGAGGAGCTCCGGCGGAGCGATGCCGAGCGCGAGCTCATCACCCGGTGGACGGACTTCGGACCCGGAGGGATCGTCGGCCAGATGTACCGGCTCGTCCTGGCGGAGCAAGGCCAAGCCGTGCCCGAGGCCGGGCTCGGATCGCCGGTCGGTGGAGCGGTCGTGGCGGCGCTCCGTCAGTTCCACGACGACGACGCACTGAGCGCCAGCGTGCTCGCCAGCGTCGAGGGTACGACCGCCGAGCGCGCCGACGCCGCACGTGAGGCGGTGCGCTCGGCCGTTGATGCCGCCTTTGACGGTTCTTCCGAAGACCAGGAGCTGCGCTTGGCGATCGTCCGGGCCTATCTCGACCCCGATGGCGGCCACGGCATCGCCCAGCGGGAGCTCAACATGAGCCGGTCGAGCTTCTACCGCTTCCTCCAGAAGGCCCGCTACCGCCTCCTTTCCGACACGTGAGCGCACGCCGTGTGACCTTGCTCAGAAACCGGCGATGTACGACTGGAACCCGGGATCTTCGAGGAGCAGGCTCCAGTAGTCGACGCCGTAGTAGAAGGTGGCAGCCATCGTTCGGATCTCGGCATCGGTCTTGGTTCCATGGCCGAGCCGCCAGATGATCGCCGCGATTATCGTGTTGCTCGAGGCCTTCACGAACTCGTTGCTCTCGGAGAACTGCACCATCAGCGCCGACCGCTTGAATCCGTGATCGAGTCGTGTGACCCAGTAGGCGCGCCCAGACGGATCCGGACCGCGATCCAGGACGTTGTGGTAGACGAGGTCCACGAACTGGCTGTTGGACAGCTTGCCGTAGGTCTTGGCGAACTCGTTCGAAGCCGTCATGGAGGCGGCAAGCGTGTTGAGGGTGGTACCCGCCCGCCTCCGCTTGAGCCAGTACGCCAGGCCGTCGGGATCGGGGAGCCGCTTGAAGACCGCCGTGTAGAGCCGTGCGACTGGCATCGCCGCGTTCACGCCCGGACTCGACAGGTCATCGGCGATCCAACCCGGCTGCTTGTCGTGACCGTTGGCGTAGGCGCTCGCCGTCGTGGCATACGCGGAGGCTGCGGGCTCCTGGTTGAGGAACACGCGCGACACGGCACGGGTCAGGTGGGTCGTCGAGGTGAACGCCACGAGTGGCTGGCTCCACGACACGACGTACGAGCCGTCGGCGGTCTGCCCCGAAGCGCTGGTGTAGCCGTCGATCGCGATCTTGTACTTGACCGACCCGGTGGTGCCGGGCGTCGTGCGGAGGAACGAGACCTTGCTCGTGCGGTTGGCACTGCTCGCATCGTCGTTCTCTGCCACCAGGGCTCCGTTGTCTGCCCGGTAGACGGCGAGGCGGGTGTCGAAGTCGCTGCCGGCGGTGACGATGTCGATTCGGGCGGTGCGTCCCTGGAGCGTCCGGAAGTCGAGCCAGACGGACTTGGCGGCTGCCTGGCCGGCATGTGCGGGTTCGCCGACCTCCTTCGTCGCCCAGCAGGTGATCCCGTGGGTGGTGAACACCGTTGTGGTGAAGTCCTGGCCGTTCGCCCGGTTGTCGTTGCTCGGTGGGTCCGGGAGGTAGTCGGTCGAGCAGTTGGTGGCGGCCGAAACCGGTGACGGGGCCACCGTGACCGCAAGGCAGCCGGCTGCGATGGCGTAGACGAACGCTCGGCGGACGAGAGAAGGAGCCATGGTCGAGCCTTTCCAAGGGCGCGGGAGCGCTCAGATCGTGGCGCGTTGGCGATGGCGGATCGAGGCCGGGTGGTCCCAACGCGGTCTCAAGTCGGGCGCCGTCGTCATCGGATCGCCGCCTCGATGTCGCTCGGTCGCAGCGTGAGGGAACGAGTGCACAACGCGATCTGAGCAGCCTGTTGAGGCTGAGGAGAGATGATGAGATCGTGCGGAATGCGCGCAGCACTCCAGACGAGCGGCGCCAGCACCGGTGAAGCACTCCACTGACTCCTAGGGCCTGATGCCCTTTGCCAGGTCCCCGCATCTTGACCCAGACAGACGAACCATCCCAAGGATTCGGCACGTCCGACTGAACCGCTTCGGGCGGTGGGAGCGTAGGAGCGGCATGGATCCGTGCTCCGATGCGCAGGAACGCGTCGCCGGCCTGCTCTTCGACGGGCTGGCGGACGACGAGCATCAGGCCCTCGACGAGCACCTCGCCGGGTGCGCTGCCTGTCGGACCGAGCTCGACGAGCTGACTGCGCTGGCCGTGATGGTGCAGGACCACGGAACGCACCGTCCGAAGGTCGAGCCGCTGGCCGAGGCCGATCCGGTCGTGGCCCGAACCCGACCGGCGGGTCGTCGCGCCCGGCCCCTGGTCCTGGCGGGAGCGCTGGCCGTCGTCGGCCTGATCGCCGTCGTCGCGCTCGTCCTGCGGTCGGCCTCCCCCGATCCTGTGGAGGCGGCCCTGGTGGGTGAAGCCGACGGCACGGTCACCCTGCACGAGCTGGACTCCGGGGTGGGCATCGAGGTCCGCCTCGCCGGGCTCGACGACCTGGAGCGCGGCACCTACGAGACGTGGATGGTCGGGGCGGACGGATCGACGGTGAGCGCCGGGAGCTTCGAGGCGAGCGACGGCGGCCGCGCCTCCGTCGCGCTCCACACCACCGGCGACGTCGACCACTACCGGGTGCTCCTCGTCACCGCCGAGCCCGACCGCCGTGACCCGGCGCGCAACGGCCCGACCGTCGCCGAGGCGTCGCTCCCCGACCCAGGACGCTGATCCACCGCTCGCCGCGTGCGCGGCGACACCGACCGACCACCACCCCGACAGGAGGGGCCCCATGAACCTCGGACCCGCAGAACTGATGATCATCCTCGTGATCGCGCTCGTGCTCTTCGGCGGCAAGAAGCTGCCCGGGCTCGCCCGCAGCCTCGGCGAGGCCCAGAACGAGTTCCGCAAGGGCGTCGAGGGCACCGGCAGCGAGCCGGCCGCCACGGTGCCGGCCGAGCCGCGTGCGGTCGCTCCCGAGGAGTGACCGCACCTAGGTGAGCGGGATCCCCAGGTCCTCGGCGGCACGACGCAGCGCCCGCAGGCCGTGGAACGACCGGGTCTTCACTGTGCCCAGCGGGATGTCGAGGCGCTCGGCGATCTCGCGCTGGGTCAGCCCGTCGACGAACGCGAGCACGACGACGTGGCGCTGCTCGGCGGACAGGTGGTCGAGAAGCTGATCAACCACGGCGGCGGCGACGATGCGATCCGCCTGGTCGGCGACATCGTCCGCGGGAACCATCCGCTCCACAGGGACGGGGTGGCGGCGCCGGGTCCGCAGCGCGTCCGCCAGGGCCGAGCGGGCCAGGATGAACAGCCACGCGGCGGCGGTGCCGCGTGCCGGGTCGAACCGGTCGCGGCGGCGCCACAGCCGCTGGAACGTCTCGGCGACCACCTCGTCGGCCAGGGCCGCATCGGCGTGGCGCCGCCGCACCCAGCTGCAGATCTCGGGCCGGTACCGCCGTTCCAGCTCGCCCAGCGCCGCCCCATCGGCATCGGAGCCGGCGAGTGCGGCCAGGAGGGCCTCGTCGCTGCTGGCGGCGAGGTCGAAGCGGCGATCCACCCGGCCAAGGGTCGCGGCCGGAGCACACACAGAGCCAGTCAGGCTGACACCAGCCGCGTCCTTCGCCGCCGCAGGCCAAGTCCCATCAAGCGATGTCTAGCCTTGGATTCGCTCACACCGGCCCGAAATCACGCCGCACGTCGCACGCCGATCAGCAATCGCCAACGACGCTGCCACGGACTTCTCGTGCACGATCAGGGGAGGGGTGCGGGCTGAGACAGGCAGTGGGACTGAGTGCAGTGCAGCCGACGCCTCCCCATGCGCGCACAGGCGAAAGGTGTCGCACCGATGGGCGTGTGTGAATCGAACCTGTCCGTTTACGGACAGGACACTGCCGGGAGACGCCCCCTTCCTACGTTGCGCCTCGACCGTTGAGGCGCACGCGCTGCGTGCCAGGAAGGGAGTTGCTGTCATGGCTACAGGCCACGAACGAATCCGGGCGGGAGGGCGATCATGAGGGGTCGCTACAAGAAGCTGATCATCGGTGGTGCGGCCACAGTCGGAGCGACCGCATGCGGCCTCCTCGCCGCCGACATCGCTGGGGCGCAGGGCACAGCGCCGCTCGATGAGTTCGTCACCCAGGTCAACCTGTTGTGGGTGATCCTCGGGGCCGTCCTCGTCATCTTCATGCAGGCCGGGTTCGCCCTGGTCGAGACCGGCTTCTGCCGTGCCAAGCATGCGGCACACGTCGTGTCGACGAACTTCGCCATTTTCGGGATCGGGTTCGTCGCCTTCTTCCTCATCGGGTTCCCGCTGGCGTTCGGCGGCTACTCGTCGGCGCTGATCGGCTTCGACAACCCGGTCGGGAAGGCCATCGTGGGATCGGGGGAGTGGATCTTCCTCTACGGCGGGGGTTGGGCCGGGTCCGGCAAGGCCTTCTACACCGCTGGAGGCATGGCCTTCTTCCTCTACATGGTCGCCTTCATGGACACGGTGGCGACCATCCCGACCGGGGCCATGGCTGAGCGGTGGAAGTGGAACGCGTTCGTCGGCTGGGGCTTCTTCTGCGGCGCCATCTACTACCCGCTCTTCGCCGCCTGGACCTGGGGCGGCGGCTGGCTCGCCCAGCTCGGCAACTCCCAGGGTTGGGGTGCCGGCTACACGGACTTCGCTGGTTCAGGCGTCGTTCACGCGGTCGGCGGAGTGGCTGGCCTGGCCGGTGCGATCGTCCTCGGACCGCGTATCGGCAAGTTCAACAAGGACGGCTCGGCGAACACCATCCCCGGCCACCACATCCCGATGGCCATGCTCGGCACGTTCATCCTGCTGTTCGGCTGGTTCGGGTTCAACGCCGCATCGACGCTCGCCGTCAACGACATCCGCTTTGCTGTCGTCGCCACGAACACGGCGATCGCCGGCGCCTTCGGCGCTGTGACGACGATGTTCTTCATGCAGATGAAGACGGGGAAGCCCGACCCCGGGATGATGGTCAACGGGATGCTGGGCGGTCTCGTGGCCATCACGGCACCCTGCGCGTTCGTGCAGCCGTGGGCCGCGATGGTGATCGGCATCCTCGCCGGCATCCTCGTCCCGGTCGCCGCGGAGTTCATCGAGAAGCGCGGAATCGACGACCCGGTCGGCGCGGTCGCGGTGCACGGCATCGGCGGCACGTTCGGCGTGCTCGCCGTCGGCATCTTCGCCGATGGCCAGTACGGCGCCGGCTGGAACGGCTCCGACGTGAAGGGCATCACCGGGGTGCTCTACGGCAGCGACGGCGTCGGTCAGCTGATCTCGCAGGCCATCGGCGTCCTCGTCATCTGGACGGTGATCTTCGGCATCGCCTTCGCTTTCTTCAAGCTCCAGGACAAGCTCATGAAGGGCGGCATCCGGCCCACAGCCGACATGGAGCTCGAGGGTATGGACCTCCCCGAGATGGGGGCGCTGGCCTACCCGGAGTTCCACCTCCACGGCGGGGAGGTCACCGGCTCGGGCGGCGGGAGCCCCACCGAGGGCGAGGTGCGGGTCTGAGACGCACCCGCTGAACACCTGACGCATCTGCATCCGGTTGCTCCATCGGCCGGCCACGCAGATGGGTGGGCGTCGTCGGACCCAGCTCGGGTTCGACGACGCCCGCCACGCGGCGCACCCTGCGCCGCAATCGGCCTGACCCTCGACCGCACGACACCTGAGAGGAGGAGCGGCGCCCGCGCCGAGTGACCGACGTGCTCCTGGTCCTTCTCATCGCCCCGTTCCTCGGCGGCCTCGCCCTGATCGCCACAGGCAGCCCGCTTGGCCGCCGGTCGTTCCTCGTCGCTGCGGTGTTTCCGATGGCGGCGTTCGCCTGGGCTGCAGCGCACGTCTCCGGAGTCGTCGATGGGTCCGTGCCCTCGGCAGGGTTCTCGTGGGTGCCCGAGCTCGGGTTGGCTATCGACCTTCGGCTGGACGCCTTCAGCCTCCTGTTCGTCCTCCTCGTCGGCGGCATCGGAACCCTCGTCCAGCTCTACGCCAGCCGCTACTTCGGCGCCGGACGGTCTGGTCTCCACCGCCTGGCCGGCCTCCTCCTGGTCTTCACCGCTTCGATGCTGGGGCTCGTCACCGCTGCGAACCTCCTGGTGCTGTTCGTCTGCTGGGAGCTGACCTCGATCACGTCGTACCTGCTGATCGGCTGGGCGGACGAGGACCCGAAGGCCCGGGCGGCTGCGCTGCAGGCGCTGCTCACCACCGGTCTGGGCGGCATCGCGATGCTCGGCGGCTTCGTGTTGATCGGCCAGGCGGCCGGCACCTACGACCTGGCAGCGCTCGCCGCCGATCCACCGAGCGGCGCCGCGGTGACCGCCGGCCTCCTCCTCGTGCTCCTCGGGGCGTTCACCAAGTCGGCGCAGTTCCCCTTCTCCGCCTGGCTCCCGGGTGCCATGGTCGCGCCGACGCCGGTCAGCGCCTTCCTCCACTCGGCGACCATGGTCAAGGCCGGGGTGTACCTGATCGCCCGCTTCGCCCCCGTCTTCGCCGAGCAAGCGGGCTGGCGACCCATCGTGGCTGTCGTCGGCCTGGCCACGATGCTCACCGGCGGCTGGCGGGCTCTGCAGCAGTACGACCTCAAGCGGATCTTGGCGCACGGAACCGTGAGCCAGCTCGGCTTCCTCGTCGTGCTCCTCGGCCTTGGAGCGCCGGAGACGACCGCCGCGGGCGTGATCGTGCTGCTCGCCCATGCGCTCTTCAAGGCTGGGCTCTTCCTCGTGGTCGGGGTGATCGACCACCAAGCCGGTACCCGGGACATCCGACAGCTCGGCCGCTATGGACGCGGTTGGGGCGGGCCGATGCTGATCGCCGTTGCCTGTGGTGCGTCGATGGCAGGGATCCCGCCGATGCTCGGCTTCATCGGCAAGGAGGCGGCGTACGCCTCGCTCGTCCACTCCGACCTGATCGGTGGACCGCTCGTCCTGGCCGGTCTGGTCGCGGGGTCGGTGCTGACATTCGCCTACACGGCGCGGCTCCTGCTCGGCGCGTTCCGGCCCGGCCTGGTCACCGAGGGAAGGGTGGAGACAGGGGCATCGCTCAGCCCGCCTGCGGCTCCGTCGGTCTGGTTCTGGCTGCCGGCGGGGGTCCTCGGAGGGCTCACGGTGCTCTTCGGCCTCGTACCCGGCCTCGTCTCGAGCCTGGTCGAGGCCGCCGCGCACTCGCTGGACCCAGCGTGCGAGGGCGAGCACCTGGCGCTGTGGCACGGCCTCAACGCCGCACTGGTCCTCTCCGGGGTCACGGTGCTCCTCGGCGTCGCGCTCACCGTCGCGGGACCATCGCTGGCCCGATTCCAACGGAGGGTCCCGAGCCTGGCGGTGGGCGAGCGGGGCTACCTCGGTTGCATCCGGGGGTTGAACCTCCTGGCCGACCGGACGACGGGAGTCGTGCAGTCAGGATCACTCCCCGTCTACATCGGCGTGATACTGCTCACCGCGGTCGTCGTCCCTGGATGGGCGCTGCTCGCTGCGCCGTTCCCGGCTGCGCCTCCGCTGGTGACGGGTCCCGGCGACTGGGCCGCAGCGGTGCTGATGGTCGTCGGCGGCGCAGCGGCGGTGGTCGTCAAGCACCGGATGGCTGCCGTGTTGTGCTTCGGGGCGGTGGGGTACGGCATGGCGCTCGTCTTCGTGCTCCAGGGGGCACCCGACCTTGCTCTGACTCAGGTGTGCGTGGACACCATCGGCGCGGTCATCTTCGTCCTGGTCCTCCGGCACCTCCCGGCCTGGTTCGACGACCGCCCGTCTCCGGCGGTGCGCGGAGGGCGGCTCGCCGTCTCCACAGCGGTCGGGGTCTTCGTGTTCGCGTTCATCCTGATCGCCGGAGGAGCCCGCGTCGACCCGACAATCTCGACGGAGTTCGTCGCACGCGCCTACGAAGAGGGTGGCGGCCGCAACGTCGTCAACGTCGTGCTCGTCGACATCCGCGGGTTCGACACCATGGGCGAGATCACGGTGCTGGCCGTGGCCTCGATGGGGGTCTACGCCCTCGCTCGGCTGTCCCGGCGGGAGAGCCGGTCGGACCGGTCCTTCAGCCCGGTGCGAGGGAAGGCCGAGCGCTCGTGAGGCGGTCGCTCATCCTCGACGTCGTCGTGCGCCTGGTGTTCCACTCGGCACTCCTTCTCGGTCTCTTCCTGCTGTTCACGGGGCACAACCGTCCGGGTGGCGGGTTCGTGGGCGGGTTGGTCGTGGGAGCCGCGATCGCGCTGCGTTACGTGGCGGGCGGCATCGACGAGGTCCGCGCCACCCTGCCGACGCGGCCCTGGACGCTGCTCGGATCGGGTCTCGCCACCGCCACCATCACCGCGCTGGTTCCGCTGATCTTCGGCCGCCAGCTGATGGAGCACGCGAAGCTGGACGCGCACCTCGGAGCCCTCGGTTCGTTCCACCTCAACACGGCCCTCTTCTTCGACATCGGTGTGGCGCAGGTCGTGGTGGGCATGGTGCTCCTCCTCCTCGTCGCGTTCGGCGAGCGGCTGCCCCTGTTCGGCGCGCCGTGGCTACTCAAGGAGGACCGGCCGTGAGCCTCGTCCTCGCTTTCACGACGGCCCTGCTGTTCTCGTTCGGCACCTGGCTGCTCCTCCAACGGCGGCTCTCGAGGATCGTCATCGGTCTGGGCCTCATCGGCCACGGGGCCAATCTCCTGCTGCTCCAGACCGGTGAGCGCCGCGGCGTCGCACCGTTCGTCGGCTCGCTCGCCGGCAGGACGGTCGCCGACCCGATGCCACAGGCCCTTGCCCTCACGGCGATCGTGATCTCGTTCGGCGTGACCGCCCTGCTCCTTGCGCTGGCCTACCGGAGCTGGCAGCTCACCGGAGATGATCTGGTCGAGGACGACCTGGAGGACCGCCGGATCGCGCAGCGCCGGGAGATCGACGAGGACGTTGCAGACCAGCGCGTCCAGACCGCCGCGGAGCTGTCAGCCGAGACCGCACAGCCAGCCGCCATGACCGGGGAGGACGGGTGATGCGCATCCTGCTCCCACTACCCGTCGTGCTCCCGCTTCTCGGTGCCGGGCTGTCGATGGCTGCGGCTCGGCGACGGTGGCTGCAACGGCTCATCGGGATCGCCGTCTTGACGACCACGACAGCGGTGTCCGTTGCGATCCTGGTGCAGGTCGACCGCCATGGCCCGGCAGCGGCGTTCATGGGTGGCTGGCGGGCCCCCGTCGGCATCGCGCTGGTCGCCGACCGGTTCGCAGGTCTGATGCTGGTGATCGCTTCGCCGGTGCTTCTCGCCGTGCTCGTGTTCGCTACGGGTCAGCCGGGGACCGAGAGGGAACAGCCCGCCTTCCACCCTGTCTACCTCGTGCTCGCGGCCGGCATCGGCCTTTCGTTCCTCACCGGGGACCTATTCAACATGTTCGTGGCCTTCGAGATGATGCTGACGGCCAGCTACGTCCTGATGACCCTTGGAGGTCGGGCGGACCAAGTGCGCACCGGGATGACCTACGTCGTCATCAGCCTGATCGCGTCGACCCTGCTTGTCGCCACCATCGGTCTGCTCTATGCGGCCACGGGCACGGTCAACATGGCGCAGCTCGCCGAGCGCATCCCGCACCTCCCCACCGGGCTCCGGGTGGCGTTCGCCCTCCTGCTCTTCATCGTCTTCGGCATCAAGGCCGCCGTGTTCCCGCTGTTCTTCTGGCTGCCCGACAGCTACCCGTCGGCCCCGACGGCGGTCACGGCGGTCTTCGCGGGTCTTCTCACCAAGGTCGGCGTCTACTGCATCATCAGAACCCAGACCTTGATGGTCCTCCCAGGTGATCGGCCCATCGGTTTCATGCTCGCGATCGCCTGCCTGACGATGGTCATCGGTGTCCTCGGGGCCATCGCCCAGAACGACATCAAGCGGATCCTCAGCTTCCACATCGTCAGCCAGATCGGGTACATGGTGCTCGGGCTCGCGCTGTTCACGGTCGCCGGAGTCGGAGCGGCGATCCTCTACCTGGTCAACCAGATCGTGCTGAAGGCGACCCTGCTGCTGGGTGCGGGGGTCGTCGACCACGCCGCCGGTTCGTCTCGGCTGGCCGAGATCGGTGGCCTTGCCCGCCGGTTTCCGATCGTAGGTTGGCTGTTCCTCCTCCCTGCCCTCAGTCTCGCCGGGGTCCCGCCCCTGTCGGGCTTCGTCGCGAAGCTGTCGGTCATCGACGCAGGGTTCGCCCACGCCTCATGGGTCGCGGTGGGCATCGCGCTCGCGGTCAGCGTCCTCACGCTGTACTCGATGACCAAGATCTGGGGCGGTGCCTTCTGGGGCGAAGTGGAGGTCGTCTCCGAGCCCGGCGACGCCAGGTCGGCGCGCCTGGGAGGAACCACGCCGATGCTCGCCTCGACGGGTGCGCTCGTCCTCGGCTCGCTGGCGCTCGCCGTCTTCGCCGGCCCGCTCTTCGCCCTGTGCGAGCGTGCCGCCGCCGATCTCCTCGACCCTTCTGCGTACATCCAGGTGGTGCTGCCATGAAGCCGGGATCGGCGCTGCTCGGCCGGGGGGTGATCGCTGTCTGGCTGCTGGTCATGTGGCTCCTGCTGTGGGGCGATCTCAGCCTCGCGAACGTCGCCAGCGGGGCCGTGCTGGCACTGGGCCTCGTGGTGGTGTTCCCGCCTGGCGAGACGAACGACGACCCGATCGTGGTCCGGCCGTGGGCGGCGGCTTCATTCGGCGTCTGGTTCCTCTGGGCGCTCATCCAGACGAACGTCGCCGTCGCCAAGGAGGTGGTGCTGCCATCGGCCCGCTCGGACATCGAGCCGGCTGTCGTGGCCTGCTTCCTGCGCACGAGGTCCGGTCGGCTCGCCACCATCGTGGCGAACGCGATCACGCTCACGCCGGGCACGCTCACGGTGGACGCCCGAGGCCGTCCCGCCGTCCTGTATGTCCACGTGCTCTCGTTCGAGAGCGTCGAGGCCACCCGAGCGGAGGTGGAGGACCTCGAGGACCGCGTCCTCCGAGCGTTCGGCACGGCCGAGGAGCTCGCCCTGGCCGCCGCACCGGGGAGGGTCGTCGAGTGATCCCGGTGGCGCTCGGCTTGATCTCGGTGGGGGGAGCGGGGTTCCTCTACCGCCTGGTACGGGGGCCGTCCCTCGCAGACCGCATCGTCGCGCTCGACGGTCTGCTCACCATCATCGTGACCGGCGTGCTCGCATGGAGCGCCTACCGGCGCGACGCCACCTACCTGACCGTAGGTGTGGTCGTGGCTCTGGTCGCGTTCCTCGGCACCTCGGCCTTCGCTCGCTTCGTGGAAGGTCGACGACGGTGATGGCGGTGCTGGGCGGTGTCCTTGTCGTGCTGGGCGCCGCCCTGGTCGCGCTCGCGGGCATCGGGCAGGTCCGCTTCGCCGACCTGTTCACACGCATGCACATCGCCACCAAACCCTCGACGCTCGGGATTCTGCTGGTCGCCGCCGGAGCGATGTGTCGGATCGAGGCCCTCAGCGGCCTGACCCTGCTCCTGTTGATCGTCGTCCTCCAGTTCATCACCGGCCCGGTCTCGGCCCACCTCGTCGGGCGAGCGGCACACCGTCACGGCGACTGGGATCGAGACGGCGCGGTCGTCGATCAGCTCGCCGAGGTGGACGAACTGTGACCGCCGACCCGGCGGCCGGGGGCGGGTGACGTGGGGCAGCCCGGTCCAGCCAGCGATCTGGTCGCCACCGCAACCTCATGGGGTGCCGCCGTCGGGGTCGAGGTACGCCGCTGGCCCGACCTTGCGGGAAGCCACCTAGGTCGGTCCGGTCTGGTGCTCTACCTGGTCGAACCGGACGCCGAGCCTCCTACGTGTCCACGCACCCAGGACTGGATGCGACTGCCCTTCGATCTAGACGACTTCGCTGCGCGGTGCGGCCGCCTCGTCGAGAGCGCCCGTTCGCCCGCGATATCGACGGTCAGGCTCGACGACGACGACATCCTTCGCGTCGGCAGCGAGATCCGAGTGCTGCCCCCGATCGAAGCCCGTCTCCTCCGGCGGCTCCTGCGGCGACCCGGCGCCGTCGTCTCGTACGACTCGCTGCTCCGGGCGATCTGGCCGGATGCACGCCACGTCGACCGGAGGAACGTCAGCGGACCGGTCCGGCGGCTCCGAGAACGACTCGTCGGCCTGCCGATCGGGGTCGAGGCGGTCTGGGGTCGCGGTCTGCGCGTGGCCGAGGAACTGCCCGACGAGGTCCACCGCCGCCCCGGCCGGCCGCTTCCGAGCCAGGGCGTCCACCCGAACACGCAACGTCTCGGACACAGAGGCGAAACACTCGACCCTTAGCGTCGAACGCGTGGTCTCCGCCTCCCGCGCCTCCGTCCAGTCGGCACCTGCGATCGTGCGCTGGCCCATCGGAGCCGAGCAGCGGTGGGAACGTGCGGGCGGCGGTGAGCGCTCGCTCCTGGTGGTCGAGCGCGGGACGCGTGTGCCTCCGCTGGGCCCCGGCGAAGATTGGGTGTGGTCCGATGCGAACGAGCAGGAGGTCGCACGCCGACTCCTGGATCTAGGCGACCGAGCGCTCCCTGCTGCGGCTTCGGCGGCCGTCCCCCTTCCAGCCGGCCTCGGCGAGGAGCAGTACCAGGTGGCCGCCCGCCTGGCCGCAGCGGCAGGGGTGCTCGTCCCGAGGGCAGACCTGCCCTCGGATGACCTCGATGCACGGATCGAGTCGCTTCGTGCTCCCATGGCACGCGCAGGGTGGGAAATCCTCACCGTGGCCCGGGTGGGGTTCGTCCTCACCCAGGTCACGACCAGCGGGACACGAGCACCGTGACGATGGAGCGGCGCTCGTCCCGACCGGCTCGGGTCGCAAGTGCCACGGTCTGCGCGTTGGCGCTGCTGGCTGTCGTCGCCTGGCCGTCGGCATGCGACGCGATCGCGTCCGTGGCAGCGAGTCGAACCGATTTGCCGGTGAGCGAGGGCTCCGTCCTCGTTGCCTCCATGGCCGGCACACCGGCGCCCCCGTCCATCCCTTCGGCAGCACGTAGCACCCACGGGTCCTTCGTGCGGGTGAGCCGGGTCGCATCGATCGGCGCCGTTCGCCCAAAGGTGACAACCACCGGTTCCGCCGCCGTCGCCGCACTCGTGCTGGCGACCCTCCACGCGCTCACGTTGTCCCGGCTCTGCCGGCCGGCCGCCGGCGCTCGCCGGGCGATGCCCTCAGCACGCGGTCCTGACCCGGCGCGCGCCCCTCCCCGATCTCTGGGTTCCCCAGCGGATGGCCATACGGCGATCCGCACGGACCTGGCCCGCCACCGCGGGCTCGAACTCGGAGGAAGCACATGTTCGACACGCAAGCGGCGAGCGACCCCGTCGCCGTCACCCTGTCGTGGACCGCATCTCGCGGCATCGACATCCGCACCTGGCCCGAGGACGGACGGCCGACCTCGAACGACCACCCGGTGCTCTATCTCGTACCGGTCGACGTCGAGCCGCCTCGGTGCACGCTGCTGGACGACTGGATCCGCGTCCCGCTCGACATCGAGGAGCTGAGGGCGAGGTCCGACCGCCTGCTCGCTCGCGCCGCAGCCCAAGGAGCGACCCTGATCCGGGTCGACGACGACGGTGTGCTCCACGTCGGCGATGCCGTTGTGATCTTGAGTGAGCAGGAGTCCCGGCTGATGCGCGCCCTGGCGGAGAAGCGGGGCCAGCTCGTGCTCCGGGAGGATCTCCACCGCGCCATCTGGACCGATGGCGAACCGAACGACGCACGAGCTCTGGACAACCGCATCAAGACGCTGCGTCATCGGATCAAGGGCCTGCCCATCAAGGTCCACACGATCCGGGGCTGGGGTCTCCTGCTCGATACCACGCCAGCGTGAGCGAGGCCGGGCCCGGGAGTACGTCGCCTGGCTTTGGCTTCTCGACTACCATGTTCTTCTGTGTTCGCCCCGCCGCAGTGGATCCTGTCCCACGCCGGGACGAACGGCCAACTCTCGACGTGGGGCGCCATGCTGGCTGGTTCGGCGCCGCCTGCTTCGGTTCCCTGCTGAAGCTGAGGGTCCCCTGGTTGCGTTGGCGTAGCTCGTAGGTCCCTCTTGCCGGCCTGGTGGTCGGCTCGTCGGGACTTGGAGCACGCATGGAGACGGATGGACGCCCTCGACGGGCGTGGTGGCACGCTGGTCGTTCGATGGCGCTGGGCGTCACCGGAGCCGGTTCGGGCATGGCGGCAGCGCCATGAGCGGCATCATCTTGGTGTTCCTCCTCGCATCGGGAGGCGCCTTCCTGCTCTCGCGCCGGCCGCGGCTGGCTCTGGCGACCGCAGCGGTGCCGCTTGTGGCCACGGGCCTGTGGCTGGCGTGGCTGTCCGCCCGTGTGCTCGATGGCGAGAGGTTCGCAGCGCAGGTGTCCTGGGTTCCCTCGCTTGGTGTGGACCTGTCGTTCCGCGTCGACGGGTTCGGATGGCTGCTCGGGCTCATCATCTCCGGAGTCGGCCTGGTGGTGCTGGGCTATGCAGCGGGCTACTTCGGTGACGTCAACGGGCGCCGCACAGCCCGGTTCGCAGGACTCCTCACGATCTTCGCCGGCGCCATGTGCGGGGTGGTCCTGGCGGACGACGTCTGGACCCTGTTCGTCTTCTGGGAGATTACGTCCGTCACGTCGTTCCTGTTGATCGGGTTGGACGACCGCACCGCCGGTGCGCGCTTCTCGGCCCTCCGAGCGCTGCTGGTGACGTCGATGGGCGGGCTGGCGATGCTGGGCGGGTTCGCGCTGCTCGTCGGCGAGGTGGGCTCCTCGTCGTTCGCTGCGGTCCGTGGAGCTGATGTCACCGAGCCGCAGGTGGCCGTGGCGCTCGTCCTGGTGCTGGTCGGGGCGTTCACGAAGTCGGCGCAGGTACCGTTCCACTTCTGGCTGCCTGGGGCGATGGCGGCACCGACGCCGGTGTCGGCGTACCTGCACTCGGCGACGATGGTCAAGGCCGGGGTGGTGCTGGTCGCCCGGTTCGCTCCGGTGTTCGTCGCCGCGGGCTGGTGGCGGCCGATCCTGCTCACCGTCGGCGCGGCGACGATGTTCCTCGGTGGCCTCGAGGCGATGCGCCAGCACGATGCGAAGCTGCTGCTTGCGTTCGGCACCGTGTCCCAGCTCGGGCTGTTGATGCTGCTGTTCGGTGCGGGGTGGTCCGAGACCACCGCTGCCGGCGTCGCGCTCCTCGTCGCCCACGCGCTCTTCAAGGCGGCGCTCTTCCTTGCCGTCGGCGTCGTCGACCATGCGACCGGGACCCGAGACGTCACGCGGCTCTCGGGGGTCGGCCGCCGGCTTCCCTGGCTCGCTGCGGCGGCGGGGGTGGCGGCAGCGTCGATGGCCGGCCTGCCCCCGACGTTCGGGTTCGTGGCGAAGGAGGGCGTCATCGCTTCGGTGTTCGAAGCGCCGGGCGGATGGGGGACGTTTGCCTCCGTGGCGGTGGTGGGCGGCTCGGTCCTCACCGTCGCGTACTCGTGGCGCTGGTGGGTCGGGGTGTTCGGCACCAAGACGGCATCCACATCAGACCTGGCGGTGGTCGGCCACGAGCCCGGACTCGCCGTGGTGGCGCCCGTGACCCTGCTTGCCGTGCTGTCGATCGTCCTCGGGCTCGCCGCTGCGCCAGTCGGCGACGTGCTGGGCGCAGTGTCGGAGAGCCTCGACCCCGGTCAGGGCGTGCACCTTGCGCTGTGGCCGGGATGGCACCCGCCCCTGTTCGCCTCGATCGCCATCGTCGGTGCCGGCTTGGCCCTCGACCGCTTCACCCGCCGCGTTTGGAGCCCGAGCCGGGACACAGCGGTGGCCGCCTTCCAGCGCACGTTCGACAGCCTGACCGCCGGCGCCAAGCGCACCGCCGGCATCGTGCAGAGCGGCTCGCTGCCCGCCTACACCGCCGTGGTCTTCACGGTCGTCGCCGTCGCCGCAGCCACACCGATCGCTCTCGGCGCTCGGCTAGAGGGCAACGTCGACATCGCCGCCTCGCCGTGGCAGGCGGCTACGGCGGCACTGGTCACCGCCTTCGCCGTGGCCGTTGCGACGGCGAGGCGCAGGTTCGTGGCCGTACTCCTGCTTGGAGGGGTCGGCTACGGACTGGCACTCGTCTTCTTCCTCGCCGGGGCTGCCGACCTCGCCCTCACCCAGGTCCTCGTCGAGACCCTGATGATCGTGGTCTTCCTGCTGGTGCTGCGCTGGTTCCCCGACCTCCACCGTCCCGCACCGGCTTCGGTCCCTCGGTGGATCCGCTCGGCGATCGCTACCGGCGTCGGGGCCAGCGCTGCCGCCTTCGCTGCGATCGCCGCCACCGCCCGCTCCGACCGTCCGGTGACCGACGAGATGGCAGCGAGAGCCGTAGACGAGGCCGGTGGCCGAAACCTGGTCAACGTCATCATCGTCGACTTCCGTGGCTTCGACACGCTCGGTGAGATCGCCGTGCTCGGCATCGCGGCGATCGGCGTCGCCAACCTCGTCCGCACCCACGCCGTCCCACGTCGAGACATCGACACGCCACGAGACCGCTCCGTGATCATGGCCACGGTCGTCCGCGGCCTGTTCCCCTTCCTGATGGTCACGTCGATCTGGCTGACGGTCCGAGGGCACAACGCCCTCGGCGGCGGGTTCGCCGGAGGCCTCGTCGCGGCTGCTGCGTTCCTGCTCCGCTTCCTCGCCGACGGCGAGCCCCCGCTGCGGCGCGTGCCTCGGGCCGGCGGCGTCGCACTGGTCGCCGTGGGTCTCGCGCTCGCCGTCATAACCGCACTTGCCGGCCTCATCGGGGGCGCCGCGCTGGAGTCGGGAATCGCCTCCATCGACCTGCCCCGAGTCGGCCCGGTCAAGGCCGTGTCCTCCACCGTCTTCGACATCGGCGTCTACCTCTTGGTCATCGGGGCAGCCCTCGCGGTGATCCGGAGCCTCGGCGCCGAACCAGTGGACTCCGAGCGGGAGGTCGTGGCATGAACCTCGTCACGGTCATGCTCATCGGCGTCCTGTTCGGCACCGGCACCTACCTGATGATCCATCGGTCGCTCACCAAGATCGTGCTCGGTGTCGCGCTGCTCGGCAACGGCGTCAACCTCCTGCTGCTGTCGGCCGGAGGCCCGAGCGGGGACATCCCGATCCTGGGAGGCGACGGGAGCTTGTCCGACGCGCTGCCCCAAGCGCTCGTCCTCACGGCGATCGTCATCGGGTTCGCCATCCAGGCGTTCCTGCTGGCGCTCGCGTGGCGCACCTGGGCCCTCGACGGATCCGACGACGTCGAGGACGACGTCGAAGACCGGCGCATCGCCGCACGGGGCGGCGACGAGGACGACTTCGTCGGATCGGACGGCACCGCGTGAACAAGATCGTCGTCCTCCCCGTCCTTGTACCGCTGCTCGGAGCGGCCATCGGGCTGCTGGTCCGTCGGTGGCCGGCGTGGCAGCGTGCCGTCACCTTCGCCGCGCTCCTCGCAGCACTCGCATCATCGATCGCCCTCCTCGTCGAGGTGGAACGTACCGACCTGCCCGTCGTCGCATGGCTGGGCGGCTGGGAGCCGCGCATCGGCATCAGCTATGTCGCCGACCGGCTGTCCGTCCTGATGCTGCTCGCCACCACCGTCACCATGGTCGTCATCGCCGCCTTCTCCACCGGGGAGCGACCCGATGACCGCCGCCCGGCCGTCTACCAGCCGCTGATCCTGCTCCTGACGGCGGGGATCTGCGCTGCGTTCCTCGCCGGTGACCTCTTCCACCTGTTCGTCGCGTTCGAGGTCCTGCTCCTGGCGAGCTATGCGCTGCTCACCTTGGACAGCGACCGCCCGCAGATCCGATCTGGCACCACCTACGTGGTGCTCAACACCGTCGAGTCGATGGTGCTGCTCACCGCCATCGGGCTCGTGTACGCCGCCTGCGGCACCCTGAACCTGGCCGACCTGCCCACTCGGCTTTCCGAGCTCGACCCAGGCCTGCGCACGGGACTCCACCTGCTCCTGCTCGTCGCGTTCGGCATGAAGGCCGCGGTGTTCCCGCTGTGCTTCTGGCTGCCCGACGCCTACCCGACCGCCCCGAGCCCCGTCACCGCCGTGTTCGCCGGCCTCCTCACCAAGGTGGGGGTCTATGCGCTCATCCGAACCCAGACCCTGCTGTTCCCTGGCGAGCTCCGCCCGCTCCTCGGAGTCGTCGCTGTCGCCACGATGCTCATCGGGGTCCTCGGCGCGATCGCCCAGAACGACATCAAGCGGATCCTGTCGTTCCACATCGTCAGCCAGATCGGCTACATGGTGGCCGGCCTCGCGATCGGCGGGGTCGCCGCAATCGCTGCCACCGTCTTCTTCCTGCTCCACCAGATACCGACGAAGACCTCACTCTTCCTCGTCGATGGCGTCATCCAGCGAGACCACGGCACCAGCCGGCTCGACCGGCTCAGCGGGCTCAGCCACCGATCGGGCCTGCTCGCCGTCTTGTTCCTCATCCCGGCTCTCAGCCTCGCTGGGCTCCCGCCGTTCTCCGGCTTCATCGCCAAGCTCGGCATCGTCACCGCCGGGATCGGCAGCGGCGACTACCTCCTCACGGCCGCACTGGTGGCCGGCAGCCTGCTCACCCTCGTCTCCATGACCAAGATCTGGACGAACGCGTTCTGGGGTCCACGATTGGCGGACGAGGCGGCCGGCCGGCCCGCCGGCACGGGCGGCATGGCGATGCGCGCGGCGACGGCGGGTCTCGTGACCATCGTCGTGGCCATCGCGCTCGCGGCCGGACCCCTGTACCGGTACTGCGAACGCCTCGCCGAGGACATCACCCACCCCGCCCCGACCAGCCAGGAGCTCGCCGACCCATGACCGCACCGCGCTTCGCGCTCACCGTGGCGGCGCTCACAGGGTGCTGGCTCCTCCTGCAGGGCGAGATCACGGCGGGGAACATCCTCGCCGGTGCTATCACCTCCGGAGCAGTCCTCCTCGTGTTCCCGGTCACCGCCCGGTCAACGGGGCACCGTGTCCACCCCATCGCACTGGCGCGGCTCGCCGCCAGCTTCGCCCGTCAGCTCGTCCTGTCGAACGTCGCCATGGTCCGCGCGGTCGCACGACCGACCGACGACCGACTCCGAGCCGGCATCGTCCACGTCTACCTCGCCCCGACGAGCCCCCTGGTCCTGACCGTCACCAGCACGCTCATCAGCCTCACCCCGGGAACGCTGACGATCACGGCAGGCAACGAGGACGGCATCCACGCCCACTTCCTCGGACTCACCACCCCTCACGAAGCCCGCAACCAGGTCCAACGCCTGCACGAGCAGGTCGTCGCCGCCATCGAACCAACCTCAGCCCCGGAGAACGCGCTATGACCACCGTCTTGACCATCAGCGCCGCCATCATGGTCGCCGCCGCAGCGCTCGCCACTGCCGCCGCCCTGCGCCGCGACCGAAACCTGCCAGACCGGGCGATCGCGCTCGACGTCCTCGTCTCGCTGATCATCGGTGGACTAGCCATCGGTGCCGCAGCGTCCAGCGACGGCCGATTCGCAGACCTCGCACTCATCCTCTGCGTCCTCGGGTTCATCGCCACTGCCACCGTCGCCCGCTACCTCGGCGACCACCAGCAATGACCCCGATCGACGCCCTCGCCGCTGCGCTGGCCCTCGCGGGGGCAGGTTTGGCACTGACCGCCACCCTCGGTCTGCACCGCCTCCCCGACCTCTATGCGCGGATGCACGCTGCCACGAAGCCCACCACCCTGGGGCTCGCCCTGCTGCTCGGTGCCGCAGCGCTGCGGGTCGAAGGGCCCGCTGATCGCACGAAGCTCCTCCTCGCGATCGCTCTCCAACTCGTGACCGCTCCCACCGCCGCGCACCTCCTCAGTCGCGCCGCTCACCGCCGCAGAGAGCCGCAGAGCCCGCGCACAGTGCTCGACGAGATCGCGACCGACCCACCGACCTCCAAGGGGATGGAGCCAACGTGAACACCGACCTTGCACCAACCGGCCCGGACGAAGAACTCGCAACAGAGGGTCTGACCGCCACGATCGCGATGCCGGCCTTCTTCGTCGCGTGGATCGCCGCCGGGCTGCTCGCCGGGCTCCTGCTCTCCCGGCGAGCGCACGACCGCACCACGATGCTCGCCATCGGCGCGGGCCTGGGGCCGATTCTGCTCCTCGTCGTCATCACCGAGCTCGCCGCCGGGTCCGCAACAGACTCCTCGTCGCCGGACCACGACGGTCGCCCCTCCTCCTAGCGAGAGCGACGGGCCTCGAGTGCGAGCAGAGGTCCACCCGTACCAACCGAGGTCGCGGGCCTCCCGCGAGATGTCTCCATCGGAGGGAAGGCGCTCGAGTGAGCCCCGGCCCCTGGCTAGCGGGAGGGACCAGGAGGCGGCTACGAGCCGAGCAGTGCGATCAGGTCCTTGCGTCCGGTGAGGCCGAGCTTGCGGTAGGCGCTCTGCAGTTGGTTCTCGACGGTTCGGATCGATACGTCGGCGTGTTCGGCGATGGCGCGGTTCGTGCTTCCCGATGCCACCGCTCGGGCGACGGCGAGCTCGCGCTCCGTGAGTGGTGACCGCAGGGCGGCGACTGATCTCGCAACGGCCGGGCCCAGGGAGGCGGTCGCGATGTGGGCGGCCAGGGCGGCCCGGTCGGCCGTGACCCCGTCGCGCCGCTCTCGGGCGATGCGGGCGCGGGAGGCGTGGATCTCGGCGGCGGCGACCGGCCACGTGGCCTGCGCCTCACGAGCGAGGCGGCGGAGGGCGGCGTCGTCCTTGGTCGTCTCGGCTCGGGCCCGGTCGGTGACGAAACGGGCGAACCAGGACGAGGGCAGGTCGCTGGTGATGTCCTCGAGCACGGGTCGTGCTGCGTCGGGTGCGCCGAGTCGGGTGATCTCGTTGAGGACGATCAGCGCGGTGAGCACCTGCGCGCTGCGGGTGGCTTCGTGGGCTGTTGCGAGGAGCCGTTGGGTCGATCGGTCGTCGAGTGCCGGGGTCGTGGGGTCGTTCTCGATGGCGTCGCACCAGACGTCGGCGACGGTGGCTTGGATGCGCACGCGTCCGTCGATCAGCGCAGCGTCGGCGGATTGGTCGAGGAGGGTACGGGCCAGGTCGGTAGCTCCGGCCTGTGCTGCGACCCAGGAGCGGGCGGCGATGGCGAGGGGTCGGGCATTGATGAGGTCGTGGCCGTCGAGCTCGGCGGCCGCCTGGTCCAGCGACTGCGCTGCGATGTCGAGGCGGCCGGCGATGGCTGCGGTGAACCCGGTGAGGAAGTGCCAGGTACCTCGGGTTGCGTCGGCGGCGACGGTGGTGCCCGATCCGCCGTGTCGGGCTTCGTTCTCGGCTGCGTCCGGTCCGGCTTCGAGGAGGGCGGCGAAGGGCCCGCTGAACCGGACGAGCTCGCCGGACCAGGGGAGAACGGCGACGTGCGCCTCGGCGAGCGGGAGGGCGCGTGCGATGGTGGCTCGACACGAAGCAGCGTCGCCGGCCATCGCTTCGATGTAGGCGCCGGCGATGGCGGCGTTGAGACGGGTGACGTCGTCGGCGTCGTCATCGAGCTGGGCGGCGACCGCGGTGAGGTCGCCGCGGATCGAGGCGAGCTTGGCGCGGTCTGCGGCGACGAACGACCGGGACGCGGGGTCGGTGAGCAGCGGTTCGATCTCGTTGAGCAGTGCGTCGGCTTCGTCGACCCTGCCGCCGAACGCGACGAGGTGGACCGACAGTCGGCCGACGGAGCGGGCCCGCTGGTCATCGGTTCGCGCCGCAGCCAGGGCCGCTCGGAGCGATGCTTCGGCATCGTCGCTCCGGCCCGCACCGGACTGGGCGGCGCCGAGGACGAGGAGGGCCTCGAAGCTGTCTCCACCATTCGTGACGGCGGTCTCGGCGAGGCGGGCGGAGAGGTCGTGATCGAGCGCGGAGAACGCGGTCCTCGCCGCCTCGACGAGGTGATCGACCTCGACCTCGATCCCGAGGCCGACCAGTGCCGCGGTGGCGCGGAGGCGTTCCGCAGCGGTTGACCCGGTCGTAGCGAGGATCTGCTGGGCGACGTGCTCGATCAGGTCGGTGCGGTCGAGGGTGGAGATGGTGGCGAGGCTGGCCTCGGCGTACAGGGGGTGGGCGGGACGCACCGTGGGCCTTGCCGAGCTGTCGATGTCCAGCCACCCACCCACCTCCGCAGCGGTGATCTGGTCGTCGGGAGCGCAGCGGCGCAGGACGACCAGCGGGAGGTCGCCGAAGACCGCCGTGGCGCGGAGCGCGACCACCGCTCCTCCGGCGTCGGCAAGGCGTGCCTGCAGGACCCGGAGGAGGTGCTTGGGCGCCGCGCCGTCGAGGACGAGCGGGCCGTCGGCCCGCCTGCGCTGTTGGATGTCGACGAGGAGCTCACGGAGGAACAGGGCGTTGCCGCTGGTCCGAGCGGAGAGGGAGTCGACGATGCGGTCGTGATCCGGTGACGCGAGGTGCCCGAGGACGACGCTCACGAGGTCGCCGATGTCTGCGTGGGGGAGCGGCCCGAGCTCGACGTGGTGCGTGGCTCCGCCGATCCAGAGCCACTCGAGCCACGGGGGGATCTCGACGCCCTCGCGAGCGGTTGCGATGACGGTGACCGGTTCGGCATCGACGAGCCGGTGGACGAGGTCGGCGGTGCGTGCGTCCAGGTGGGGTGCGTCGTCGATGACGACGACTTCGCCGGCACCCTTCGCCGCGTCGGTGATCCACCGGTGCATGGCGGCGGGGTCGTCGATCGGGAGGTCCGGGATGTGGGCGATGGTGCCGAAGGGGACGGCGGACACTGCCGGGGATGCGTGGAGCCACAGCGGCGGAGCATCGAGGAGGGTGGCGACCTCACGGGCCAGTCGTGTTTTTCCCGCTCCTGCGGGGGCGGTGATGACGACGGCCCGGAGGCTCGGATCGCCGAGGGCGGAGCGGAGGAGCTCGAGGTCAGTGGAGCGGCCCACGAACGGCCAGCTCTCGAACGCAGGGGCTTCCACCCCCCGATGATGGCGGGTGGGCGCCCCTGCGTTCCACGACCGTCAGCCAAGCGTCGTGTGGCCGAGGGTCAGGAAGGTCTTGCCGTCGTCCTGGGCGTCGCTGGCCGCCAGGGTGACGCGCGCTTCGCTGTTGTCCCACTGGGCGCCCGTGAGGGTCGAGCCTCCGCCGGTCGAGGTCGTCTCCCCGCTGATCTCCCAGTCGGTGAGCGCCTCCTTGTACCGGTCGAGGATGTCCTCTGGGCTCTCGTTGGTGACCCCGACGATCGACACCAGACGGCCGTCAGAGGCGTCCATCGTGGACCCCGACTGGATCTCGAGGTCGTCGGGCAGCGTGAGGAACTCGGGCCACTCCTCGGGGACCTCGCCGGTTCCGAAGGTGGCCGAGCCGTCCTCGGTCTTGATCTCGACCGAGCCGTCGCCATCGGTGTTGACGTCGACGCTGCCGCCCGTCTGCTCTTCGATCAGCTTCTCGGTCGCCTTCTCACCCGCCTTCTCTGCGGCGGCGCCGCAGCTGCTCAGGAAGAGGACGGCGGCAGCGGTGGCCGCGGCGATGGACGAAGTTCGGTTCATGGGTGCTCCTGGTTGGTGGTGGATCATCAGCCGCAGTCGACGCCGGTGCCGTCGGGCAGGACGGGGATCACGGTGTAGGAGGAGATGCCCATGCCATCGGCGGTCTTGCACAGCAACGTGGCGTCGGCAGCAGAGGTGCGGATCACCACGGCGTCCGCGGTGAGATAGCCGTCGGCGTCGGTGCCGGCGATGCTCAGGATCTGGGCGAGCTCCTGGGGGTCGGCTGGTTCGTAGTCGCTTCCGCCCGCTGCGTACTCGGCGATGGGGACTGCGCCGTCGGCCGACGGGACGTCGACGGTGTCGGTCGGCGTCTCGGCCTCGAGGGCTTCGGTGACGCCGTCACCGGACTCCTGGGTGGTGTTCTGCGAGCTCTGACCTTGGCTGGACGGGGCGCCATCGCTGTCGCCGCCATCCGAGCATCCGCTGATGGAGAGCACGGATACCGAGAGCAGAGCGGTGATGAGCAGGGCAGGTCGTGTGAAGCGCATGGCGCACATCATCCGGACCTGACCACGGGCCGTCATGGGTAGCCCGCAACGGGGCGTAGGTAGTCGATCGGGACTGCCGCGCGAGTCGGTGACATCTGATCTGTGGCGCCGAGAGGTGCCGCTGGAAGGATGTTCACCATGCCCAAGCCCTATCCCCGTGAGTTCCGCGAGGACGTGATCCGTGTGGCTC
>Ga0182736_1001287_pt1 | contig 25969 bp, 35 predicted proteins | sample eDN5th30CKraftBY_FD_128882 | JGI IMG/M metagenome (GOLD analysis project Ga0182736, IMG submission 128882) | Enriched backyard soil microbial communities from Emeryville, California, USA - eDNA 5th pass 30_C Kraft BY (version 2) (version 2) | ecosystem: Environmental > Terrestrial > Soil >...
AAGACCAAGGCCGACCAGGAAAAGATGGGCATCGCGCTCAACCGCCTGGCCGCCGAGGATCCCTCGTTCCGCGTGTCGACCGATCACGAGAGCGGCCAGACCATCATCAAGGGGATGGGCGAGCTCCACCTCGAGATTCTGGTCGACCGCATGCGCCGCGAATTCAAGGTCGAGGCCAACGTCGGCGCGCCGCAGGTGGCGTATCGCGAGTATCTGAAGAAGTCGGTCGACATCGACTACACCCACAAGAAGCAGTCGGGTGGTTCGGGTCAGTTCGGTCGCGTCAAGGTGACCGTCGTTCCGGGCGAGCGTGGTTCGGGCTACCAGTTCTTCGACGAGATCAAGGGCGGCAACATCCCGCGCGAATACATCCCGTCGGTGGAAAAGGGCTTCCGCGAAACCGCGGAGACGGGCTCGCTGATCGGCTTCCCGATCATCGATTTCGAGGTCCACCTGACCGACGGCGCGTACCATGACGTCGACTCGTCGGCGCTGGCGTTCGAGATCTGCGCCCGCGGCGCGATGCGCGAAGCGGCGCAGAAGGCCGGCATCACGCTGCTCGAGCCGGTGATGAAGGTCGAGGTGGTGACTCCCGAGGATTACCTCGGCGACGTCATCGGCGACATGAATTCGCGTCGCGGCCAGATCCAGGGCACCGACACCCGCGGCAACGCGCAGGCGGTGACCGCGATGGTGCCGCTGGCCAATATGTTCGGCTATGTGAACCAGCTGCGCTCTTTCACGCAGGGTCGTGCGAGCTACTCGATGGAGTTCTCGCATTATGACGAAGTTCCGCAGAATGTTGCGGACGAGGTCAAGGCGAAGCTGGCGTAATCGAAAATCAGTCGCTATGGGGCCGCTCTCGCGCGAGTCCCCATTAGCGGCTCTCCGGAAAATTCCAGAAGGTAGGGAAACATGGCGAAGGCAAAGTTTGAGCGGAACAAGCCGCACATGAACATCGGCACCATTGGTCACGTCGACCATGGCAAGACGTCGCTGACGGCTGCGATCACCAAGGTGCTGGCGGAAAACGTTGCCGGCAACGCGGCGGTGGACTTCGCCAACATCGACAAGGCCCCGGAAGAGCGTGAGCGCGGCATCACCATCTCGACCGCGCACGTCGAGTATGAGACCGAAACGCGCCACTACGCGCACGTCGACTGCCCGGGCCACGCCGACTATGTGAAGAACATGATCACCGGCGCCGCGCAGATGGACGGCGCGATCCTGGTCGTGTCGTCGACCGACGGCCCGATGCCGCAGACCCGCGAGCACATCCTGCTCGCCCGTCAGGTCGGCGTGCCGGCGATGGTCGTGTTCATGAACAAGGTCGACCTGGTCGACGACGCCGAGATCCTCGAGCTGGTCGAGCTGGAAATCCGCGAGCTGCTCAGCTCGTACGACTTCCCGGGCGACGACATCCCGGTGATCAAGGGTTCGGCGACCGCCGCGCTCTCGGGTTCGGACGACAAGCTGGGCAAGGACGCCGTTCTTGAACTGATGAAGGCGGTCGACGATTATCTGCCGCAGCCCGAGCGTCCGCTCGACAAGCCGTTCATGATGCCGATCGAGGACGTGTTCTCGATCTCGGGTCGCGGCACCGTCGTCACCGGCCGCGTCGAGACCGGCATCATCAAGGTTGGCGAGGAAGTCGAGATCGTCGGCATCCACGACACCCGCAAGACCACGGTCACCGGCGTCGAAATGTTCCGCAAGCTGCTCGATCAGGGCCAGGCTGGCGACAACGTCGGTGCGCTGATCCGCGGCGTTGCCCGTGACGAGGTCGAGCGTGGCCAGGTTCTGGCCAAGCCCGGCTCGATCACGCCGCACACCGAGTTCTCGTCGGAAGTCTACGTGCTGTCGAAGGACGAAGGTGGCCGTCACACGCCGTTCTTTGCCAACTACCGCCCGCAGTTCTACTTCCGCACGACCGACGTGACCGGCACCGTCGAGCTGCCCGAGGGCACCGAGATGGTCATGCCGGGCGACAACGTCGCGCTGGGCGTCAAGCTGATCGCGCCGATCGCCATGGACGTCGGCCAGCGCTTCACGATCCGCGAGGGCGGCCGTACGGTCGGCTCGGGCATCGTCAGCGGCATCGCCAAGTAAGCTGATCTGAAAAACAGCCGCCCGGCGCCCCGAATGGGGTGTCGGGCGGTTGCCTTTTTGCGGGGGCCTCTGTAATGGCCGCCGCTTCGGTTTTAGTTCGTCAATCAAGAGCCTCGGCAGCGAGGCCCGCTCTTTCGCATCGGTAGGGACCATGGAAACGCAGAATATCCGCATTCGCCTGAAGGCGTTCGATCACCGTGTGCTCGACCAGGCGACCGGCGAGATCGCCGATACCGCGCGCCGCACCGGCGCCCTGATCCGTGGCCCGATCCCGCTGCCGACGCGCATCGAGAAGTTCACGGTCAACCGTGGCCCCCACATCGACAAGAAGTCGCGTGAGCAGTTCGAGGTGCGCACCTACAAGCGTATGCTCGACATCGTTCAGCCGACCGCCAACACCGTCGACGCGCTGATGAAGCTCGACCTGGCGGCGGGCGTTGACGTCGAGATCAAGCTCGCGTAAAGGCGCGCTTCCCGCGGTCGACTCGCCGTCCCGCGGGCTGTTATGCCGCCGGCCTTCGGCGGCCCAACACAAACCGAGATACCGCCGGGGCTTGCTCCGGGCCAGCGTCTCCCGTCGCGTTCCTGCCTTAAGGAACATCAGCCCGGACGGGGCACGCATATATTTTGGGCTGAGGCACGCACCTGGCGGAATCCACCGTCGGGTGCCTCTGTATAAAGGAGCATGATCATGCGCACTGGCGTGATCGCGAAGAAAATGGGGATGACCCGACTGTTCCAGGACGATGGGCGCCACGTGCCCGTGACCGTCCTGGCGCTGGAGAATTTGCAGGTGGTCGCGCGGCGCGAACAGGACCGGGACGGCTACACCGCCGTTCAGCTCGGTGCTGGCGTCGCGAAGGCCAAGAACGTCGCCAAGCCGCAGCGCGGCCACTTCGGCAAGGCCGAAGTCGAGCCGAAGGCGATCCTCGCCGAGTTCCGCGTGACCGAGGACAATCTCCTCGACGTCGGCGCCGAGCTGTCGGCCGAGCATTTCGTCGCCGGCCAGCTGGTCGACGTGCAGGGCTCGACGCAGGGCAAGGGTTTTGCCGGCGCGATGAAGCGCTGGAACTTCGGCGGTCTGCGCGCGACGCACGGCGTTTCGGTCTCGCACCGTTCGCACGGCTCGACCGGTAACCGCCAGGATCCGGGCCGCGTCTTCAAGAACAAGAAGATGGCCGGTCACATGGGCGACCGCACCCGCACCCAGCAGAACCTCGAGATCGTGTCGACCGACGTCGAGCGCGGCCTGCTGTTCGTCAAGGGCTCGGTCCCCGGATCGAAGGGCGCGTGGCTGATCGTCAAGGACGCGGTCAAGGTGCCGGCGCACAAGGATGCGCCGTATCCGGCCGCGCTGAAGTCGGTCGCCAACAACAACGAGGCTCCGGCCGAGACCCCGGCGGATGTGCCGGCGGCTCCCGAGGCCACCGAAGGCCAGGAGGGCTGAACGTGAAGGTCAAGGTTCAATCCTTCGACGCCAAGGCGAAGGCGGCGGACGTCGAGCTTAACGACGAGATTTTCGGTCTCGATCCGCGCGCCGACATTCTCCACCGCGTCGTCACCTGGCAGCTCGAAAAGCGCCGCGGCACCGCGCGCGGCACCCGTGAGCGCGCCGACGTCGCCCGCTCGGGCAAGAAGCTCGGTCGCCAGAAGGGCGGCGGTGTCGCCCGTCACGGTGATCGCCGCGCTCCGGTGTTCATCGGTGGTGGTAAGGCGCACGGCGCCCGCGTCCGCGACTTCAATCCGTCGCTGAACAAGAAGATCCGCGCGCTGGGCCTGAAGATGGCGCTGTCGAGCCACGCCAAGGCGGGTTCGCTGATCGTCCTCGACAATCTCGCGGTGGCCGAGGGCAAGACCAAGGCGCTGAAGGGCGACCTGGCCAAGCTCGGCTTTGGCAAGACCGCGCTGGTGATCGACGGCGACGCCGTCGAGACGAGCTTCGCGCTCGCCGCCGGCAACCTGCGTGAGATCAACGTGCTGCCGGCTGGTGGCGCCAACGTCTACGATATCCTGAAGCACGACACGCTGGTGCTGACCCGCGCTGCCGTCGAGAAGCTGGAGGCGCGCTTCAATGGCTAAGGCTCCCAAGAAGGCGGTCGATGTGCGTCATTATGACGTGATCGTCGCGCCGCACATCACCGAGAAGTCGACCCTGGTGTCGGAAGCGAACGCGGTGGTGTTCAAGGTCGCGAACGACGCGACCAAGCCCGAGATCAAGGCGGCCGTCGAGGCGCTGTTCGACGTCAAGGTGACCGGCGTCAACACGATCGTGCAAAAGGGCAAGACCAAGAAGTGGAAGGGCGTGCCCTACACGCGGTCGGATATGAAGAAAGCGATCGTGACGCTCGCCGACGGCGACCAGATCGACGTGACGACGGGGATCTGAGGCGATGGCACTCAAGCATTTCAACCCGACCACGCCGTCGCAGCGCGGCCTGGTCCTGATCGACCGCTCGGCGCTCTACAAGGGGCGTCCGGTCAAGTCGCTGACCGAGGGCAAGACCAAGACGGGCGGCCGCAACAACAAGGGCCACGTCACGTCGCGCGGCATCGCCGGCGGCCACAAGCAGCGCTATCGCATCGTCGATTTCAAGCGCCGCCTGTGGGACGTCGAGGGCACGGTCGAGCGGATCGAATATGATCCCAACCGCACCGCGTTCATTGCGCTGGTCAACTACGGCAAGACCGATGCCGGCGCGGACAACGTCGCCTACATCATCGCGCCGCAGCGTCTGGGCGTCGGCGACAAGGTGATCGCCGGCAAGAAGACCGACGTGAAGCCGGGCAACGCGATGGAGCTGGGCCAGATGCCGGTCGGCACGATCGTCCACAACGTCGAGATGAAGCCGGGCAAGGGCGGTCAGATCGCGCGTTCGGCGGGCACCTATGTGCAGGTCGTCGGTCGCGATCGCGGCATGGTCATCGTCCGCCTCAATTCGGGCGAGCAGCGGTACATCCACGCCAATTGCATGGCGACGGTGGGCGCGGTGTCGAACCCCGACAACCAGAACCAGAACTTCGGCAAGGCCGGGCGTTCGCGCTGGATGGGCAAGCGCCCGCTGACCCGCGGCGTTGCCAAGAACCCGGTCGATCACCCGCACGGCGGTGGTGAAGGCCGGACCTCGGGCGGTCGTCATCCGGTTACCCCGTGGGGCAAGCCGACCAAGGGTGCGCGCACCCGCCACAACAAGGCGACGGACAAGATGATCATCCGTTCGCGTCATGCGAGGAAGAAGTAATGGCTCGCTCCGTCTGGAAGGGTCCGTTCGTGGACCTCAGCCTGCTGAAGAAGGCAGAGACCGCCCAGGACGCGAATTCGCGCGCGCCGATCAAGACCTGGTCGCGCCGCTCGACGATCCTGCCGCAGTTCGTCGGCCTGACGTTCAGCGTCTACAACGGCCGCAAGTTCGTGCCGGTGTCGGTCAACGAGGACATGGTCGGCATGAAGCTCGGCGAATTCGCGCCGACCCGCTTCTTCCCGGGTCACGCCGCCGACAAGAAGGGTAAGCGCTGATGTCGAAGGATAAGGCTCCCCGCCGCGTCGCGGACAACGAGGCGCTCTCGGTCGGCACGCAGATTCGCGGTTCGGCGCAGAAGCTCAACCTGGTCGCGGGCCTGATCCGCGGCCGTCCGGTGGGTGACGCGATGAACATCCTCGCCTTCTCGAAGAAGGCGATGGCCGTCGATGCGCGCAAGGTGCTGGCGTCGGCGATCGCCAATGCCGAGAACAACCACAACCTCGATGTCGACGCGCTCGTCGTCGCCGAGGCGTCGGTCGGCAAGTCGATCACGATGAAGCGTTTCGCGACCCGTGGCCGTGGCAAGTCCACCCGCATCCTCAAGCCGTTCTCGCGGCTGCGCATCGTCGTTCGCGAGCAGGAAGAAGCATAATGGGTCACAAGAGCAATCCGATCGGCCTGCGCCTCCAGATCAACCGGACCTGGGACAGCCGCTGGTTCGCCGAAGGCCATGATTATGGCCGCCTGCTGCTGGAGGATCTCAAGATCCGCCAGTACATCGTGAAGACGCTGCCGCAGGCGGCGATCTCCAAGGTGGTGATCGAGCGTCCGGCCAAGCTGTGCCGCATCTCGATCTATGCCGCGCGTCCGGGCGTGATCATCGGCAAGAAGGGTTCGGACATCGAGAAGCTTCGCAAGAAGCTCGGTTCGATGACCAGCTCGGACGTGTCGCTGAACATCGTCGAGATCCGCAAGCCCGAGATCGACGCCAAGCTTGTCGCGCAGGGCATTGCCGACCAGCTCGAGCGCCGTATCGCCTTCCGCCGCGCGATGAAGCGCGCGGTGCAGTCGGCGATGCGCCTGGGTGCCGACGGCATCCGCGTCGCGTGCGGCGGTCGCCTTGGCGGCGCCGAGATCGCGCGGTCGGAAGGGTATCGCGAGGGCCGGGTGCCGCTGCACACGCTGCGCGCCAACCTGGACTATGCCGAGGCCGAGGCCCACACCGCCTATGGCGTGTGCGGCGTCAAGGTATGGATCTTCAAGGGCGAGATTCTGGGTCATGACCCGCTCGCTCAGGATCGTCTGATGGTGGAGGCTCAGACCTCCGGCGTGCGCCCCGCGCGCGATGACCGCAGGAACTAAGCGATGCTGCAACCGAAAAAGACCAAGTTCCGCAAGCAGTTCAAGGGCCGCATCCATGGCGATGCCAAGGGCGGCGCGACGCTGAACTTCGGCTCCTACGGGCTGAAGGCGCTGGAGCCGGACCGGATCACCGCGCGTCAGATCGAGGCGGCCCGCCGCGCGATCACCCGCCACATCAAGCGCCAGGGGCGTTTGTGGATCCGCATCTTCCCGGACGTGCCGGTGTCGTCGAAGCCGGCGGAAGTCCGCATGGGTAAGGGCAAGGGCGCGCCGGAATTCTGGGCCGCTCGCGTCAAGCCGGGCCGGATCCTGTTCGAACTGGACGGTGTCGAAGGCCCGCTCGCGGCGGAAGCGTTCGAGCGTGCGGCGATGAAGCTGCCGATCAAGACCAAGGTCGTGGCCCGCCTCGGCGACACGTCGCACCTGGAGGGTTGAGGACAATGACCAAGGCAACCGATCTGCGGCCGAAGACCGACGATCAGCTCACCGAGGAGCTGGGCAACCTCAAGCGCGAGGCATTCAACCTGCGTTTCCAGGCCGCGACCAGCCAGCTCGAGAAGCCGAGCCGCGTGCGCGAGGTCCGCAAGGATATCGCCCGCATCAAGACGCTGCAGTCCGAGCGTTCGCGCTCGGCGGCCAAGTAAGAGGAATTCAGCGATGCCGAAGCGCGTGCTGACCGGGGTGATCGTGTCGGACAAGACCGACAAGACGGTGGTGGTAAACGTCGAGCGCAAGGTGAAGCACCCGCTCTACGGCAAGATCATCCGCCGCTCGAAGAAGTATCACGCCCATGACGAGGCGAACGAGTTCAAGCAGGGCGAAACCGTGCGGATCGAAGAGACCGCGCCGATCTCCAAGCTGAAGACCTGGAAGGTGATCGAGCGGGTGAACACCCACGCGACGCCCGAGATGATCGCGGCGGACGCTTAAGTCCGCAGTTTTGCAAGGCGCGTCCCGGTCGGAATCGGGCGCAGTTGAGAAGGAAGCGGATCGATGATCCAGATGCAGTCCAATCTCGACGTCGCTGACAACAGCGGCGCGAAGCGGGTGCAGTGCATCAAGGTGCTGGGCGGGTCGAAGCGTCGCTTCGCCGGCGTGGGCGACGTCATCGTCGTCAGCGTCAAGGAAGCCGTGCCGAGGGGCCGTGTGAAGAAGGGTGACGTGCATCGCGCCGTCATCGTTCGTACCGCCAAGGATATCCGTCGCGCCGACGGTTCGGTGATCCGTTTCGACGGCAACGCCGCGGTGCTGGTCAACAAGAACGAGGAGCCGATCGGCACCCGTATCTTTGGCCCGGTGGTCCGCGAGCTGCGCTCGAAGGGCTATATGAAGATCATTTCGCTCGCGCCCGAGGTGCTGTGATGGCTGCTGCCAAGATCAAGAAGGGTGACCGGGTCATCGTCCTGTCCGGCAAGGACAAGGGCAAGACCGGTGAGGTCGTCCAGTCGCTGCCGAAGGACGGCAAGGTCGTCGTTTCGGGCGTCAACATCGCCGTTCGCCACGCCAAGCCGAGCCAGGCCGACCCGCAGGGCGGCCTGAAGCGGAGCGAGGCGCCGATGCACGTCTCCAAGGTCGCGCACGTGACCACGGACGGCAAGCCGACCCGCGTCCGTTTCGAGGATCGCGACGGCAAGAAGGTTCGCGTTGCGGTCAAGACCGGGGAGGTCATCAATGGCTGATAAGTACATCCCGCGGATGAAGTCGAAGTACGACGCGGAGATCGCCAAGGCGATGACCGCGAAGTTCGGCTACAAGAACGCGATGGAAGTGCCCAAGATCGAGAAGATCGTGCTCAACATGGGCGTGGGCGAGGCGACGCAGGACAAGAAGAAGGTCGACCAGGCGGCTTCCGAAATGGAGCTGATCGCCGGCCAGAAGCCTGTCGTCACCAAGGCGAAGAAGTCGATCGCGCAGTTCAAGCTGCGCGAGGGCATGCCGATCGGCGCGAAGGTCACGCTTCGCCAGACGCGCATGTACGAGTTCCTCGACCGCCTCGTCACGATCGCGCTGCCGCGCGTCCGCGATTTTCGTGGTCTGAACCCCAAGTCGTTCGACGGCCGCGGCAATTATGCCATGGGCCTGAAGGAACAGCTGATCTTCCCGGAAATCAGCTACGACAAGGTCGACAAGATCCGTGGCATGGACATCATCGTCACGACCACCGCAAAGACCGATGAGGAGGCGCGCGAGCTGCTGCGTCTGTTCGGCTTCCCGTTCATCGGCATGACCGGTGATCAGGCCCAGGCCGCGTAAGAAAGAGAGCTTAAGTCCATGGCGAAACTGAGTTCGATCAACAAGAATGAGCGTCGCAAGCGTCTGGTGAAGAAGTATGCCGGCCGCTACGCGAAGCTGAAGGCACTGGCCAATGATGAGAGCCTCGGCGAGACCGAGCGTCTGATCGCGCGGCTGAAGATGGCCGAGATTCCCCGCAACGGGAATCCGACGCGCATCCGCAACCGCTGCGAGCTGACCGGCCGCCCGCGGGCCTATTACCGCAAGTTCCGTCTCGCCCGCGTCATGCTGCGCGATCTGGCCAACAAGGGCCTGATCCCCGGCGTCACCAAGTCGAGCTGGTAAGGAAGCAAGATGGCTTTGACCGATCCCCTGGGTGATATGCTCACCCGCATCCGCAACGGCCAGCGCGCGCGCAAGGACAGCGTCCTGACGCCGGCGTCGAAGCTGCGCGCCCGCGTGCTCGACGTGCTCCAGCGCGAGGGTTACATCCGCGGCTACAGCGACGAGCAGATGGGCCCCGCAGCCGGCATCCGCATCGAGCTGAAGTATTTCGAGGGCCAGCCGGCGATCAAGCACGTCGCGCGCATCTCGAAGCCGGGCCGCCGCGTCTATTCGGGTTCGACCGAACTGCCGCGCATCCGCAACGGCCTGGGCATCACGATCGTCTCGACGCCGAAGGGCGTTCTGTCCGACGCGGAAGCGCGTGAGCAGAACGTCGGCGGCGAAGTGCTGGCGGAGGTATTCTGATGAGCCGCATCGGCAAGAAGCCGGTCACCGTACCGGCGGGCGTCACCGCCTCGATCGACGGCAAGCAGCTCAACGTGAAGGGGCCGAAGGGCACCCTGAGCCTGGCGATGCGCGACGAGATCACCTACACGCTCGAGGATGGCGGCATTTCGGTGCAGCCGGCCAACGGCAGCAAGCAGGCGCGGGCCTTTTGGGGCATGCAGCGCACCATGGTGCAGAACCTGGTGACCGGCGTGACCGACGGCTTTTCCAAGAAGCTGCTGATCACCGGCGTCGGCTATCGCGCCAGCACCCAGGGCAAGAAGCTGAAGCTTCAGCTCGGCTACAGCCACGACGTCGATCTCGACGTGCCGGAAGGTGTCGAGGTGAAGACCCCGGATCAGACCACGGTCGAGATCTCGGGCAGCGACAAGCAGAAGGTCGGCCAGTTCGCGGCGGAAATTCGCCAGTGGCGCAAGCCGGAGCCCTATAAGGGCAAGGGCATCAAGTACGCGGGCGAGTTCATCTTCCGCAAGGAAGGGAAGAAGAAGTAATGACCAAGGGTCTGTCACTCTTCGAGAAGCGGCGTCGCCGCAATCGCACGGCGCTTCGCGCGCGTGCCGGCAACCGTCCGCGGCTGTCGATCCATCGTTCGGGCAAGCACATCTATGCCCAGGTGATCGACGACGCCGAGGGCAAGACCGTCGCCGCCGCATCGACGCTGGGCAAGGATCAGGCCGGCAAGACCGGCGCGACGATCGATGCGGCCAAGGCGGTCGGTCAGCGCGTCGCGGAAGCGGCCAAGGCGGCGGGCGTCACGCAGGTCGTCTTCGACCGCGGCGGCTTCCTCTATCACGGTCGCGTCAAGGCGCTGGCGGATGCCGCGCGTGAGAGCGGATTGGAGTTCTAAGGCATGGCTGACGAGAACAACACGCCGGAAGGCGCGCCCGTCGAGGCGGCTGCGGCTCCGGCTCCGGAAGCTGGTGGTTACGCGGGCCAGGGCGGCGGCCGTGGCGGTGCGCGCGGTGGTCGTGGCGGCGGTGGCGGCGGTGGCCGTGGCGGTCCCGGCGGCGGTCGCGGTGGTCGTGACGGCAATCGCGGCGGTCGTCGCGACGATCGTCGTGGCCAGGGCGCCGACGACGGCGGCGAGGAGCTGATCGAGAAGCTGGTCCACATCAACCGCGTGTCGAAGACGGTCAAGGGCGGCAAGCGCTTCGGCTTCGCCGCGCTGGTCGTGGTCGGCGACGGCAAGGGTCGTGCGGGCTTCGGTCACGGCAAGGCCCGCGAAGTGCCGGAGGCGATCTCCAAGGCGACCGCGGCGGCCAAGAAGGCGATGATCCGCGTTCCGCTCAAGGAAGGCCGCACGCTCCATCATGACGGCAACGGCCACTTCGGTGCCGGCCGCGTGACGGTTCGTTCGGCGCCGCAGGGCACCGGCATCATCGCCGGCGGTCCGATGCGCGCGATCTTCGAGAGCCTGGGCGTGGCCGATGTGGTGACCAAGTCGGTCGGCACGTCGAACCCGTACAACATGATCCGCGCGACGTTCGAGGCTCTCAACGAGCAGACGTCGCCCAAGTCGGTCGCGCAGCGTCGCGGCAAGAAGATCGCCGACCTGCTCGGCCGTGGTGGTTCGCAGACCGCCGAGGCCGATGCGGCCGCGATCGCGGAGTAAGCAATCATGGCGAAGATCAAGATCAAGCAGATCGGTTCGCCGATCCGCCGCACCAAGGATCAGCGCGCGACGCTGATCGGCCTGGGCCTCAACAAGATGCACAAGGTCAGCGAGCTTGAGGATACTCCCGAGGTTCGGGGCATGATCCGCAAGCTGCCGCACATGGTGGAAGTGGTCGAGGGCTGAGGCCCTTCAATCCACGTGACAAGCAAGGGGGAGGGGGCTAAGCGGCCCCCTTCCTCATTTCAGCGCGAACATAGCGAAAGCGAGTGCATCTCATGAAACTGAACGACATCCGGGACAACGCAGGCGCCCGTCACCGCAAGATCCGCGTCGGACGCGGCATCGGCTCGGGCAAGGGCAAGACCGCGGGTCGCGGCCAGAAGGGCCAGAAGAGCCGCGAGGGCGTCTCGATCAACGGGTTCGAGGGCGGCCAGATGCCGCTCCACATGCGGATCCCGAAGCGCGGCTTCAACAACATCTTCGCCAAGGACTATGCCGAACTGAATCTCGGCGCGCTCCAGAAGGCGATCGACGACGGCAAGATCGACGCGGCCAAGCCGATCGACCAGGCGGTGCTGACCGCGGCGGGCCTGACCCGCGGCGGCAAGGACGGCGTCCGCCTGCTCGGCAAGGGCACGCTGACCGCCAAGGTCGAGCTGACCGTCGCCGGCGCGTCGAAGTCGGCGCGTGAGGCGATCGAGGCAGCCAAGGGCACGCTGACCATTCCGGAGATCGTCCCGGCCGCCGACAAGGCGAAGGCCAAGCATCGCACCGTCCAGAAGGCGAAGGCCGCGGACAAGGCGAGCAAGCAGGCCGCTGCCAAGGCATAACTTTTCCGCCGTCCCGGCCGTCGCCGGGAAGGCAAATCGCCTTGAAGGTTAGACAACCTCTCAAGCGTGACTATATGAGCGGCGACGGGCGGGATTTGCGCCCGTCGCCGTTTCAGATTCAGGACCGACCGCAGAATGGCATCCGCAGCCGACAGCCTCGCTAGCAGCATCAACCTCGCCAAGTTCGGGCAGGCCACCGACCTCAAGAAGCGCCTGTGGTTCACCCTGGGCGCGCTGATCGTGTTCCGGATGCTCAGCTATGTGCCGCTGCCCGGCGTCGACCCCACCGCGCTGGGGCTGCTCAGCCAGCAGACGCAGGGCGGCGTCCTCGATTTCTTCAACACCTTCTCGGGCGGCGCGCTGACGCGCATGAGCCTGATCGCGCTGGGCGTGATGCCCTATATCACCGCGTCGATCGTGGTGCAGCTGGCGACGTCGCTGTCGCCGACGCTGGCCGCGATCAAGAAGGAAGGGGAGAGCGGCCGCAAGAAGCTCAACCAGTACACCCGCTACGGCACGGTCGCGCTGACGGCGGTGCAGGGCTATTTCATCGCGGTCGGCCTGGAAGCGTTCGGCGCGTCGCAGGGCGTGCAGGCGGTGATCGCGCCGGGGATGCTGTTCCGCGTCGCGGCCGTGGTCTCGCTGATCGGCGGCACGATGTTCCTGATGTGGCTGGGTGAGCAGATCACCAGCCGCGGCATCGGCAACGGCATCTCGCTGATCATCATGGCGGGCATCGTCGCCCACCTGCCGACCACGCTGGTCCAGCTGTTCGAGGGCGGCCGCACCGGCACGATGGGGGCGGGCACGCTGGGCGGCATCCTGGTCGCGGTGGTCGCGCTGGTGCTGTTCATCTGCTTCATGGAGCGCGCCCAGCGCCGCATCCTGATCCAGTATCCCAAGCGCCAGACCGCGCGCGGCGTCCAGGCCGAGCGCAGCCACCTGCCGCTGAAGCTCAACACCGCCGGCGTGATCCCGCCGATCTTCGCATCGTCGCTGCTGCTGCTGCCGCTGACGATCAGCCAGTTCGCCGGCCAGCGCGTCGCGGGCGAGAGCAGGATCGGCGACTTCATCATCACGCTGAACCAGTATCTTCAGCACGGCAGCCCGATCTACATGACGCTGTACGGGCTCGGCATCATCTTCTTCTCGTTCTTCTACACCGCGGTGGTGTTCAACCCGGAAGAGACCGCCGACAACCTCAAGCGCTATGGCGGCTTCATCCCCGGCATCCGTCCGGGCAAGAATACCGAGGCCTATTTCGATTATGTGCTGACGCGCATCACGGTGATCGGCGCGGCCTATCTGACGGTGATCTGCCTGCTGCCGGAATATCTGGTGTCGGCGCTGTCGATCCCGTTCTATCTGGGCGGCACCAGCCTGTTGATCGTCGTCAACGTGACGATGGACACGGTCACGCAGATCCAGTCGCATCTGCTGGCGCACCAATATGGCGACCTGATCAAGAAGGCCAAGCTGAAGGGCGGCCGAACCCGCTGACGCGGTGTGCAACTGGGGAGCGTTGCGTTGAATATCATCCTGCTGGGTCCGCCGGGGGCGGGCAAGGGAACTCAGGCCAGCCGGCTGGAGGCCGATCGCGGCATGGTCCAGCTGTCGACCGGCGACATGCTGCGCGCCGCGGTCAAGGCCGGCACGCCGGTCGGGCTGAAGGCGAAGGCGGTGATGGAGGCGGGCGAGCTTGTCTCCGACGAGATCGTCTCGGGCATCATCGGCGAGCGGCTCGACATGGCGGACACCGCCCGGGGCGCGATCTTCGACGGTTATCCCCGCACCGCCGCCCAGGCCGAATCGCTCGACGCGCTGCTGGCCGAGCGCGGGCGCAAGCTCGACTATGTGATCGAGCTGGCGGTCGACGAGGAGGCGCTGGTCGATCGCATCACCGGCCGCTTCACCTGCGCCCAGTGCGGTGAGGGCTATCACGACAGGTTCAAGCAGCCCAAGGTCGCGGACACCTGCGACGTGTGCGGCAGCCACGAGTTCAAGCGCCGCCCCGACGACAATGCCGAGACGGTGCGGACGCGGATGGCCGAATACCGCGCCAAGACCGCGCCGATCCTGCCGATCTACGAAGCGCGCGGCCTGGTCCGCCGCGTCGACGGCATGGCCGACATCGAACATGTCACCACCGCGATCGAGGCGATCCTGGCGGGATAACGGGTGGTGGTCGGCGGGAAACGCCTGCCACTCCCGTTCGTGCTGAGCTTGTCGAAGCACCGTCCTTCTCTTTCCCGGTGACCGGAACAAGTACGGCGCTTCGACAAGCTCAGGGCGAACGGTGGGGTGGATCGCGAATCCCCCCAATCCCGTCATTCCCGGGCGGGCGCGAATCGATTATGTCTGGCGTCCCGACCATTCGCGCAAGCTGTGCCGGATGGCTTCCCGCCCGTGCGGGATGACGGAGAAGGGGAGCGACCATGAAGCAGTCCATCGCCACGATCGCGCTGTTCGCGGCCACCGTTTCGGCAGCCCCCGCCGCCGCCGCCGCCGCTGCCGCTGCCGACGTCACCGCCTCCGCCGCCGACAGCTTCGTCATCGAACAGACGCTGACGATCGACGCGCCGATCGCCACCGCGTGGGAAACGCTGCGCGCGCCGCAGAAATGGTGGGATCCCGAACACACCTATTCGAACGACAGCGCCAACCTCTACCTCGACAGCCAGGCGACCGGCTGCTTCTGCGAGCGGATTCCGGGCAAGGGCAGCGTCGAGCACGGCCACATCGTCTATGTCGCGCCGGGCCGGATGATCCGCATGACCGGCGGGCTCGGCCCGCTCCAGGCCGAGGCGGTGTCGGCGACCCTGTCGATCAAGCTCGACGATGAGGGCGACAAGGCGACGAAGGTGACGCTGACCTATGTCGTCGGCGGCTATATGCGGCAGGGCGGGGAGACGCTGGCGCCGCTGGTCGATACCGTGCTGGCCGGCCAGCTCGCCCGGCTGAAGTCGGCCGCCGAATCCGCGCCGGCCCCGACGACGGCTCCGGACAGGAAGTAGCGTCACTCCCCCAACATGACGGCTTTTTCATCCGCCCGTCACCTCCGCGTGGGGTGGCGGGGCGTAGAGCTTCGTTCGACCCGGCCGCTCGTCGGGCCGGAATCGAAGGAGAATATGATGACTCGTCTGCTGCTCTCGACCGCCGCCCTCGCGCTGATCGTGGCGCCGTCGCTCGCCGAGGCGAAGCGCCCGCACAACGCGACCACGCACAAGGTCGAGAAGAAGACCGTCAAGGCTGACAAGAAGGCCGCCAAGGCCGAGGCCAAGAAGGCCAACTGATGATGGGTTCCCTCGGGGAGGCCCCTGCTTCCCGAGGGGGCGCGGCCGGCGTAGAGACTCCCCTCACGCCGGCCGCTTCCACTTCCGCCGCCGGCAATGCTATTCCGCGCCCGATGACGCGCAAGATCCTGGTGGTCGAGGATGACGCCGCCGCCGCCGCCTATCTGGCCAAGGGGCTGGGCGAGGCCGGCTATGCCGTCGAGGTCGCGCACGATGCGCGCGACGGGCTGTTCCTCGCCAGCGAAGGCACGTTCGACGCGATGGTGGTCGATCGGATGCTGCCCGGCTTCGACGGCCTCGCGATGATCGGTGCCGCCCGTGCCGCCGGAATCGCCGCGCCCGCGCTGGTGCTGTCCGCGCTGGGCACCGTCGACGATCGCGTCGGCGGGCTGAAGGCCGGCGCCGACGATTATCTCACCAAACCCTTTTCCTTCGCCGAGCTGGTCGCGCGCATCGAATCGCTGCTGCGCCGCGCAGATTCGCGCAGCGCCGGGCCGCAGGCGGCGCGGCTGGCGGTCGGCGACCTGGAGATCGACCTGCTCGCGCGCACCGTGACTCGCGCCGGCCGCCCGATCGTGCTGGGCGCGCGCGAATTCAGCCTGCTCGAATATCTGGCGCGCAACGCCGGGCAGGTGGTGACTCGCACGATGATGCTCGAAAAGATCTGGAACTATCACTTCGATCCGGGTTCGAACGTGGTCGACGTCCACATCGCCCGCCTGCGCCGAAAGATCGACGAGGGCTTCGCCAGCCCGCTGCTCCACACGGTGCGCGGCGCGGGATACAAGCTCGCCGTCGTCGGCTAGGGCTTTCCCGAAGTCGGGTGGGCTGACCACGCGACTCGCAAGTTGCGGCAATCAAGGACGGCGCGAATGCGGCTTTCCACCACCGCGCGGATGGCGCTCGCGGCGATCGTGCTCGCGCTGGTATCGGGCCTGGTGCCCGTCGCCTTCCTGTGGCGCGCGACCCATGACGACGCGATCGAGGAATTGCGCCGCGACACCGTCGAGCAATCCGACGCGCTGGCCGCGGTCGAGCATCGTGCCGGCGTCGCCGCGCTGCGCGTCGCGATCGAACAGGCGCGCACCTCCGACGACGGATCGCTGATCGCCGCGATCGTCGATGCCAGGGGCGTGCGCCAGGCCGGGGCCGGGCCGGATCGCTTTTCGGTACCGCTGGCCGAACCCGGCTTCCGCATCGACCGGCTCGCCGCCAGCGGCCCGTGGGCGGAGCGCGAGGCGGGGTTCGTCTCGCGGCGGATCGGCACCGGCTGGCTGATCAGCGGACGCGAGCTTGACGATTGGGAAACCGCGCAGCGCACCATCGAACGCGCGCTGCTGTTGTCGATGCTGGTGTCGCTGGCGCTGGGCGTCGGCGGCGGACTGGCGCTGACCCGCTACGTCACCCGCCGGATCGACGGTGTCGCCACCACCGCCGACGCGGTCGCCGCCGGCGATCTGGCGCGGCGCGTGGTCGTCGCGGAACGCCACGGCGATGCGTTCGACCGGCTGGGGGCGCGGGTCAACGCGATGCTCGACCGGATCGAGCGGCTGATGGGCGAACTGCGCATCGTCACCGACAGCGTCGCGCACGATCTGCGCTCCCCCATCGCCCGGCTGCGCGCGCGGGCGGAGGCGGCGCTGGCCGCCGACGATCCCACACAGCGCGACGCCGCGCTGGCCGGGCTGGTCACCGAAACCGATATCGTCACCCGGATGCTGGCGGTGCTGCTGGAGATCAGCCGGTCGGAAGTCGCCACGCGCAGCGGATTCGCCGACGCCGCGCCCGCCGAACTGCTCACCGCGCTGGCCGAACTCTACGAGCCGCTGGCGGAGGAGGACGGCGCGGCGTTGACGCTGGCGATCGACGCCGACGTGCCGGCGATGCCGCTGCACCGCGAACTGCTGTCGCAGGCGCTGGCCAATCTGGTCGACAACGCGCTGCGCCATGGCGGGGAGGGGGCGCCGATCGTGCTGCGGCTGGCAGCGTCGGGCGACGAGGTGCGTTTCCAGGTCGAGGATCGCGGCCCCGGCATTCCCGCCGATCAGCAGGCGGAGGCGCGGCGCCGGTTCGGCCGGCTCGATCCCGCGCGCAGCAAGCCAGGGGCGGGGCTGGGGCTGGCGCTGGTCGAGGCGGTGGCGCGGCTGCACGGCGGGCGACTCGACCTGGCCAACAATGCGCCGGGGCTGATCGCCGCGATCGTGCTGCCGGTGCGCGGCGCATGAGTCTGGCAAAACAGGGTAAACCGGCGGGGGTCAGGGTTTCAGGTTGACAACTCGGGTTGACAGGGGCCGAGCGCGCGCCTACCTGACGCCTCTCCGAAACACCGGTTGCCCGGCGGCGCTTGTCTGCGCGCGCCGGAATTTCGCGTTTCGGAAAAGCAACGCGATGAGATGGGGCCGGCCAGCCATGCAGGCCCCGTGGAGCTGGGAGAAGCTATTTTATGGCACGTATTGCGGGCGTCAACATCCCGACCAACAAGCGCGTCGTTATCGCGCTTCAGTATATCCACGGCATCGGCCAGGCCAAAGCCAAGGAAATCACCACGAAGCTGGACATCGCGCCTGAGCGCCGTGTGCAGGACCTGACCGATCAGGAAGTCCTCCAGATCCGCGAAGCGATCGACGCCGGTTACAAGGTGGAAGGCGATCTTCGCCGCGAAACCTCGATGAACATCAAGCGTCTGATGGACCTGGCCTGCTATCGCGGCCTGCGTCATCGCAAGGGCCTGCCGGTCCGCGGCCAGCGCACGCATACCAATGCGCGCACCCGCAAGGGCAAGGCGAAGCCGATCGCGGGCAAGAAGAAGTAAGCGCGGGGCGCTTATTTCTCCGCCGGAGGCGGGTTCGAGGTGGATAGCCTCCCGGCCTCCGCACCAGAATACAGGGTCAGGAATTCCAAATGGCACGTGAACCGCAGCGTATTCGCCGTCGCGAACGCAAGAACATCACCGCCGGTGTTGCCCATGTCAACGCCAGCTTCAACAACACCATGATCACCATCACCGATGCGCAGGGCAATGCGATCAGCTGGTCGTCGGCCGGCATGATGGGCTTCAAGGGCTCGCGCAAGTCGACCCCCTACGCGGCGCAGGTCGCCGCCGAGGACGCCGGCAAGAAGGCCGCCGAACACGGCGTCCGCACGCTCGAGGTCGAGGTCAAGGGCCCCGGCTCGGGCCGCGAATCGGCGCTGCGCGCGTTGCAGGCGGTCGGCTTCCAGATCACGTCGATCCGTGACGTGACGTCGATCCCGCACAACGGCGTGCGTCCGTCGAAGCGCCGGCGCGTCTAACTATCCGTCTCGTCGGCGCGCGGTTGATCGCGCTGCGCCGATGATTCCTCACTGGCCGGAGCCTCTCCCAGCTCCCGCCCAAAACCAAGGGGAAGCCCGTGTCCGTCAACGCAAAGAATTGGCAGGAACTCAAGAAGCCGACCGGCCTCGAGAAGAAGTCGGGTGGTGACGGCAAGCGCAAGGCGACCTTCGTCGCCGAACCGCTCGAGCGCGGTTTCGGCCTGACGCTCGGCAATGCGCTGCGCCGGGTACTGCTGTCGTCGCTCCAGGGTGCCGCCGTCACCTCGATCAAGATCGAGAACGTGCTCCACGAATTCTCGTCGCTGGCGGGGGTCCGTGAGGACGTCACCGACATCGTCCTGAACGTGAAGCAGATCGCGCTGCGGATGCAGGGCGAAGGGCCGAAGCGGCTCCAGCTCGCCGCGACCGGCCCCGGCGCGGTAAAGGCCGGCGACATCGCCGTGTCTGGCGACATCGAGGTGATGAACCCCGATCTCGTCCTGTGCCACCTCGATGATGGCGCGACGCTCAACATGGAACTGACCGCCGACACCGGCAAGGGCTATGTCCCCGCCGGATCGAACCGGCCGGCCGACGCGCCGATCGGGCTGATCCCGGTCGACGCGCTCTACTCGCCGGTCCGTCAGGTCAGCTACAAGGTCGAGAACACCCGCGTCGGGCAGGAGCTTGACTACGACAAGCTCACGCTGACGATCGAGACCGACGGCACCGTCACGCCGGAGGACGCCGTGTCCTACGCCGGCCGCATCCTGCAGGACCAGCTCGCGCTGTTCGTCCACTTCGACGATTCGGCGTTGCCGCGTTCCGCGCCGGTCGGCGTCGCTGCGCCGACCGCGACGCAGGAAGTGTCGGGCGACACCGCGACGATCAACCGCTTCCTGCTCAAGAAGGTCGACGAGCTCGAACTGTCGGTGCGTTCGGCCAACTGCCTCAAGAACGACAACATCATCTACATCGGCGATCTGGTCCAGAAGACCGAGGCCGAGATGCTGCGCACGCCGAACTTCGGCCGCAAGTCCTTGAACGAGATCAAGGAAGTGCTGTCGAGCATGGGCCTGCGCCTCGGCATGGAAATCCCCGGCTGGCCGCCCGAGAACATCGAGGAAATGGCCAAGAAGCTGGAACAGGAAATCCTGGGCTGAGCCCGGCGTCCGGGGTTAGCGATGCTAATCCCGGATTGATCGCCGGGCCCGGCCGGCGGCGCCCGCGCCGTCCGACGACTCGGTTTTGCCGAGTCGGGCTTCCAAGGGAAAGTCTCCGCGCACGCGTGCGTCAGCGGTGACTTTCCTGTGACTTTTCGGGTTTCGGGTGGCGGCCCGGTTCCAAGCGCCACCGGGTCTGGGGTTCCGTAAGACGGCCCCTTAACGAACTGAAGGAAAAGAAAAATGCGTCATCGTGTCGGCGGCCGTAAGCTGCAGCGTACCTCGGCTCATCGTATCGCGCTGTTCCGCAACATGTCGGCCGCGCTGATCAAGCATGAGCAGATCACCACCACCGTCGCCAAGGCGAAGGAGCTTCGCCCCTATGTCGAGAAGCTGATCACGCTGGCGAAGAAGGGCGGCCTGTCGAACCGCCGTCTGGCGCACGCCCGCCTGCTCGACGATGCGCAGCTGACCAAGCTGTTCGACGTGCTGGCGGCGCGCTATGCCGATCGCAACGGTGGCTACACCCGCATCATCAAGGCCGGCATCCGCGCGTCGGACGCCTCGCCGATGGCGATCATCGAATTCGTCGACCGCGACGTGTCGGCCAAGGGCCAGGATTCCGGCCCCGTGCTGAACGACGACGATTTCGAGGACGCTGCGTAAGCGACTCACTGCCACCGTTCGTGCTCAGGGCGAACGGAGACGGGCCAGCCTCACCAATATTGGGGCTTGTGAAGGGGGTCGTGGCCGATAGGCTGCGACCTTCTTCTCGTTTCGGGGGAAATCCCATGCGCCGCGCGCTGTTGCTTGCCCTTCCGCTGTTGCTCTCCGTTCCCGCCGCTGCACAGGACGCCATGATCCACTATCCCGATACCCGCCGCGTCGATCAGGTCGACGAACAGTTCGGCGTCAAGGTCGCCGATCCCTATCGCTGGCTGGAAAACGATGTCCGCACCGATTCCGCGGTGCGCGATTGGGTGACCGCGGAAAACAAGGTGACCGACGCGTATCTGGCGACGCTGCCCGGCCGCGACGCGTTCCGCACGCGGATGAAGGCGCTCTACGATTACGAACGGTTCGGCGTGCCGGTGAAGAAGGGCGGTCACTATTTCTACGCCCGCAATTCCGGGTTGCAGAATCAGGCGGCGCTCTACGTCCGTGACAGCGTGCAGGGCGAAGGGCGGCTGCTGATCGATCCGAACGGCTGGGCAAAGGACGGCGCCACCGCGCTGGGCGAATGGGTGCCGTCGGAGGATGGCGGCAAGGTCGCCTATACCGTGCAGGACGGCGGCACCGACTGGCGTACGCTCAAGCTGCTCGACGTCGCCACCGGCCAGCCGCTGGCCGATACGATCGAATGGGTGAAATTCTCGAACATCGCCTGGGCAAAGGACGGTTCGGGCGTCTATTATTCGCGCTTCGCCGCCCCGGCGGAAGGCGCCAAGTTCCAGGCGCTGAACGAGAACCAGCAAGTCTATTTCCACGCGATCGGCACGCCGCAGTCGGCTGACCGGCTGATCTACGCGACGCCCGACCACCCCCGATACGGCCACAGCGCGCAGGTCAGCGACGACGGCAAGTGGCTGATCATCACCACCACCGAAGGCACCGACGATCGCTATCAGGTGACGGTGATCGACCTGACCGCACCGACGCCCGCGCCGCGCACGATCTTCAAGGGGCTGGAGAACAACTGGAGCTATGTCGGCAATGTCGGGCCGAATTTCTATTGGGTGACCAACAAGGACGCGCCGCGCCTGCGCGTCGTCTCCACCAACCTGTTCGCGCGATCGGCGGTCCCGCCGATCCATGAGGTGGTGCCGCAGGATCAGGCGGTGCTCGACGGCGCGTCGATGATCGGCGGCAAGCTGGTGCTGTCGTACCTGGTCGACGTGAAGACCGAGGTGCGGATCCACGATCTCGACGGCAAGCGTGAGGGCGTGGTGCCGCTGCCCGGCATCGGCACCGCCAGCGGCTTCTGGGGCGATCCGGACGATGCGGAGACGTTCTTCGCCTTCACCAGCTTCGCCACGCCGACCACCATCTACCGCTACGATGTGAAGACCGCGCAGGCATCGGTCTGGGCGGCGCCAAAGGTCGCGTTCGACCCGGCCGACTATCAGGTCGACCAGCAATTCTACACGTCGAAGGACGGCACCCGCGTGCCGCTGTTCATCGTCCGCAGGAAGGGCGCGTTGCCGGTGGGCGGCGCGCCGACGATCCTCTACGGCTACGGCGGGTTCAACATCTCGATGACCCCGGCCTTTTCCGCGACGCGGCTGGCGTGGCTGGAACAGGGCGGGGTGTTCGCGGTCGCCAACCTGCGCGGCGGCGGCGAATACGGCAAGGCCTGGCACGACGCCGGGCGGCTGCTCAACAAGCAGAATGTGTTCGACGACATGATCGCGGCGGGCGAGTATCTGGTCACGCATGGCGTCACGTCCAGGGACAAGCTGGCGGTGCAGGGTGGGTCGAACGGCGGGCTGCTGGTCGGCGCGGTGGTCAACCAGCGGCCGGATCTGTTCGCGGCGGCGCTGCCGCAGGTCGGGGTGATGGACATGCTGCGCTTCGACCGCTTCACCGCCGGGCGCTATTGGGTCGACGATTACGGCTATCCGTCGAAGGAAGCCGATTTCCGCGCGCTCTATGCCTATTCGCCCTACCACAACATCCGCGCCGGCGCGGGCTATCCGGCGATCTTGGTGACCACGGCGGATACTGACGACCGTGTGGTGCCCGGCCACAGCTTCAAATACGCCGCCGCGCTGCAAGCCGCCGACATCGGGCCAAAGCCGCACCTGATCCGCATCGAGACGCGCGCTGGCCACGGATCGGGCAAGCCGACCGACAAGATCATCGAGGAGGCGGCGGACATGTGGGCGTTCGCGGCGAAATGGACCGGGCTGGAGGTCAAGCCGATTCCCTGACGCATCCGAAACGTTCAGCCCCGTGACAGCCGGGCGGAGTCAGGGTGCGTGCACCATCAGGACGGGACGACGGACATGCGGATGATTCAGGGGTTGGGTGCGACGGCGGCGGCGCTGGCGATGGTCGGCATGGCGGTGCCGGCCGATGCGTCGGGCCAGCGGCGCGGGAACGGTCACGGGCCAAATCAGGGCCGCGGCCATCGCGGCGGCGACCGGATCGATGGCGGCGATCTGCTGCTCGGCGCGCTGCTGGCGGGCGGGGTGATCGCGATCGCCTCTGCCGCCGGCAAGAAATCGCGCAATGATGCCCGATATGCCGAAGACGCCGGCCCGCCGCCGTCCGACGCCGACGCCGGCGCCGATCATCTCGACGATGCGATGCCGGCGCCCCCGCCCGGCAATGGCCCGGCGCTGGCGGAGAGCGACGCCGCCGATGCCTGTGCCGAAGCGGCCGAATCGCGTGCGTCGGAATATGCCCGCGTCGCGCGTGTCTCCGACATCGGATCGGTCGATCCGGCGGGCAACGGCGGTTGGTACGTCCAGGGGACGATCGAGCTGCGCGACGGCTATCGCGACACCGCGCCGCGCCACGAACGCTTCCGCTGCTCGGTCGGCGGCTCGGGCGTGCCGAGCGTCAGGATCGACAACGCCCCCGACGCGCCGCCGCCGCTCAACTAGCGAAAGCTGGCCTCGTCCGCCCACAACAGGACGTTCTGTTCGTCGTGCACCCCCTCGATGCGCAGCGCGCTGCCGGCGGGCGGGCGCACCGGGCAGTCGAACGGGTAGAACAGCGTCGCCCAGCTTGAGCTGGGACCGGGGCCGGGGCGGGTCTCATACACCGTCTCGGCGTCGAGCTGGAACCGCATCCATTGCACCACGCCGCTGACCCGCCCGCCGTCGGCGATGCAGTCGGTCCACGCGCGCAGCGGCCCCCACGGCCCGCCGGTGGTGAAGTCGAAATGGAACAGCTCCTTCGCCGGGCTGCGCAGCCGCAGGTCGGGATCGTCGGTCTTGACCAGTTGCGGCCGTTCGGCGAGCGCGTGGAACAGCGACACGTCGAACCCGGCGACGTCGTAGAGGAATTCGCGCTCGGGCAGCGGCAGGTCGGCCAGCGCGACCAGGATCTGCCCCGATTCGGGCACCATGCGGCCGCCGGGCTTCAGCAGCCGCCGCACCGCGTCGTTCATCACCGGCAACGCCGCTTCCGCCAGCAGATCGTTGGAGATGATCTCCGACACCAGCACGTCGACCGGCGCGCCGCCCAGATCGACGGCGAGGTCCAGGTCGGTCGATTTCTTGGCGATCACCGTCACTCGGTCGGCCAGCCCGTTGGCGGCGACGATCGCGCGTGCCGCCTCCGCCACCGCCGGGTTCATCTCGCAGCTGTAGACGTGGCCCGCCCCGGCGCGCGCCGCCATCATCGCCAGCAGCCCGGTGCCCGATCCGATGTCCAGCACGGTGCAGCCGGGCGTCACCGCGCGCCGGATCGCGGCGTCATAGGCGGTGTTGCGGCGGTGATCGGCGATGATGCGGAAGTGCCATGACGGCACCGCCGCGGCGAACGGCTCATGCGTCAGGATCGCGATTTCGGGATCGTGCGGCGCCAATGCCCGCGCGCGGCGCGCGATCGGATAGGCGTCGCCCTCACGCCCCATCGTCCGGGCGAGGCGGGAGAGGGTGGTCAATTCGCGGGGGTCGTCGCCGGCCCGCTGCACCATCTGGTCGAAATCGGCGGGCGTGTCGGCCCGGATCGTCGTTTCTTCGTTCATCCCCTGCCGTGGCAGTCCACGGCGACGGGCGCAAGCGGCGTGCTTTACACGAGCGCCCCGCCTGCCTAACCGCCCGTCATGGACACCCGACCCGATTCCATCCTGATCATCGACTTCGGCAGCCAGGTCACCCAGCTGATCGCCCGCCGCGTGCGCGAGGCGGGGGTGTACAGCGAGATCGCCCCGTTCAACGCCGCACAGGCCGCGTTCGACCGGATGGCGCCAAAGGGCATCATCCTGTCGGGCAGCCCGGCCTCGGTGCTCGACGACGGCAGCCCGCGCATTCCGCAGCCGATCCTCGACGCCGGCCTGCCGATGCTCGGCATCTGCTATGGCCAGCAGGTGCTGATGCAGCAGCTGGGCGGCGAGGTGACGCTGGGCGACAGCGGCGAGTTCGGCCGCGCCTTCATCGACATCGCCGACGGCTGCGCGCTGTTCAACGGATTGTGGGCGGAGGGCGAGACGCATCAGGTGTGGATGAGCCACGGCGACAAGGTCACCGCGCTCGCCCCCGGCTTCCGTCCGGTCGCGCACAGCCCCGGCGCGCCGTTCGCGGTGATCGCCGACGACGCGCGCCGCATCTACGCGATGCAGTTCCACCCGGAGGTGGTCCACACGCCGGACGGCGGCAAGCTGATCGCCAATTTCGCCCGCCACGTCTGCGGCCTCTCCGGCGACTGGACGATGGCCGAGTTCCGCCAGACCAAGATCGCCGAGATCCGCGAACAGGTCGGCAAGGGCCGGGTGATCTGCGGCCTATCGGGCGGGGTCGATTCGGCGGTGGCGGCGGTGCTGATCCATGAAGCGATCGGCGATCAGCTCACCTGCGTGTTCGTCGACCACGGACTGATGCGCAGCGGTGAGGCCGAACAGGTCGTCAGCCTGTTCCGCAACAGCTACAACATCCCGCTGGTGCATGTGGACGCCGAGACGCTGTTCCTGGGCGGGCTGGCCGGGGTCACCGATCCCGAGGCGAAGCGCAAGTTCATCGGCAAGACCTTCATCGACGTGTTCGAGGCCGAGGCGAAGAAGATCGGCGGCGCCGAGTTTCTCGCACAGGGCACGCTCTATCCCGACGTGATCGAAAGCGTCAGCTTCACCGGCGGTCCGTCGGTGACGATCAAGAGCCACCACAATGTCGGCGGCCTGCCCGACCGGATGAACATGAAGCTGGTCGAGCCGCTGCGCGAATTGTTCAAGGACGAGGTCCGCGATCTGGGCCGCGAACTGGGCCTGCCCGACGCCTTCGTCGGCCGCCATCCGTTCCCGGGACCGGGGCTGGCGATCCGCATTCCGGGCGAGGTGTCGAAGGAGCGCTGCGACATCCTTCGCAAGGCCGACGCG
>Ga0182736_1001288_pt1 | contig 25953 bp, 22 predicted proteins | sample eDN5th30CKraftBY_FD_128882 | JGI IMG/M metagenome (GOLD analysis project Ga0182736, IMG submission 128882) | Enriched backyard soil microbial communities from Emeryville, California, USA - eDNA 5th pass 30_C Kraft BY (version 2) (version 2) | ecosystem: Environmental > Terrestrial > Soil >...
CGCATTGTTGGCCTGGTCGGACTTTTCGCCGCCGTTCATCTGGGCATAGCGCGCCGAATACACGCCCGGCGCGCCGTTGAGCGCGCGCACGCAAAGGCCGGAATCGTCGGCGAGCGCGGGCAGGCCGGTGAACGTCGCGGCGTGCCGCGCCTTCGCCAGCGCGTTCTCGACGAAGGTCGGGTGCGGTTCGGGCGCTTCGGGCACGCCGAGTTCGCCCTGCGCGATCAGTTCGATGCCCGCCGCATCCAGCAGCGATGCGAATTCGCGCAGCTTGCCCGCATTGTTCGATGCGAGCACGACGCGCCCAAGACCATTGACGTCAGACACCGCGAATCCCCAGTGCTTCCTTCTGCTTCAGGATCAGCGCCTTGATGCCGCTGTCGGCGAGCGCGATCAGCTCGTTCATCTCGTCGCGCGTGAAGGGCGCGCCTTCCGCCGTGCCCTGCACTTCGACGAAGCCGCCCGCGCCCGTCATCACGACGTTCATGTCGGTATCGCATTGCGAGTCTTCGTCGTAGTCGAGATCGAGCACGGGCGAGCCTGCGAAGATGCCGACCGAAATCGCCGCGACGAAATCCTTCACCGGCGACTTCGCGATCCTGCCCGACGCGAGCAGTTTGCCGACCGCATCGTGCGCGGCGACGAACGCGCCCGTGATGCTCGCCGTGCGCGTGCCGCCATCGGCCTGAATGACGTCGCAATCGATATGCAGCGTGCGCGCGCCGAGCGCGTCGAGATCGAACACCGAGCGCAATGCGCGGCCGATCAGCCGCTGAATCTCCTGCGTGCGGCCCGTCTGCTTGCCGCGCGCGGCTTCGCGGTCGCTGCGCGTGTGCGTCGCGCGCGGCAGCATGCCGTATTCCGCGGTGAGCCAGCCTTGCTCCCGGCCGCGCAGAAACTCGGGCACGCGCTCGGCGATGCTCGCCGTGCAGATCACCTTGGTATCGCCGAATTCGACGAGCACCGAGCCTTCCGCGTGCTTCGTGTAATGCCGCGTGATGCGTACGTCGCGCAGCTGATTCGCACGGCGGCCGCTCGGACGCGGGGGAGAAGGCTTGAGCAGGGGAGAGTCGGTCATGGATGTCGGAAGAAGAGTGTGGAACCAGCAAACCCAGCGATTTTATCGTCATTCACTTTCAGGCGTTGCGCGTGCGCCATGCGCGCCGGTCCGCCGTCCGGGCGGCTTTCGCGGTAAAAATGGGATAATGCGGGTTCCTCGCCCGGCGGCCCAACGCAGGCCACTCACAGGCACTTTCGACAGCGCCGGGCGTTTCGTATCGAATGGGTCTTCGCAACGAAGGCTCTCTATCGCGAGACGTACCATGATCTACAGCATGACAGGCTATGCCAGCGCGACGCGCGAAGTCGTCGCGGATGGCGCGGGACCCGATGGCGCGGGCGGTTCGGGCGTCGGTGTATCGGTGGAATTGCGCACGGTGAATTCGCGCTTTCTCGACCTGAACTTCCGCATGCCCGAAGACGTGCGCGCGACCGAGCCGCAATTGCGCGAAATGCTGATGACCAAGCTCTCGCGCGGCAAGGTCGATATCCGCATCAACCTGAATCGCGTCGAGCAGACGGCAAACGCGGGCGCGCTCAATCGCGACGCGCTCACGCAGCTCGCCGCGCTCGAACGCGCCGTGCTCGATATCTTCCCCGACGCCGAGCGCATGCGTACCGGCGAAATCCTGCGCTGGCCCGGCGTGCTCGCGGAAAGCTCGGTGTCGCAGGAAACGTTGCGTGAGGCCGTGCTCGCGTGCGGCAAGCAGGCGATCGCCGATCTCATCGAAGTGCGGGCGCGCGAAGGCGCGGCGCTCGGCAAAGTGCTGATCGACAACGTGACGGAGATGGAAACGATCGTCGCGCGCATCACGCCGCTCGTGCCGGAACTCATCGCGAAGCATCAGCAGAAAATTGTCGAGCGGCTGCAGGACGCGCTCGGCATCGCGACGACCGAAGGCGGCGGCGCGGTCACGACGAGCGTGCCGCGCGAGGAAATCGCCGAGCGTATCCGCCAGGAAGTGACGATGTACGGCATTCGCATCGACATCGCGGAAGAATTGCAGCGACTCACCGCGCATCTGAACGAAACGCGCCATGTGCTGCAAAAGGGCGGCAAGGTCGGCAAGCGTCTCGACTTCATGATGCAGGAGCTCAACCGCGAAGCGAACACGCTCGGCTCGAAGGCCGCCGCGAAGGAACTCGCCGACGCATCGATGACGCTGAAACTGCTCATCGAGCAGATGCGCGAGCAAGTACAGAATCTGGAGTAACGCAACATCATGCCGAATACCACGCATCGCTCGCACAGCCATTACACGGGCATCTATCCGGGCAACCTGTTCATGGTCGTAGCGCCCTCGGGCGCGGGCAAGTCCACGCTCGTGAACGCGCTGCTCGCCGAGGACAAGGACATTCTGCTGTCGGTTTCGTATACGACGCGCGAGGCGCGCTCGAAGGAAACCAATGGCGTGCAGTATCACTTCGTGTCCGTCGATGAATTCATGGAGCGGCGCGACAAGGGCGAGTTTCTCGAAAGCGCCGAAGTGCACGGCAACTATTACGCGACATCGAAGCTGTGGATCGCGGAGCAGATGAAGCAGGGCCATGACGTGCTGCTGGAAATCGACTGGCAGGGCGCGCAGCAGGTGAAGAAGCAGTTCCGCAATGCGGTGGAGATTTTCATTCTGCCGCCGTCGCTCGATGCGCTCGAAGACCGCCTCAAGAAACGTGGCCAGGATTCCGAAAAAGTGATCGTGCGGCGTCTGCTCGCGGCCGGCAGCGAGATGGCGCATGCATCGGAAGCGGAGTATGTCGTCATCAACGAGAACTTCGATCGCGCGCTTAACGAACTGCGCTGTCTCGTCGCCGCGACGCGCCTGCGCTTCACGTCGCAATACGCACGCAACACGCAGCTTTTCGTGGACCTCGGCATCCACTCCACGCCGCAAGCGTGACGCATTGCAGTGGCCGGGTCGATCGGTCACATAAGGTAGAATAAAACCCATATTCCGAAGGAAACAAACATGGCCCGCATCACTGTCGAAGACTGCCTGAAACAAATCCCGAATCGCTTCGAGCTCGCGCTTGCGGCAACGTATCGCGCGCGCCAGCTCGCACAAGGCCACACGCCGAAGATCGAAAGCCGCGACAAGCCGACCGTCGTCGCGCTGCGCGAGATCGCCGCGGGCCAGGTTGGCATCGAAATGTTGAAGAAGGTGCCCGTCTAAGGGCCGCAGTTCCACACGGTTTCATTTTTTGCAACCGACAACCCAGCGCGTCACATCACCACGGAGGGGAAGATGAGTCAGACACCGTTGCCCATCTCCACCGCCGTGGATCCCGATATCGAAGTCGACGCCGACTCGATGCTCGATGCCGAAAAGCCGCACGCGGCGCGCAAGTACATCGACGCGGTTCTCGAACAATCCTTCCGCCATCTGTTCGGGCCGACCGCCACGCCGGAGCAGCCGCGCAAGCACGACGTCGTTTCCATCGCGAAACTCACGAACGCGCTCGCGAGCTACATCACTCCGGAAGAGATCAAGGAAGTCAAGGCGGCTTTCCACTTCAGCGACGAAGCGCACCTCGGCCAGTATCGGCAGAGCGGCGAGCCGTACATCACGCATCCGGTCGCGGTCGCGGAAATTTGCGCGGGCTGGAAGCTCGATGCGCAATCGATCATGGCGGCGCTGCTGCATGACGTGATCGAAGACCAGGGCGTGACCAAGACCGAAATCGCGGAGCGCTTCGGCGCCAAGGTCGCGGAACTGGTCGACGGCTTGTCCAAGCTGGACAAGATGGAATTCCGCAATCGCGAGGAAGCGCAGGCGGAAAACTTCCGCAAGATGCTGCTCGCGATGGCGCGCGACGTGCGCGTCATTCTCGTCAAGCTCGCGGACCGGCTGCACAACATGCGCACGCTCGGCGCGGTGCCGGCGGAAAAGCGCAGGCGCGTCGCGCGCGAGACGCTGGATATCTATGCGCCGATCGCGCATCGGCTCGGTCTGAACAATACGTATCGCGAGTTGCAGGATTTGTCGTTCGCGAACTTCAATCCGAATCGTTACGCAACGCTCGAAAAAGCGGTGAAAGCAGCGCGCGGCAACCGGCGCGAAGTGGTCGGCAAGATTCTCGAAGCGGTGCAGCGCACCATCGCGGATGCGAAGATCAACGCGGAAGTCACCGGCCGCGAAAAAACGATCTACAGCATCTACAAGAAGATGCGCGACAAGCAGTTGTCGTTCTCGCAGGTGCTCGATGTGTACGGCTTTCGCGTCGTCGTCGAGGGTGCGCTCGAATGCTATACGTGCATCGGCGCGCTGCATGCGCTCTACAAGCCCGTGCCGGGCAAATTCAAGGACTACATCGCCATTCCGAAGGTGAACGGCTATCAATCCTTGCACACGACGCTGGTCGGCCCGTTCGGCGCGCCGATCGAGTTCCAGATCCGCACGCGCAAGATGCACGAGATCGCCGAGGCGGGCGTCGCGGCGCATTGGCTCTACAAGAACGGCGGCGCCGATCTGAACGACGTGCAGAAGCGCGCGCATCAATGGCTCAAGTCGCTGCTGGACATTCAGAGCGAGGCGGGCGACTCGAGCGAGTTCCTCGAACACGTCAAGATCGACCTGTTCCCGGACGCCGTCTACGTGTTCACGCCGAAGTCGAAGATCATGCCGCTGCCGCGCGGCGCGACGGCGCTCGACTTCGCGTATTCGATTCACAGCGACCTGGGCAACCAGTGCGTCGCGGTGAAGATCAACAACGAACTGCTGCCGCTTCGCACGGAGTTGAAGAGCGGTGACATCGTCGAGGTGATCACCGCACCGTACTCGAAGCCGAATCCCGCGTGGCTCGGCTTCGTGCGCACCGGCAAGGCGCGCTCGGCCATCCGTCACTATCTGAAGACGATGCGACTGAACGAGTCGGTCCAGTTGGGCGAGCGGCTCGTCGATCAGAGTCTCAAGGGTTACGGTCTCGCGCTATCCGACGTCACGCCGGAAGTATGGGAAAAGCTCGTGCTTTGGACCGGCAACAAGACGCGTCAGGAAATCTTCGCCGATATCGGTCTCGGCCGGCGCGTGGCGGCGGTCATGGCCAAGCGCATCGAGGTGCTGATGAACGGCATCGCCGATGACGAAGATCACCCGCATCGCGAGCATCACAACACGAATACCGCGCCGCCGGTCGTCATCACGGGTACGGAAGGCATGTCGGTGCAACTGTCACCGTGCTGCCGACCGATTCCGGGCGACGACATCATGGGCTATATCGGCATCGGACTCGGCATGGCCATCCATACGACCGAATGCCGCGTGGCGCAGCGCATCCATCGGCGCGATCCGGGTCGCTGGATCGACGTCGCGTGGGCGCCGCAGCCGGGCCGTCTCTTCGACGTCGCCGTCAAGGTGCTCGTGAAGAACACGAAGGGCGTGTTCGCGCGCGTCGCGGCGGACATCACGTCGGCGGACGCGAACATCGTGCATATCGCGATGGACGAAGACGTGTCGCAGGAAGCGAAGCTGCTGCGCTTCGTGATCCAGGTGAGCGACCGCGTGCATCTGGCGAACGTCATGCGCCGCGTGCGCACCAATCCGGACGTGATGCGCATCGCGCGCGAGCGTCCGAGCGACGAACCGCATCACCGCAATCAGGACGGCGGCATGCGCATCGACCGCGAGCGCGCCGACTACTGACGCGGCGCGGGTATGCGGCGTGCATGCCTGTCGTCGTTCGACGAACAGGAGAGAGCGCCGTAATGAACACATCCGATCTCGAAGGCGCCACGCTCGACTATTGGGTCGCGCGCGGGCTGCACGAATTCATCCGGGAAATCCACTTCACCGATAGCGGCGAGACGCTGTCCATTCGCGGCAACGATCGCGGCAAGCCCTGGGACGGGCGTTTCCTGCCATCGACGTCATGGGATGCAGCGGCCGTGGTTCTGGAGCGCGCCTGCAAGCTCGAGATGCACGATCACGGGCGCGGGGAAGTGGTCTGCACCGTCACGTTCGGCAAGGACGGCAAACCCGTGGAAGGGCGCGGCGCGTCGCTACGCATCGCCTTGCTGCGGGCGTTCGTGCGGCATGCTTTCGGCGATGCCGTCGACGACGAATTCCCGCGCCGTTCTCAGACGCTGCTCGGCGCGCGGGCTGAGGCGATCGGGGAGTCGAGCGCGGTGGCTTCGGTGGAGGATGTGCCGAGGCCGGACCTGGGTATCGGCGATATCGGCTCGGTGCCGCGACAGTAGTTTGCGCGCTACGGTCGGGACAAACAAAAAGGGCCTTCCGTATGGAAGGCCCTTCGAAAGATGGCGCGGCTGGCAGGATTCGAACCCACGACCCCTTGGTTCGTAGCCAAGTACTCTATCCAACTGAGCTACAGCCGCACGCAAAACGGTACAACACTATGTTACTTCAACGCGCTAATGGTTAAGCGCTTGATGACCTCGTCAGAGCGAGAACATCCGAAAAGGTGGCGCGGCTGGCAGGATTCGAACCCACGACCCCTTGGTTCGTAGCCAAGTACTCTATCCAACTGAGCTACAGCCGCACGCAGAAGCGGAATTATAGCCAAGCCTATTCTGAAAAGGAAGGGGTTTTGCCCAGAATTTCGAATTTTCGGTCGATGCGCCTCCGACGAAAGATGGCCTCGACGTGGTAAGTTGATGTTTCGAAAGCAAGTACATCGCGGAATTCGACATCAATCGGCAACGAGCGGCATCATGAACAAGGCATTTGTCAAAGAGTCGGACGACACCGACGACGACCTCGAACTCGGCCAGCCCGACGTCCCGGCGGGCACGAAGAACTACATCACGCCTCAAGGCCATCAGCGGCTGCGTGACGAGTTGCTGCAGCTTCTCGATACGGAGCGCCCGGAAGTCGTCAGGCTCGTTTCGTGGGCCGCTTCGAACGGCGATCGCTCGGAGAACGGCGACTACATCTACGGCAAGCGGCGGCTGCGCGAGATCGACCGGCGCATCCGCTTCCTGGGCAAGCGCCTGGATCTCGCGGAAGTGGTGGACAGCAGCAAGCAGGAGAATGTCGATCAGGTGTTCTTCGGCGCGACGGTGGACTACGCGGGCGACGACGGCGACGTGAAGACGGTGACGATCGTCGGCGTCGACGAAGTCGATCTGGATCGCGGCTACGTGAGCTGGATCTCGCCGGTCGCGCGCGCGCTGCTAAAGGCGAAGATCGGCGATACGGTGCCGTTGCACACGCCTGCAGGCATTCAGCAGATCGACATCCTGGACGTTCGATATCCACGCTGAAGCGACGCGCAACGACGAAAAAAAAGCCGCTCCGAAGAGCGGCTTTTCTACAGCGGGACTGCTTGTGAAGCTTAGAAGCGGTGACGCATGCCGACCGTCGCCGAAACCTGGTTGCCGTTCGACGACATACCAACGCCGTTGATCACCGCGCCGACCGGCAGGCCGTCCTGGTCGGTCATGTGCTGGTATTCGCCTTGCAGGTAGACGTCGGTGCGCTTCGACAGCGCATACGCCGTTTGCAGGCTGAACTGGTGGAACTTCGGCTTTTCGCCTTCGATACGGCTATCCGTGTACGTGTACGCACCTGCGATCGACAGAGCCGGCGTCAGGTTGTAGCGGCCGTTCACTTCGTAGTTCGTGAAGCGCATGCTGTCGCCGTTCAGCGCGATGTTGCCAGCGCCTTGCGAGCCGACGTTCGTCAGCTGCGTCGCGTTGTCGAGCATCGTCTGCGTGAACACGAAGCCGACGGTTGCCGGGCCGAACGCGTAGTTGATGCCGCCGCCGAAGATGCGCTGACGCGAAGCGACGAAAGGCGTGTTGTCGGTCGTGACCGCACCGGCCGTGTTGTTCGTCGGCGAGCCGACGTTGTTCAGTTGCATGTACGCTGCAGCAACGTTCAACGGGCCGTAGTTGTACGACGCGCCGACGCTGTACGCACGGTTATCCGCGAAACCGCCGGCTTCGTTCGAGAAGCCGTACATCGCGCCCATCTTGAAGCCAGCGTAGTTCGCGCTCGTGTACTTGACCGAGTTGTTGACGCGGAACGTGTTGTCGAGGTTGTCGTTGTCGAACGGGTGAGCGAACTGCGTGCCGCCGTATTGCGTGCCCGTCAGAGCCAGAGGCCCGAGGAAGTCGACCACGGAGTCGTATTGACGGCCGAGCGTGATCGAGCCGAACTGGTTGCTCGACAGACCGACGAACGCCTGACGGCCGAACTCACGACCGCCCTGGCCGTTCGTGCCGTTCATGATGTTGAAGCCGTTTTCCAACGTGAAGATCGCCTTCAAGCCGCCACCGAGGTCTTCCGAACCACGCAGGCCCCAACGGCTGCCGTTGACCGAACCGCTCGTCGCCTTCCAGTTGCTGTGGCCTTGCTGGTTGTTCGTGTAGGTGATGCCCGCATCGATCAGGCCGTACAGCGTGACGCTGCTTTGCGCATGGGCGGCGGTAGCAAAAACGCCCGACAGGGCGGCGACCATGAGAGTCTTTTTCATCTTTGTAACTCCGAGAGCAGATAGGGCCGGGGACCCAGGCTTTGAGGAAACCTCGCTCCGGCGCGCTGCGAGAGGCGCGGGCGGAGGAGCAATGGATCGGCGTCACCGACACATTTGTTTCCGGACCAGACGAAGTGTAAAGACGGTGTTACAGCGCAAGGCGTTCCAATTTCCACAATAAATCATTGTGGATGCGGCAATGATCGACCGAACGCGTATTTTTCTTTATATACAAGGGTTTATCCGCGAATAAAGTCGTAAGAGATGCGGTGTCAACCAAATGACGTTGCGCATGCGCGACACGATTGCCGCAAGAAAACAACGGGAAACTTCTGGAAATTCGATTGTTGAGATATTTGAAACAGAAGTTTGCTGCTTTTGCGGGTAATGAATGCGGGCCGCATCGTTATACTGTCGTCTCTGCTTTCCGAAGCAGACTTTTTCGTTGACGGAAAAAGATCTCCAAACTTTGTCAGCGCGACTTCCCGGTCGCGCTTTTTTTTGCCCGGAGCCTTGTGGGACTTGGGTTCGCGTCCGCGTCGCGCAAGCTTTTGAGCGGCGGCTGCGCGCAATAAGGAAGACGCGGCGAGCGTTTGGCATCATTGCTCGAATCGGTCGAGCGGAATCATCGCCGATTTGTTTCATTACATTTAATTTGCGACTTAGTTTGCAGGCCGGTTAATGTCGGAGAATCGCGCAAGACGAAAGGCGCTGACGATTAATATAATGCTCTGTGCAGCCCGGAGGCACTAAAGTCTTAATATCGTTCGGTATAGGAGAAGCCGCGTTGCGTCGCTGTTCTTTTTCGCCGATAAACCGTGCTTGCGCTATTTTCATTTAATGCGGACCGATTAACTAAGCGAGAAAACGGTCAGCGCCCTAAATGGACGCTGGCGGGCGGCAGCCACGGGCGAGCGCGGCGCAACGGCCCTCGCCCAAGCCTCGCAAGGTTCGCCTTCCTGCGGCTCAGCGAGCCGCGACGGCCGCAAACTCGTATCCTTGATAATCCGGAAATGCTTTTAAGGGTTATCCGCCATTGCGATGCGTTAAATTCAGCATCGGCTTAATGGGAAGCTATCAAAATGGTGTGGTTTTAACTGAAGCAAAAACTAGCCAAAAAAGCCGACTCGTCCCGCCCACCGACTGTTCCGGTAAAAGTCCGCCGCTTCCGGCTGCGTTAGAATGGGCAATCCAGCATTCGCTCCATCCAAGGCGCATCCCGCCGTCTCTCGCCGTTCACGATGCATCCCGATCCGTCCGCAAGCTACGCTTATCCCTCCGAACCCATCGTCTTCGTCGATCTCGAAACGACCGGCGGCACATTCGGCGTGGACCGAATCACCGAGATCGGCGTTGTCGAAGTCGGGCCGGCGGGCGTGTCGCAGTGGACATCGCTCGTCAACCCGCAGCGGCCGATTCCTTCGTTCGTGCAACAGTTGACGGGCATCACCGATGCAATGGTGCGCGAGGCTCCGACGTTCGAGCAGCTGGCGTCCGGCTTGCTCGACCGCATGAAGGGCCGCCTTTTCATCGCGCACAACGCACACTTCGACCACAGCTTTCTGAAGGACGAATTCCGGCGCGTGGACCTTCGCTTCGCGCCCGACGTGCTGTGCACGGTACAGCTTTCCCGCGCCGTTTATCCGGCGGAAAGCCGTCACGGTCTCGATGCGCTCGTCGCGCGCCACGCGCTCGTGCCGGCGGCGCGGCATCGTGCGCTCGCCGATGCCGATTTGCTGTGGCAATTCTGGCAGCACCTGCATCGCGCGCATGCGCCGGATGTGATGCGCACGCATCTCGAACGCGTGACGCGCCGGTTCCAGCTCGCCGCGCACATCGACGAGGACACGATCGAGCAGATCGTTTCGGGCTGCGGCGTCTACATGTTTTATGGCGACGACGACGCGCCGCTCTACGCTGGCCGCAGCGTGCGCTTGCGTCAGCGTGTGCGTTCGCATCTCGTCGGCCCGCGGCGCTCGGCGAAGGATCTGCGTCTCGCCGCGCTGGTGCGTCGTGTCGAATGGAAGGCGACGGGCGGCGAAATCGGGGCATTGCTGGCCGAGGCGCAATGGATCGCGAGCGCGCGTCCAGCGCACAACCGCGCGCCGAAGTCGCGTTCCGGCGACGTTCGCGGCGCGCCTTGGCCGTATGCGGGTGCTATCGCGATCGAAGAGTGCGATGCGGCATCGGGGCAACGCGCGTGGCATGTCATCGACAACTGGCGCTATCTCGGCACGGCCGGCACGCTCGAGGAAGCCGGCGCGCTGCGCGCAAGCGCGGATTCTCCCGCGTTCGAGCTGTCCACTTATCGAATTCTAAGCGAGCGTCTCGCGCGCGGTCTCGTCGCGACACCGCTTGTCGCCGCAACGCTCGCGTCCGCCATCTGACGCGCCGTCACCCCACCGCGCCCACGCCGCCCGACGCGCAGACGTGCGACAGCGCGCGCATGAGCGGCGCGTTCATCGACGAGTTGTAGCGCGTCAGATGCTTCCATCGCGCGACGCTTTCCGCGAGCCGCACTGGGCAGTCTTCGGCATGGCGGATCGGCTCGACATGCGCGAGCGCCGAGACGAGCGACTGCGTCAGCCGATCGAGCTTCGGACGCGTGTCCTTGGCGAGATCGGGCGGCGCTTCTTCCGGCGCAGCTTTCAGCGCGCGCCAGTTCGCGAAGAGCGCGTTCTGCACATCCTTGCTGGCTTCGATCTGATCGCGAAAGAACTGACGCGCGAATTCGGGATCGACCTGCGCGGCGCCGGCCTTTTCCTCGACGTGCTTGAGCAACGCTTCTTCGCGCGGCGCATCGGTGATCGGCTCGTGATGCGCCCACTTCCAGCGCGCGACCGGCTCCGCGAGTGCGAGCCGTTGGGAGACGAGGGCGATGAGGTTGGTGAACGGAGTGTCGTCGCCGTCTGCATGCACGGAAGAGGGGGCGGCGAACGCAAGCGCACAGGCGAACGTGGTGGAGGCGAGGAGAGAAGGGGGCGATCGGCGGCGCATCGGGATCCGGGCAAAAGCGCCAGAATAGCGCACCGCGGTCAAACGGGAACGACGGCAGCCAACTGGCGGAGGGGATTTCACGAGGCGAGCCGTAGCGCACGACCCGCCCCGATGCGGTCATGAACGAGAGGCGCGACGCGTCCTGGCGTGAGCCATGTGCGGACCGGATGGTCCGAGTGCGCCGCGCGCGGCGGGCGTCGTTCTCACGACGACGGCGTGATCCAGCGGGTCCGCCTACTTCGACTGCGCCGAGTCGCGCTGTTCGTCGAAGAACGCGCGCACATGCTCGGGCAGCTCCGTCGCGAGAAACTCGACGCCAACCGGTTCCGGATCCGGACAAAGCACCTTGTCGGGCGTCGGGATTTTCGTCGGTTTTGCGTCCATGATTTCTCTCCTGAATGACTACAACAATTGCGCTAACACGGTCGATGCGGCTATTGCGCCGCCGCATGCAGCCGAATTGCCGATTACGGTTCCTTCCATAGATGCGTTATCGGATCGCCACCGCTTCTGCTTGAGCCGAATCGGCGCGTTTCATCAAGAACGCATGATCGTTCGTGTCGGGACCGGAATCGCTTCGGTAATCGATTGCCGGCCGCTGTATTCGTTGCTGCAAAAACTACGTTTTATCGCGTCGCGACTGCCGCCCCGCGAGCCGCATCCAGCTTGGGCTCTACCCCGAAAGGCATCAGCGCGTACTTAAACTGTAGCTTTTCCTCTATGGATATAACGATACCGGGAAACCAGCGTTGACGCTTCATGGTGCGCAGCGGAAAATGGCTCGTTGTTGTACGAAAGCGCACATATAAGACGAATCAGGCGCGCGGGTGCTGCCGAATGTGAAATCGCTGAAGCCGATTTTCGGTTCGAATCGCAAACCTGTTGTCGCGATGGCGATCGTTGCGAAAGTGCGAAAGATTGCGGGGGTTTCGAGAAACGCGGCGCAAAAAGCAAAAACCCGCGACACATGCGTGATCGCGGGTTTTTAGAACTGCCTGAATTCTTGTGGTGCCGGAAAGAGGAATCGAACCCCCGACCTTCGCATTACGAATGCGCTGCTCTACCGTCTGAGCTATTCCGGCTCCGAATTTTTCTTCGTTTTTTGCGTTCGTTTAGTTCGTCAGCAACGAAGAAGTGAGATTATGCAGAGCCTTTCTGGCTTTGGCAATACCTTAGATCAATTTTTCTTTTCGACGTGGTAGCGCGTCACGCGATCGACCTCGCTCTTCGAGCCGAGGAACACGGCGACGCGCTGATGCAGGCTCGTCGGAACGATATCGAGGATGCGCTGTTCGCCGTTGGTCGCGGCGCCGCCCGCCTGCTCGACGATGAACGACATCGGGTTAGCCTCGTACATCAGACGCAGCTTGCCGGGCTTCGACGGATCGCGCTTGTCGGCCGGATACATGAAGATGCCGCCGCGATTCAGAATGCGATGCACGTCCGCGACCATCGATGCGATCCAGCGCATGTTGAAGTCTTCCTTGCGCGGGCCGTCCTTGCCGTCGTTCAGCTCGCCGATGTAGCGCTGCACCGGCTCATACCAGTGACGGCTGTTCGACGCGTTGATCGCGTATTCGCGGGTCTCGACGGGGATTTTCATGTCGCGCTGCGTGAGCACCCAAGAGCCGAGCTCGCGATCGAGCGTGAAGCAGTTCACGCCGTGGCCGGTCGTCAACACGAGGACGGTTTGCGGACCGTACACCGCATAGCCCGCCGCGACCTGCTGCGAACCCGGCTGCATGAACGCCGCTTCGCTCGGATCGGCGCCGTCCGGGCAACGCAGCACCGAAAAGATCGTGCCGATCGACACGTTCACGTCGATGTTCGATGAGCCGTCGAGCGGATCGAACGTCAGCAGATAGTTGCCCTTCGGGTAGCGATTCGGAATCGGGAAGATCTTTTCCATTTCTTCCGATGCCATCGCGGCCAGATTGCCGCCCCATTCGTTGGCTTCGAGCAGGATTTCGTTCGAAAGCACGTCGAGCTTCTTCTGCACTTCGCCCTGGACGTTCTCGCTGCCTGCCGAGCCGAGCGCCTCGCCTAGGGCGCCCTTGCTGACGTGATAGCTGATCTGCTTGCAGGCACGCGCGACGACTTCGATCAACAGACGCAAGTCGGCAGGCAGGTTCTGATGTTCACGCTGCTGCTCGATCAGATACTTCGAGAGCGTGGTGCGGCTGGAAATGGAGGACATGCTTAGGCTCCGTGAGCGTTAGACGAATATTCACGATTCTAACCGCTCGACCCGGCCGCTCCATGTGACAGCGACCGCCTGCATCCGCCATAAGCGAGAACGGCCGCCGCGCGAGGTTCTCGCGCGGCGGCCGCTAAACACCAAAAACTCCCGACGAAACAGCGCTTAAGCAGCGAGCGCCTTTTCGACGACCTCGCGAACGTCGCGCGATTTCGCCTTCGCGGCGACGTCGCTCAACGCCGCGTGCATCTTCTCGCGCAACTGCGGCGTGAAGCGGCGCCACAGTTCGAGCCCGCGTGCGAGCCGCGCCGCGACCTGCGGATTGAGCGCGTCGAGCGCGATCACCTGTTCGGCCCAGAACGCGTAGCCGGAGCCGTCGGCGGCGTGGAATTGCGCGGGATTGCCGCTGCAGAAGCTGAAGATCAGCGAGCGCGCGCGATTCGGATTCTTGATGTTGAACGCCGGATGCTGCATCAGCTTGCGCACGATCTCGATTACCTTGCGATCCGGACCGCCGCGCTGCGTCGCCTGAAGCGCGAACCACTTGTCGATGACGAGCGCCTCGTTCTCGAAGCGGCGATAGAAGTCCGCGAGCGCCGCGTCCGCGACGGTCGCATCCGCGCCCTTGGTCGCGCTCGCAAGCAGCAGCGCGGAAAGCGCCGCGGAGCGGTCGGTCATGTTGTTGGCGGCGTCGTACTGCGCCTGCGCGAGCTTGACGGCGCCGCGCGGATCGTCGAGCTGGCTGAGATAGGCGAGCGCGAGGTTCTTCAGGCCGCGCTTGCCCGCGTCTTCCGGCGTCGGACGATATTCGCCCGGCGTGCGGTTCGCTTCGTACGTCACGAGCCATTTGTCGCGCATTTGCGACGCGAGACGGCGGCTCATGAACACGCGCGCAGCGTGGACGGCGGCGGGATCGGACACGGTCATCTGCTCGGCCAGATAGCTCTCCGACGGCAGCATCAGCGCGAGCTCGCGGAAGGCGGGCGTGAGCGTGGTGTCGTCGAGCACGCGGGCGAACGCGGCGATCACCTGATCGTCGATGGCGAGCGCCTCGCCCTTGGCCGCGCGCTCGGCGAGCGCCAGCAACTCGCGCGTGGCGAGCCGCTGGCCGGCTTCCCAGCGGTTGAACGGATCGCTGTCTTGCGCGAGCAGGAACGCGAGTTCATCGTTCGTATAGTCGTATTCGACGATCACCGGCGCGGAGAAATTGCGCAGCAGCGACGGCAGCGGCGCCTCGTTCACGTCGACGAAAGTGAACGACTGCTCGCGCTCCGTGAATTCGAGCACGCGCGTCGTGCCGTTCGGTTCCTTCTCGCCTTCGAGGCGCAGCGGCAAGTCCGCGCCGTTCTGGCCGATCAGGCCGACCGAGAACGGAATCAGCAGCGGCCCCTTCTGCGTTTCGCGCGCAGCTTCCGACCCGTCGCCGTAACCCTGCGTGAGCGTCAGCGTGTAGCGCTTCGTCGCGGCGTCGTAATTTGCGCGCACCGACACGCGCGGCGTGCCCGCCTGGCTGTACCAGCGCTCGAATTGCGCGAGATCGCGATGATTCGCGTCGGCGAGCGCCTGGCGGAAGTCGTCGCAGGTCACGGCCTGGCCGTCGAACCGCTTGAAATACAGGTCCATGCCGCGGCGGAAGCCGTCGCGACCGAAAAGCGTCTGATACATCCGCACGACTTCCGAGCCTTTTTCGTAGACGGTCATCGTGTAGAAGTTGTTGATCTCGACGTAGCTTTCCGGGCGCACCGGATGCGCCATCGGGCCGGCGTCCTCGGCGAACTGCATTTGACGCAGCACGCGCACGTCCTCGATGCGCTTGGTCGCGCGTGCGGCGGCGCTCGCCGCGCCCTCGACGTCGCCGGCGGCCATATCGGCGGAAAATTCCTGATCGCGAAACACGGTCAGGCCTTCCTTCAGGCTCAACTGGAACCAGTCGCGGCAGGTCACGCGATTGCCGGTCCAGTTATGGAAGTACTCGTGGCCGACAACGGCCTCGATGTTGGAGAAGTCGGTGTCCGTCGCGGTTTCCGGGTTTGCGAGCACATACTTCGTATTGAAGATGTTGAGGCCCTTGTTCTCCATCGCGCCCATGTTGAAGTCGCTCACCGCGACGATCATGAAGCGGTCCAGATCGAGCTCGAGGCCGAAGCGCTTCTCGTCCCAGCGGATCGAGTTGATGAGCGAATCCATCGCGTGACGGGTCTTGTCGAGATCGTGCGGCTCGACCCAGACTTGCAGCAGCTTTTCCTTGCCCGAGCCCGATTCGATGCGTTCCTCGATGCACACGAGCTTGCCCGCGACGAGCGCGAACAGATAACTCGGCTTCTTGAACGGATCTTCCCATTTGGCGAAGTGGCGGCCATCGGGCAGATCGCCTTCCTCGATCAGATTGCCGTTCGACAGCAGCACCGGACACGCGGTCTTGTCGGCGCGCAGCGTGACGGTGTAGGTAGCCATCACATCCGGGCGATCGAGGAAGTAGGTGATGCGCCGAAAGCCCTCGGCTTCGCACTGCGTGAAGAAGTTGCCACTGGAGACGTAAAGTCCGGAGAGCGTCGTGTTCTCGGCCGGATTGCAGATGCTCTCGGTGCTAAGCTCGAAAGCATCCGCGGGAATACTGCCGATGGACAGTCCGTTTTCATTGACGCGGACATCCTCGTGCGCGACGCCGTCGATCGCCGCGCTCACGAATTCGAGCTGCTCGCCCATCAGTTCGAGGCGCGATGCGTCGCCTTGGGCGTCGGGGTTGCGCCGCAGCTTCATCGTGTTCTTCACGACCGTGCGCGATGGCACGAGGTCGAATTCGAGCGCGACGGAATCGATCAGGAACGCGGGCGGCGTGTAGTCCTGGCGGCGAATCACAGCGGATGCGGTCGTGGTAGACATGGCAAGATCTTCATGTTTGGATTGAACGGCGCCGGCGTCTCGCGCGTGCGCTTTTAGCGCACCAACGCGTGCGCGCCTGGTCGAATCATTGTACAAGCCGCCCGGCGATCGTGAATCGGGCGGCGCCACGCGTCGTGGACCCCACAAAACAAGGACGCCGCCATGCGACGCAAGGCGGTGCTGTCTATAACGGAGAAGGGTGCTGAACGAAGTGAGGACGACCATGAAATTCCCGATCAGGACGCTCGTCACATGGCCGCTGATGCTGGCGGCGATGTGGCTCGCCGGCTGCACGACCTACGTGCAGACGCAGGTCACTGCATTCTCCGACTGGAGCGGCAGCGACGCGACCCGCACCTACGCGTTCACGCGCAAGAGCGAGCAGCAGAACAGCATCGAGCAGACGACCTACGAGACGCTCGTCGCCAACGAACTCGCGAAGTACAACTTCCGTCAGGTGCCCGAGGCGAGCGCGAACTATCAGATCGCGATCGCCTATTCGGTTCGCGGCGACATGGTGACCGTGCGTCAACCGGTCTACTACGATCCGTGGCCGATGTACGGTCCGTGGGGCGCCGGCCCATATTGGGGCGGACCGTGGGGCGGGTGGGGGCCGTACGGTTCGTGGGGCGCGACGGGTTACGTCGATCAGAGCTATCCGGTCTATACCCACGCGCTGCAGATCCGCATGAACGACCGCAAGACCGGCCGCGAGACGTACAAGGTGACGGCGGTGAACGCGACGGGCGATCCGTCGCTGTATCAGGCGATGCCGTATCTCGTGCGCAGCGCGCTGGCGGACTTTCCGCTCGGTAACGGCACGGTCCGAACGGTGACGCTGCCGGTGGACAAGAGCGGCGGCATGTCGAACGAGACGGCCGCGTCGGCCGGACCGAACGAGCGCAGCGTCGCACCCGCGCCCGCAGCGAAAACCGTCGATTGATCGGGCCGTCGCATCGACGCGAAAACGGCATCGGAATTTTTTGCCGTCATGCGCAGTGAGCATTGCCTTTTACGGCTTCGGGAAATGTTTCAAACACGCCCGCCGCCCTTGACTAAACAGGGAAATATCGCGGCGGCGCCGGGCCGCAATATATGCAGCTTCGGTCAATTAGCGATATATTCCCGGGATGACAAAATCGTGTCCGCTCAATCCTGAAGCCGTTCCCGAGCCCACCACATGGGATGCGCGGCTCGCACGCCGTCTCGTCACGCCGCTCGTCGGCACGCCGGTAACGCCCAACCATCTGACCACGCTGCGCCTCGCCATCGGCTTGGCCGGAGCGTGGTATCTGTCGCTCGGCCAGTTCTGGATGTGCACGCTCGGCGCGCTTCTCATCGCGCTGTCGAATTTCGTCGATCACACCGACGGCGAACTCGCGCGCATCAGCGGCCAGTCGAGCAAGATCGGCCATTTCTACGATCTCGCGTGCGATGCGCTCGTGACCGTGCTGCTGTTCCTCGGCATCGGGTTTTACGTGGCCGTGCATCATCCGTCGATGATCGTGCCCGCGCAATGGCTCGGCGGCATGGCGGGCGTGGCGGTTGCGCTGATCTTTTTCCTGCGCATGCGTATCGAATCGATGATCGGCAAGTCGGGCACGAAACAGGCGTCGTTGGCCGGATTCGAAACGGAAGACGTGCTGTATCTGCTTCCGCTCGTGACCATTCTGAACGGCATGACGCCGTTTCTGATCGCCGCGGCGATCGGCGCGCCGCTCTTCGCCATTTATGTGGCGGTGGACTATCAGCGCGTCGTCGCGCAGACGAAACGCCGCGCGCAGGCCACGCATGCAAAAGACGACAAAGATTTCCAGGCGGTGAGATGAGCGATACGGCAACTCCGGAGAGCACGCTGACACAACCGGCGCAGACGGCGACGACCGCGCGCCCGTCGAAGCGCGATATCGATTCGACGATGAACGCGCGCCTCGCCGCGCTGCAGACGCCGAAGCTGCGCGACGAGTACGGTCAGCAAGGCTCGTTTCTCTATATCGAAGACTTCCTGCCGCGCGACTACACGGAGCGGCTGATCGCCGCCGTGCACGACGTGATGCCGTCCGTGAACCGCAACTATCTGCCGGGGCACAAGGCGGGCGGCAGCGTGAGCCGTCACACGCTCGACAAGCTCGCGCCGTTCATCGCCGACCTGTATCGATCGGAAGCGCTCATCAAGTGGCTGGAATCGATCACCGGCGACAAGCTGCAACTCTCGCCGGAGGACGATCCTCACGCCTACGCGCTTTACTTTTACACGAAGCCCGGCGACCACATCGGCTGGCATTACGACACGTCGTATTACGATGGCCGCCGCTACACGCTCCTGCTCGGCGTGATCGACGATTCGTCCTGCAAGCTCGATTACGAACTGCACACGAAGAATCCGGCGGTTCCTGATCAGCCGGGCTCCGTGCAATATCCGCCCGGCGCGTTCGTGTTTTTCGACGGCGACAAGCTGCGCCATCGCGTCACGCCGCTCGGCGAAAACGAGATGCGCGTGTCGCTCACGTTCGAGTACGTGACGAACCCGAACATGCGTCCGTTTCAGCGCTTCATCTCGAACATGAAAGACTCGATCGCGTATTTCGGATTCAGGCAGGTCTTTCGCCGCAAGGGCGGCAAGAACGGACAGGCATGAGCCGCGCGGGCACATTCCTGCTGTCGGTCGGCGTGGTGCTGTTCATCGCGCTGCTCGGCTGGCAAGGCTTCGGTTCGGTTGCATCGACGCTGGCCGCGGCGGGCTGGGGATTGATCGCGGTCGCGGCGTTTCACTTCGTGCCGCTCGTCGTCGATGCCGGCGCGATCAGCGTGCTCTTCTCCAGCAAGGAACGCGACGTGTCCCTGCGCGACGCCTTGCTCGCGCGCTGGGCCGGCGAATCGGTCAATAGCCTGATGCCAGCGGGCCAGATCGGCGGGCCGATGCTGATGGTCCGCTATCTCGCGCAGCGCGGCATGCGCGCGCGCGACGCGGCCGCCGTCATCACCGTCAGCACGACGATGCAGACCGTCGCGCAACTGATCTTCGCGCTGATCGGCGTCGTGCTGCTGACAGGCTATGCGGCGGGCGGCTCGTCATCGACGGTCACGATCGCCGTGCTCGCGGTGATCGGCGTGATCGGTCTGATGATCTTCGGTTTCTATCTCGCGCAGCGGCGCGGTCTCTTCGGCCGCGCGATGCGCTTTGCGTCCGGCATCGCCGCGAAGTTCTCGGCGAAGCGCGACTGGTCGTCGCTCGTCACGCGCGCCGAAGCCGTCGACGCCGCCGTCCACGAGATGTATCGCGAGCGCGGCAAGGTCGCGGCGAGCTTCGGGCTGAGTCTCGTCGGCTGGATCGTCGGCACGGGCGAAGTGTGGCTTGCGCTGCATCTGCTCGGCCATCCGGTCGGCTGGGCGGAAGCGTTGCTGCTCGAAAGTCTCGGCCAGGCGATTCGCGGTGCGGCCTTCGCCATTCCCGGCTCGCTCGGCGTGCAGGAAGGCGGCTATCTGCTGCTTGCGCGTCTGGTCGGCTTGCCGCCGGAAGCGGCGCTCGCGCTGTCGCTTGCGAAGCGCGCGCGCGAACTGCTGCTCGGCGTGCCGGGCATCGTCTATCTGCATTTCGTTGAAAAAGGCTGGCAGCGCCGCCGTCTCGCGCGCGTGCCGGATATCGACTGACCCACCCACGAAGGGAACACAAGCATGCGCGCAATTATTCTTGCGGCCGGGATGGGCTTGCGCCTCGTTCAGCCCGAAGGCCAGCAAAAGCCGAAGTGTCTGCTGCGCTTTGGTGATGCATCGTTGCTCGAACGTCATCTGCACTTTCTGAAAGCCGCGAACGTCGATGAAGTCGTCTTCGTGACCGGCTTCAAGAGCGAGCAGATCGAGGCGGAGCTCGCGGCGATCGACTGGAAGCCGAAGACGGAAATCGTCGTCAACGACGAATTCACGCTCGGCAGCGTGCTGTCCGTGCACACCGCGCGCGACGCGATGACGCGCGGCGGCGACGTCCTCCTGATGGACGCCGACGTGCTCTACGACGAACGCATCTTCGAGCCGCTCGTCGCGGGCGGCTCGTTGAATCGTCTGCTGATCGATCGCGATTTCGAAGCCGGCGACGAGCCGGTGAAGCTGTGCGTCGAGAACGGCGTGCCGGTCGAACTGCGCAAGCAGGTCGCGGCGGGGCTGAAGTACGACACGATCGGCGAATCTGTCGGCTTCTTCCGCTTCGATCACGCGACGGCCACGCGCCTCGCCGAAATCTGCGCCGATTATGTCGCGACGGGCCGCGCGAAGATGCCGCACGAAGAAGCGGTGCGCGACCTGTTGCTGGAAAAGTCCCACGCGTTCGATATCGCCGATGTGACCGGCGCGCCGTGGATCGAAATCGATTTTCAGAACGACGTGAAGCGCGCCGCGGACGAAGTGTTGCCGTCGCTCAACGCGCTGCGTCAGTTTGCAGGAGCCTCGCAACAATGAACGCACCCACGCAAATCCCGGTTGGCTACTCGCGCACGCTGCGCCTGCGCGAAATGCTGCAAAGCAACCGCCTCGAATTCCTGATGGAAGCGCACAACGGCATTTCGGCGCGCATCGCGAAGGAAGCCGGCTTCAAGGCGATCTGGGGCTCGGGCCTGTCGATCTCCGCGCAATTCGGCGTGCGCGACAACAACGAAGCGAGCTGGACGCAGGTCGTCGACAACCTCGAATTCATGGCCGACGCAAGCGATCTGCCGATCCTGCTCGACGGCGATACCGGCTACGGCAACTTCAACAACGTGCGGCGTCTCGTGCGCAAGCTCGAGCAACGCGGCATCGCGGGCGTGTGCATCGAGGACAAGCAGTTTCCGAAGACCAACAGCTTCATCAACGGCGAAGCGCAGCCGCTCGCGGACATCGACGAGTTCTGCGGCAAGATCAAGGCGGGCAAGGATTCGCAAAGCGATCCGAATTTTTCGATCGTCGCGCGCGTGGAAGCGCTGATCGCCGGCTGGGGCATGGAAGAGGCGCTGAAGCGCGCCGAAGCGTATCGCCAGGCGGGCGCGGATGCGATTCTCATCCACAGCAAGCTCTCGAAGCCCGACGAAATCCTCACGTTCGCGCGCGAATGGGCGGGGCGCGGTCCGCTCGTCATCGTGCCGACGAAGTACTACAGCACGCCCACCGATGCGTTCCGTCAGGCAGGCATCAGCTGCGTGATCTGGGCGAATCATCTGATTCGCGGCGCGGTTTCGGCGATGCAGGCGATCGCGAAGGAAATCCACGACAGCGAGACGCTCGTCAACGTCGAGGACCGCATCGCGTCGGTGAACGAGATTTTCCGTCTGCAGGACGCGGACGAATATTCCGCCGCCGAGAACATCTACCTGAGCGCGGCCAACGAGAAGCGCAGCGCGATCGTGCTCGCCGCGAGCCGCGGCGCGGGCCTCGAAGCGCTGACCGAAGCGCGTCCGAAGGTGATGCTGCCGGTCGCCGGCAAGCCGCTGCTGCGCCATCTCGTCGAGGCGTTCAAGAAGGAAAGCATCAACGACATCACCGTGGTCGGCGGATATCGCGCCGATGCGATCGAGAAGGGCGGCATCCGCCTCGTCGTCAACGAGAAGCACGAAAGCACGGGCGAACTTGCGTCGCTCGCGTGCGCCGTCCAGCACATGAACGGCGACACTGTGATTTCCTACGGCGACCTGCTGTTCCGCAGCTACATCCTGCGCGATCTGGTCGAGTCGGACAGCGACTTCTGCGTGGTCGTCGATTCGTCGCAGACGCTACAGGCGGGCGCGGCAGCAACCGATTTCGCGTACTGCTCGACCGCTGACGACCGCGCGCTCTTCGGCCAGAAAGTGTGGCTCGAAAGCGTGGTCGGCGCGGGCCAGACGATCGCCGATGGACGCGCGCCGCAAGGCCGCTGGATGGGCCTCGTCAAGGTGCGCGCCGCTGCGCGCGAACGCCTGCTCGCAACGCTCGGCACGCTGCAGCAACGCGCCGATTTCGACACGCTCGACACGGCCGCGCTTCTCAACGCGCTGATCGCCGATGGCCAGAAAATCGAAGTGCAATACGTGCACGGCCACTGGCGCGGCGTGAACGATCTCGACGATTTCCGTCGCGCGGGCGATTTCGCGCACGGTCAGACGCCGATCGGCTCGGAAAGCACGGAGAACGCGCGTGATTGAGGCCGCCCAGTTTGTCGAGGCGGCGCGCGAGCGAGGCTTCGACTGGTATGCAGGCGTGCCGTGCTCGTTTCTGACTCCGTTCATCAACTACGTGTTGCAGGACGAATCACTGCATTACGTGTCGGCGGCGAACGAAGGCGACGCGGTCGCGCTGATCGCCGGCGTCGCGTTGGGCGGCGGGAAGAAGCGTCGCGGCATCGCGATGATGCAGAACTCCGGTCTCGGCAATGCCGTAAGCCCGCTGACGTCGCTCACGTGGACCTTCCGTCTGCCGCAATTGCTGATCGTCACGTGGCGCGGCCAGCCGGGCGTCCACGACGAGCCGCAGCACGCGCTGATGGGCCCCATCACGCCGCAGATGCTCGAGACGATGGAAATCCCGTGGGAGCTGTTCCCCACGGAAGCCGGCGAGATCGGCCCGGCGCTCGATCGCGCGACCGACTACATGGACCGCACGGGCCGGCCGTACGCGCTCGTGATGCAAAAGGGCAGCGTCGCGCCTTACGAGCTGAAGAAAACCGGCTTGTCCGGCGTGCGCGTCAATGCGAATCCGGCGAGCGTGCAGCGCTTCGAAGGCGAGCGCGTGACGCGCCACGACGCGCTGCAAAAGGTCATCGCGAAGACGCCGAAGGATGCGACGGTCGTGCTCGCATCGACCGGCTTTTGCGGACGTGAGCTGTACGCGATCGACGACCGCGAGAATCAGCTCTATCTCGTCGGCTCGATGGGCTGCGTCACGCCGATGGCGCTCGGCCTCGCGCTTTCGCGTCCGGATCTGACCGTCGTCGCGCTCGATGGCGACGGCGCCGCGCTCATGCGGATGGGCGCGTTCGCGACGCTCGGCGCATACGGCCCGTCGAATCTCGTTCACCTGCTGCTCGACAACGGCGCGCACGAATCGACCGGCGGCCAGGCGACGGTGTCGCGCGAAGTCGATTTCGCGTCGATCGCATCGGCGTGCGGCTATGCGCTCGCGCTCGACGGCGACGACATCGGCGTGATCGATCGTCTCTTCGAAGCGAAGGATGTCGGCGGCGTGCGTTTCGCGCGGCTGTCGATCAGAACCGGCACGCCCGCCGACTTGCCTCGTCCGAAAATCACGCCCGAGGATGTACGCGCGCGCCTGCAACAACACATAGGAGGCCGTTGATGCTGCTGCTCAATCCGGGCCCTGTCACGCTGAGCGAACGCGTGCGCAAGAGCCTGCTGCAAACCGACTTGTGCCATCGCGAGCCGGAGTTCTTCGATCTGCAGGACGAAGCGCGCGAGCGTCTCGTCGCCGCTTACGCGCTCGATCCGGCCGTGTGGAGCGCCGTGCTGATGACCGGTTCGGGCACCGCAGCGGTCGAAAGCATGATCGCCGGGCTCGTGCCGGAGGGCGGGCGGCTGCTCATCGTGGAAAACGGCGTGTATGGCGATCGCATCGCGCAGATCGCGAAGCAGTACGGGATCGATCACGAGGTCGTCAAATACGAGTGGATGCAGGCGCCGGACATCGACGCGATCGTCGGCCTGCTCGACACGAAGAAGTTCAGCAATGTCGCGATCATTCATCACGAAACGACGACCGGCCGCCTGAACGCGATCGATCAGCTTTCGCGCGCGTGCAAGGAACGCGGCGTCGGTCTGTTGCTCGATGCGGTGAGCAGCTTCGGCGCCGAAGCGATCGATTTCGCGGGCGGCGGCATCGCCGCGATTGCCGCGACCGCGAACAAGTGCCTGCACGGCGTGCCGGGCGCGGCGTTCGTCATCGCGCGTCGCGATGCGCTGGCGCAGGCCGCGAGCCGCAACTATTACCTCGGCATCGCGCGCCTCGCGAAGCTGCAGGACGAGCGCAACACGCCGTTCACGCCGTCGGTGCATGCGTATTACGCGCTCGTCGAGGCGCTGCGCGAGTTCGAGGAAGAAGGCGGCTGGCGCGCGCGGCATCAGCGTTACGCGAAGCTCGCCGAACAGGTGCGCGCGGGGCTGGCTGCGCTCGGCATCGAGAGCGCGTTGCCGCCGGAAGAGTCGTCGGTGGTGTTGCGTGCGTATCGGCTGCCGAAGGGCGTCACGTATGAAACGCTGCACGACGCGCTCAAGGCGAAGGGCTTCGTGATTTATGCGGGGCAGGGTGGCCTGTCGAAGGAACTGTTCCGCATCTCGACGATGGGCGCGCTCGACGCGAACGACATGGATCGCCTTATTTCGTCGTTCGTGACGCTGCTGCGCTGATTACAGCTTGCAGAAAATCGCCGTGATGAAGGGCGCGACGTGGCGCACGACCGCGTCGCTGCCCGCCGCGCGCACTTTCTGCTCGACTTCGGCGTCGCCGCCCCAGACGACCGCGCCGTATGCCGCATCCCCGATCGGCTCGCCCTTGCCCTGCCTGAAGAGCGGGTCGTCCTTCTGATACGCCACCAGCGCGTAGACCTTGAATCCATATGCCGTCAGCGTCGCGCCTTTCGCCGCGCGGAACGCGTTGATCGAGTTCGGCTCGACGCGCATCGGCTTCTTTTCCAGCAAATTGTTTTCTTGCAGCGGCGCGATGAAAGCGTGCGGCGTCGACTTGCAATCGAGTTGCGCATCGAGCGCTTCCGCGTGGGCGAGCGCGGCCAGCGACGCGAGCGTCATCGGCAGAACAAAGCGAACGAGTCGGGCAGCGATCATGGCGAAGCAGCGAACGTAACAGCCAGCACTTTAACGAGATTGCAACAAAAGTGCTCATTCCGTCGAGTGGATCGTCGCGGTTTGCGTGACGCTACATACAAAAACGCCCTTCGAAGGAAGGGCGTCGGTTGCGCGGATTCCTGAACGCGTCAGGCCGCCAGTTCCAGCTTCGCCGTGTTGCGCGTGTCGCGCGCGTGCACGCGCTTGCCGGCCGCGTAGGTCTCGAAGACCGCGCGATCGTCGCCGAGCAGCGCGAACGCGAACAGCAGTTCTTCCAGTGATTCGGTGCGCGACGTCCGGCGCGCGAGCAGCGGCGTCGAGTTCGGATCGAGCACGACGAAATCCGCCTCGCTGCCGGGCGCGAGCGTGCCGATCCTGTCGTCGAGTTCGAGCACTTGCGCGGCGCCTGTCGTCGCGAGCCAGAACATGCGCGTCGCGGTCAGATGATGGCCGGTGAGACGCGCGATCTTGTGCGCGGCGCCCATCGTCTGAAGCATGGAGAAGGACGTGCCGCCGCCGACATCCGTCGCGAGCGCGACCGGCATGTTTGACTCGCCAGCTTTCTCGAAATCGAACAAGCCGCTGCCG
>Ga0182736_1001289_pt1 | contig 25946 bp, 21 predicted proteins | sample eDN5th30CKraftBY_FD_128882 | JGI IMG/M metagenome (GOLD analysis project Ga0182736, IMG submission 128882) | Enriched backyard soil microbial communities from Emeryville, California, USA - eDNA 5th pass 30_C Kraft BY (version 2) (version 2) | ecosystem: Environmental > Terrestrial > Soil >...
CGCGCCGCCGCGCGGGCCGCGCAGCGTCTTGTGCGTGGTGGTGGTGACGACGTGGGCGTGGCCGAACGGCGTGGGGTGCGCGCCGCCGGCGACGAGACCGGCGAAGTGCGCCATGTCGACCATGAAGTACGCGCCGACTTCATCGGCGATCGCGCGGAACTTCGCGAAGTCGATCTGGCGCGGATAGGCGGAGCCGCCGGCGATGATCAGCTTGGGCTGATGCTCGCGCGCCTTCGCCGCGACCTCGTCGAAGTCGATCAGGTGGGTGTCGGGACGCACGCCATAGGGGACGGCGTTGAACCACTTGCCCGACATCGCCGCCTTTGCGCCATGGGTCAGGTGGCCGCCCGAATCGAGGCTGAGCCCCATGATGGTGTCGCCCGGCTTGACCAGCGCGAGCATCACCGCGCCATTGGCCTGCGCGCCCGAATGCGGCTGGACGTTGGCGAAATCACAGCCGAACAGCTGCCTGGCGCGATCGATCGCGAGGCTCTCGACCTCGTCGGACGGCGCGCAGCCCTGATAGTAACGCTTGCCGGGATAGCCTTCGGCATATTTGTTGGTGAAGACGCTGCCCTGCGCCTCCAGCACCGCCTTGGACACGATGTTCTCGCTGGCGATCAGCTCGATCTGGTGCTGCTCGCGCTTCAGTTCGTGCCGGACGCCGGCGAACACCGCCGGATCGGCATCGGCCAGGCCGCGGGTGAAGAAGCCGTCGGGCTGGGAATCGTTGGCGGGTTGGCTGCTCATCGGGCATCTCCATCAAGATCGGGGGCGCCGAGTTTGTCGACGCGGGCGGAATGGCGGTCGCCAAGGAAATCGGTGGCGAGGAAGGCGGTGACGCACGCCTTTGCCATGTCGACGCCGGTCAGCCGCGCGCCGAGCGCGAGGACGTTGGCGTCGTTGTGCTGGCGGGCGAGGCTGGCCGACAGCGGCTCCGACACCAGCGCGCAGCGGCACGCCGGTTCGCGATTCACCGCGATCGAGATGCCGATGCCCGAACCGCACAGCGCGATGCCGACCGGCGCGCGGCCGTCGGCGATCGCGCGCGCCAGCTTGTAACCATAGTCGGGATAATCGACGCTTTCGGGGCCGTCGGTGCCGAGGTCGAGCACATCATGCCCCTCCCCGCTGAGCCATTCGGCGAGCGTCGATTTCAGGGCGAACGCGGCATGATCCGCGGCGATGGCGATGCGCATGAAGGCGGCAATGGTCCTTGAGTGCGGGTGTGGCGTCCCCCTAGTCCGGGATCGCGACGAATGCCACCCTGTTCGCGCGTACCGATCGCCCGCCCGTTTCGACCGCCCCGTTTCGACCGCCCGTCACAAACGGTCACGAAACTGACACCGTGCTGGCCTAGCGCCATCGGACCCCGTATGAGCACGGGCTCCAATGGAGCGTAAGAAGACCATGGCAGCCAAGGCGCCGCGCAACCACGCCGTCCGTGATGCGGTGCATCGCCACGAGCATCTGAGCAGGCAGGGCCTGCTGGAACGCACCTTCTCCTTCGCCTTTCGCGGGCTGGTCTATGCCCAGATCTGGGAAGACCCCGAAGTCGACATGGAGGCGCTGGCGATCCAGCCCGACAGCCATGTCGTGACGATCGCGTCGGGCGGCTGCAACGTACTGAGCTACCTCACCGCCGGCCCCGCCGCGATCACCGCCGTCGACCTCAACACCGCGCATATCGCGCTCAACAAGCTCAAGCTCGCCGCCGCGCGCCACCTGCCCGATTACGACTCGTTCCGCCGGTTCTTTGCCGACGCCAGCTCGAAGGACAATGTCCGCGCCTATATGCACCACGTCCGCCCGCATCTGGACGAGACGACGCGGCGCTATTGGGAAGGCCGCGACCTGATCGGCCGGCGGCGGATCGGCGCGTTCACGCGCGGCTTCTACAAGCGCGGGCTGCTGGGCGGGTTCATCGGCATGGCCCATCTGCTCGCCAAGGCCTATGGTCTCGATCCCAAGGCGATCCTGGAGGCCAAGACGATCGACGAGCAGCGCGCGATCTTCGAGACCAAGTTCGCGCCGATCTTTGACAAGAAATTCGTCCGCTGGATCGTCGACCAGCCGGCGTCGCTGTTCGGGCTGGGCATCCCGCCGGCGCAATATGATTCGCTGGCGTCGGACGATCCCGAGGGGATGCGCGTGGTGCTGCGCCGCCGGCTGGAGAAGCTCGCCTGCGACTTCGACCTGGCCGACAATTATTTCGCGTGGCAGGCGTTCGGGCGCGGATACGGCAAGGGTCCGGACGCGCCGCTGCCGCCCTATCTCCAGCCCGACAATTACCGCGACGTGGTCGACCGGATCGACCGGGTCGAGGTGCGCCACATCAATTTCGGCGACTATCTGGCGGCGATGCCCGACGCCTCGCTCGACCGCTATATCCTGCTGGACGCGCAGGACTGGATGACCGACGAGGTGCTGACCGCGCTGTGGACCCAGATCACCCGCACCGCCCGGCCGGGCGCGCGCGTGCTGTTCCGCACCGCCGCCGCGCCCAGCCTGCTGCCGGGCCGCGTGCCCGACGCGATCCTCGACCGCTGGGATTATCGCGCCGACGAATCGCTCGACTATACCGTTCGGGACCGCTCGGCGATCTACGGCGGCGTCCATCTCTATGTGCTGAAGTAGATGGCCGGTCACGACGCGCATGAGCACGCGCGCCACATGGATGCGATCTATCGGTCGCAGCGCCATTTCTACGACTTCACCCGCAAATATTACCTGCTGGGGCGCGACCGCCTGATCCGCGAACTGGCGCCGCCGCCGGGGGGCAGTGTGATCGAGGTGGGATGCGGCACCGCGCGCAACCTGATCGCGGCGGCCAAGGTCTGGCCGCAGGCGCGTTTCTACGGCTTCGACATTTCCGAGGCGATGCTGGAGACCGCGCGCGCTTCGGTGGCGCGCGCCGGGCTGGCGGATCGCATCACGCTGGCGCAGGGCGACGCGACGACGTTCGACCCGAAGGCGCTGTTCGGCATCGACGCGCCCGACCGGGTGTTCATGAGCTACACGCTGTCGATGATCCCCGACTGGCGCGGCACGATCGCGCGCGGCGCCGAGGTGCTGGGGCCGGACGGACGGCTGTCGATCGTCGATTTCGGCCAGCAGGAGGGATTGCCGGGGGCGTGGCGCAAGCTGTTGTTCGCGTGGCTGGCGAAGTTCGACGTGACGCCGCGCGCGGAGCTGGACCCGGCGGCGCGCGAGGTGGCGGCGGCGCGCGGGCTGACCGCCCGGTTCCGGCCGCTGTATCGCGGATATGCGTGGAGCGCGGGCATCACGCGGGATTAGGACGCGGTATGAGCTGGCGAAGGGTTTGCCCTCGCGCGTGGACCGTCAGCCCGGCCTTGCGCCGGGTCTATCGGGAAGCACGCGAGCGGCCGGACATCGCAAGGCAGCGCGCCGGGCATAGTGGAACCCGGCACAAGGCCGGGGTGACGAGCGGGCAAGGTAACGCGAACGAACTATTCCACCGCGACGATCCATTCGCGGAAGGCCCGCATCGCCGCGCCCGGCGCGCGCGTCTTGAGCCGGGTCAGCCAGTAACGGCCGGTCTCCACCTGCTGCGCGAACGGGCGGACCAGATCGCCGCGTTCCAGCGCAGGGCCGAACATCGCCGGGGGCAACAGCGCCACCCCGGCGCCCGCCGCCGCCGCCGCCGCCGTGGTCACCGACGAATCGAACACCGGACCGTGCAGCGGCGGACACGGCGCCCCCGCCAACGCGAACCAGCGCGGCCATTCGTCGTGCCGATAGGAGCGCAGCAGCACTTCCCCGGCGAGATCGTCGGGGGACGCGATGCGATCCGCCAGTGCCGGTGCACACAATGGCGTCAGCTGCGCGGCGATCAGCGGATCGGCCTCCACCCCGTGCCACGCGCCGTCGCCGAAGCGGATCGCATAATCCAGCCCGTCCCCGGCCAGGTCGACGCGGTTGTTGTTGGTGCGGATGCGCAGGTCGACGAACGGGTGCGCCGCCGCGAATCCGGCGAGGCGCGGCAACAGCCAGCCAGTGGCGAAGGTGCCGACCACGCCGACCGTCAGCACCTCCCGCAAGCGACCGTCGGCGTAGCGATCGAGCAGCGCCGCGATCCGATCGAAGCTGTCCGCCAGCACCGGCACCAGCGCCGCGCCCTCGTCGGTGAGCGCCAGCCCGCGCGGCAGGCGGTGGAATAGCCGCACCCCCAGCACATCCTCCAGCCGGTTGACCTGATGGCTGACCGCCGCCTGGCTGACGCGCAGTTCCAGCCCGGCGCGGGTCAGGCTGAGGTGGCGCGCCGACGCCTCGAACGCGCGCAGGGCATTGAGCGGGATCTGCGATCTATCCATGGCCATGACATTAGTTTTTCGAGTGGCTGCGTCCAGATATGATCGATTGTGCCGCCCCGCACGCGGCCGCATCCTGCGCGCATCGAACATGGGAGACGGCGGATGGATCGGCGGGAAATATTGCTCGGGCTGGGCGGGATCGCGGCGCTGGCGGCGATCGACCCGCCGCTGGCGTGGGCGCAGAAAAACGCGCAGTTCGGGGGGCGGGTATTCGCGGAGACGATCCGCCGCATCGAACAGCGCAGCCGCGGGCGGCTGGGCGTGGCGATCCTAGACACCCACAGCGGCGCACGCTTCGCCCAGCGCGGCGACGAGCGGTTTCCGATGTGCAGCACCTTCAAATTTCTATTGAGTAGCGCGGTGCTGCACGGCGCCGACCAGGGCCGGCTGCGGATGGACGCGACGTTGCCGGTGCGGCGCAGCGACATCGTCAGCCATTCGCCGGTCACCAGCCGGCATGTCGGCGCGCGGATGACGTTGGCGCAACTCTGCCACGCGACAATGACCGAGAGCGACAATGGCGCCGCCAACCTGCTGCTGACCCAGGTGGCTGGCCCCGCGGGGGTGACGCGCTTCGTCCGCGCGATCGGTGACGGTACCACTCGCCTCGACCGGATCGAGCCGATCCTGAACGAAGCGTCGCCCGGCGATCCGCGCGATACCACCACCCCGCTGGCGATGCTCCATTCGCTGAACGCGCTGACGCTGGGGCGGGTGCTGCGCCCGGCATCACGCCAGACGCTGATCGGCTGGATGATCGCCAACCGCACCGGCGACACCCGGTTGCGCGCCGGACTGCCGGCCGGCTGGCGCGCCGCCGACAAGACCGGTGCCGGGGCGCATGGCAGCAACAATGATATCGGGCTGTTGTGGCCCCGCGGGCGCCGGCCGGTGCTGGTCACATCCTATCTGACCGAGAGCCGCGCCGACGACGCGACGCTGGCCGCCACCCATGCCGAGGTGGCGCGGGCGATCGTGGCGGTGGTGGCGCGGGGATAGGGCGGAATCGTCGGCATGCGCCCGCGCGGGCGGGAGCGTTGGCGGGCGCAGTCCTCGATTACCCGGCGTTCCTGCCTTCGCAGGGGCACGGCGTCTTGTTCTCCCGCGAAACTGCGAAGCCGCGAAGAAGGGTGAGAAGAAGTCTGGTTCGCGCGGAGACGCGGAGGCGCGGAGGTGTTCCGCTTGTCGCGCTGTCTCGCGTCAGTCAGACATTCAAATTCGTGGCGAGCGCCTTGCCTGAAGGCCGCTAGCGCGGCTGGCTGTGCGGCACGCGAGATCCCTCCGCGCCTCCGCGCGAACCGAATCTACCTTCTTCGCGGCTTCGCGTGAACCAAGGCGCCACAATCCGCCCCGTCACGATCCTATTCCAATCGGGTTCCGACCCTAGGCCGCCAGCCGCAGCTCCAGCCGGCCCCATATCTCGACCAGCGCGTCGACCAGCTCGCGCATCATCGCGCTGTCGTGGGTCGGGCCGGGGGTGAAGCGCAGCCGTTCGGTGCCGCGCGGCACCGTCGGGTAATTGATCGGCTGGACGTAGACGCCATATTCGGCGAGCAGGATGTCGCTGATCCGCTTGGCCTTGACCGGATCGCCGACCATCAGCGGGACGATGTGCGTCGTGCTGGGCAGCACCGGCAGCCCGGCGTCGGCCATCATCGCTTTCAGCTCCGCCGCCGCCACCTGCTGACCCTCGCGCTCGACGCTCGATCCCTTGAGGTGGCGGACGCTGGCCAGCGCGCCGGCGACCAGCACCGGCGACAGGCTGGTGGTGAAGATGAAGCCCGGCGCGTAACTGCGGATCACGTCGATGATCGTCTGGTCGGCGGCGATATAGCCGCCCATCACGCCGATCGCCTTGGCCAGCGTACCCTCGATGATCGTCACCCGATCCGCCACCGCGTCGCGATCGGAGATGCCGCCGCCGCGCGCGCCGTACATGCCGACGGCATGGACTTCGTCGAGGTAGGTCAGCGCGTTATACCTGTCGGCGAGGTCGCAGATCGCCGCGATCGGCGCGACGTCGCCGTCCATCGAATAGACGCTCTCGAACGCGATCAGCTTGGGCGCCTGCGGATCGGCGGCGGCCAGCAGTTCCTCGAGATGGGCGAGGTCGTTGTGGCGCCACACCGCCTTTTCGCAGCCGGCATGGCGGATGCCGGCGATCATCGAGGCGTGGTTCAGTTCATCGGAAAAGATGATGCAGCCCGGCAGCACCTTGGCCAGCGTCGACAGCGTCGCCTCGTTCGAGACGTAGCCGCTGGTGAACAGCAGCGCGCCTTCCTTGCCGTGCAGATCGGCGAGTTCGGCCTCGAGGTCGATATGGTAATGGGTATTGCCGCCGATGTTGCGCGTGCCGCCCGATCCGGCGCCGACGTCGTGGAGCGCCTCCTCCATCGCCGCGATCACCTTTGGGTGCTGGCCCATCGCGAGGTAATCGTTGGAGCACCAGACGGTGATCGGCTTCGGCCCGTTATGGCCGGCGAAGCAGCGCGCGTTCGGGAACATGCCCTTGTTGCGCAGAATGTCGATAAAGACGCGGTAGCGCCCTTCGGCGTGCAGACGGTCGATCGCCTGGGAGAAGACCCGCGAATAGTCGACCTTGCGAACGCTCACTTTCTCTTCGTTCATCGCGCCCCTCTAAACCAGCCGATCGCGGTGCACTAGCGGGCATTTTGTCCTATTGCGCCGCCCTGTCACACGACAATTTGCGCGATTTATGTTAATATCCGGGCACCGCAGCGCCGGCCCCGAGTCGCGCCGGCGCCGCGACGGGAAGCCGCCATGCCTGACGCAGCCAATATCACCTATTATCGCCGCCGCGAGGCGCAGGAGCGCGCCGTCGCCGCCCGTGCCGGCGATCCGATGGCGCGCCGGCTGCACCTGGAACTGGCCGACCGCTACCTGACGCTGCTCAAGCTGGCCGCGCCGGCGTAGGGATCACCGTTCGGGTGTAGCGACGCCGCGGCGAAACCGCCGCGCACGCCCGTCCGGTCGCCGCGCCACCGTAGCTGATCGTCACTCGATCCACAGCGTGTGCGAATCGATCCGCAGCTTCAGGATGAGCCGCGCCGCCGCAGCGCGCGCGGTGAGTTCCTGGGCGCGGACCTCATTCGCCTGCCGTTCGGCGTAGAGCCGGTCGGCGAGATCGATCGCGCCCATCTGTTGCCCCCGCGTGGTCAAGGCGGTGGTCTGTTCGGCACGCGCCACCGCATCGCGCGCCGCCGCCCACGCCGTCTGGCGCGCGCGCAGTTCGGCGACGTCGGCGGCGGCGTTGCCGGCGATCTCGCGCTCGACAGCGATCCGTTCGGCGGCGGCGGCGGCGGCGCCGGCACGCGCCTGATCCGCCAGCGCGCGGCGATGCCCGCCGCCCAGCGGCAGCGACGCGACCAGCCCCGCGCCCTGTTCCTGCCCGCCGCGTTCACTGAACAGCCGCACGCCGAACGACGGGTCCGCGACGCGATCGGCGCGGGCGCGGCGCGCGATCACCGACTGGCGCTCGGCCACGCCGACGGCGGCGCCGATTTCATGGCTGCGCGCGACGATCAGCCGCTGAAGCTCCGCCAGGCTTTCGCGCGGCATGGTCGGATCGAGCAGTGGCGGCGGATCGGCGGGGAGCGGCAGATCGGGGAAGCGCGCCTCCAGCAGCGTGCGGGCGCGGTCGCGCGCGGCGATCGCGTCACCCGCCTGCGCCTCGGCCTGCGCCAGCGCGGCGCGTGCCTGCTCCAGCTCCAGCTCGGCGGCATCGCGGACGTCGACGCGGTGCCGGGTCGCATCGACCAGCGCGCGCTGGTTGGCGATCAGCGCCGCCGCGTTGCGGTGCAGCTCCTCCGCCAGCAACCAGTCGTACCACAGCGCGGCGAGTTGCAGCGCCGCCTGATGGCGCGCATCCTCCATGCGATTTTCGGCGATATCGACGCCGAGCGCGCCCGACCGGCGATCGAGCGCGGCCTTGCCCGGCAGGCGGAACGCGCGGGTGACGGTGGCGTCATATTCGGCATAGGTGGCATCGCGATCGACCGAGCGTCGCACCATGCTGCCCTGCACCGTCACCTCATGCGGCCCGCGGCGCAGCGCGTCGCCTTCGGCGCGGGCGGCGTCGACGCGGGCGATGGCGGCCTCGACCGTCGGCTGCGCGTCGAGCGCGCGGATCACCAGCGCCTCCGGCGGCAGGTCGCTGGTCTGCGCGGCCGCCGGGGCGGCGACGCCGGCGAGCAGGCACCATATCCACTTCATTCCACGCGCCCCCCGTCCACGATCGCCACCGTGCGCCAGCGGAACGGCAGCCGCCGGCGCGCGCCGGTGGCGGCGGCCAGCGCATCGTCGACGCGGTCGTCGGGCAGCTCGACCTCGACCGCCATGCGCGTCAGCGTGCCCGCGACCCGCTCCCCGGTCCCCGCATCGCCGAAGTCGCGGCCCAGCACCGCCTGGCGGCTGAGGTGGACAGGCAAGTGCAGCCGGTCGCGGACCGCGGCGGCGACCGCCTCACCATCATGGGCGCTGCAATAGAAGGTGAGTGCGACGCGGCTCATGCGGCCTGCTCCCTGCGGCTTTCGCCGAATCGTTCGTAGAGGATCGGCAGCAGCACCAGCGTCAGCAGCGTCGACGTGACCAGCCCGCCGATCACCACGATCGCCAGCGGTTTCTGGATTTCCGATCCGGGGCCGGTGGCGAACAGCAGCGGCACGAGGCCGAAGGCGGTGATGCTGGCGGTCATCATCACCGGCCGCAGCCGCCGTTCGGCACCGATACGCACCGCCTGCGCCATCGCCACGCCGTCATCGCGCAACTGGCGGAAATAGGCGACGAGGACGAGGCCGTTGAGCACCGCGATGCCGAGCAGCGCGATGAACCCGACCGAGGCTGGCACCGACAGATATTCGCCCGTCGCCCACAGCGCGACGATCCCGCCGACGGCGGCGAACGGGATGTTGGCGAGGATCAGCAACGCGCCGCGCATCGACCGCAGCGTGAGGAACAGGACGAAGAAGATCAGCAGCAGCGCCGCCGGGATCACCAGCATCAAACGCGCCGACGCGCGCTGCTGGTTCTCGAACTGGCCGCCCCACACCAGCCGATAACCGGCGGGCAGGGTGACCTGATCGGCGACCCGCGCCTTTGCCTCATCGACATAGCCGACCAGGTCGCGCCCGGAGACGAACGCCTGCACCAGCGCGTAGCGCGACCCGCTTTCGTGATCGAGCCGGATCGGCCCCTGGGTATGTTCGACGCGGGCGAGATCGCTGACCCGCGCCAGTTCGCCCAACGGGGTGGTCAGCTGAAGGTCGGCGAAGCGGGTGGCGTCGCCGCGCGTGCCGTCGTCGCTGCGGATCACCACCGGCACGCGCTTTTGCCCCTCCGCGACGATGCCGGCCGGCAATCCCTCCAGCTGCGCGCGCAGCGTGTCCTGGAACTGATCGACCGGCATCCCGGCGCGGCCGGCGGCGGCGCGGTCGATGTCGAGCTGGAGATAATCGACCTGATCGTTGGCGACCGTCAGCACCTCTGCCGCGCCGCGCGTCGATTGCAGGACGTGCTGCACCTTGCCCGCCAGATCGGCGAGGGTAGCGAGATCGGGGCCGAAGATCTTGACCGCCAGATCGCCGCGCGCGCCGGTCAGCATCTCCGCCACGCGCATCTCGATCGGCTGGGTGAAGCTGGGGTCGAAGCCGGGCATCCCCTCCAGCGCCGCGCGCATCTGCGCCACCACGAACGTCCGGTCGCCGCGCCATTCCGACGACGGCTTGAGCGTGACGAACAGGTCGGTCTCGTTCAGGCCCATCGGGTCCAGCCCGATCTCGTCGGTGCCGGTGCGCGAGATCACCCCGGTGACTTCGGGCACCTGCGCCATCAGTTCGCGTTCGACGCGCGTCGTCAGCGCCAGCGAGCGATCGAGACCGACGGTGGGCAGCTTGGCGATCTGGATGACCACCGACCCCTCATCCATCGTCGGCATGAAGGTCTTGCCGACCGCGCCATAGGCCAGTCCGGCCAGCACCAGCCCCGCCCCGGCGACGCCGTAGACCACCGTCTTGCGCGCGAACGCCAGACCGAGCAGCTTCGCGTAACCGGGGGCGAGCTTCCTCATGATCCACGGTTCGCCGTGGTGGCCGCTCTTGAGGCCGTAGGAAGCGAGCACCGGCACCAGCGTCAGCGCGAGCAGCAGCGATCCGGCCAGCGCGAACATGATGGTGAGCGCGACCGGGGCGAACAGCTTGCCCTCCAGCCCCTGAAGCGACAGCAGCGGCAGGAACACCAGCGCGATGATGACGAGCCCCGCCGACACCGGCACGATCACCTCCGCCGTCGCGCGGAACACCACGTTGAGGCGCGGCGTCGTGTCATCCTTCGCGTGGTTGAGCCGGTCGACGACGTTCTCGACCACCACCACCGCGCCGTCGACCAGCAGGCCGATCGCGATCGCCAGCCCGCCGAGGCTCATCAGATTGGCCGACAGCCCGATGCCGCGCATGAACAGGAAGGTGGTGAGCGCCGCCATCGGCAGCGTCGCCGCGACGATCGCCGCCGCGCGCCAATCCCCCAGGAACAGGATCAGCAGCACCACCACCAGCACCGTCGCCTCGATCAGCGCCTTGCGCACGGTATCGACCGCGCGTTCGATCAGGTCGGAGCGGTCGTAGAACACCGTCAGCGTGGTGCCTTTCGGCAGGCCCTGTTCCAGTTCGGAAAGGCGCGCGCGGATGCCGTCGACCACCTGCCGCGCATCGGCGCCGCGCAGCGCCATCACCAGCCCCTGCACCGCTTCGCCCTTGCCATGCGCGGTGACGCCGCCGTAGCGGGTCAGCGATCCGGTGCCGACAGTAGCGACATCGCCGACGCGGACGATCCGACCCTCGCGCGCGGTGACCGCCATCTGTTCGATGTCGCCGGCGTCGCGGATCGCGCCGACCGCGCGGACGATCAGCGCCTCTTCCCCCGCCGCGATCCGGCCCGAGCCGTCGTTGCGGTTGCCGCGTTCGATCGCCGCCTTCAGATCATCGACCGACAGCCGCGCCGCCGCCAGCGCGACGGTGTCCGGGCGCACTTCATAGGTGCGGACGTGCCCGCCCAGCGCGTTGACGTCGGCGACGCCGGGCACCGTGCGCAGCGCCGGGCGGATCGTCCAGTCGAGCAGCTCACGCTTGTCCGACAGCGACAGCGGACCGTCGATGGTGAACATGAACACGTCGGACAAAGGGGTGGAGATCGGCGCCATGCCGCCGGTCACCCCGGCCGGCACCGCGTCCATCGCCCCGGCCAGTCGCTCGCCGACCTGTTGCCGCGCCCAATAAATGTCGGTGCCGTCGACGAAATCGATGGTGATGTCGGCGATGGCGTATTTGGCGGTCGATCGCAGCATCGCCTGATTGGGCAGGCCGAGCATTTCCTGCTCAAGCGGGGCGATCACCCGCGTCTCGACCTCCTCCGGCGTCATGCCGGGGGCCTTGAGGATCACCTTGACCTGGGTTTGGGCGATGTTGGGATAGGCGTCGACCGGCAGCGTCGCATAGGCCCACGCGCCGAGCGCGCCGACGCACAGCGTGAGCGCCAGCACGAACAGGCGATACGACAGCGACCAGGCGACCAGCGCGCGCAGCATCAGTCCTGGCCCGCGATCGACTTGAGTTCGCTCATCCCCGCCACGGCGATCCGATCGCCCGGACGCAAGCCGGCGCGGATCACGACACCGCCGTCCGCCTGATCGCCGGTCTCCACCGCGCGCACCGCGACACCATCGGCGGTGCGGACGAACACGCTGGGCTTTCCGTCGACGTCAACCACCGCAGCCGCCGGGACGACGATCGCCCCCGCCGGCGCCGGCGCGAACAGCGTCGCCGGCACCGCGCGGCCTGAAACCACGCCCTCGCCGGCCGGAATGCGCGCGCGCAGCGTCGCCGAGCGGGTGTGCGGGTCGATCACGCTGCCGACGCTGGTCACCTCGCCGCGCACGTCGCCGGGCAGCCGCACCGCCATGCCGGGGCGGACCTGCCCGATCAGCCGTTCGGGCAATTGCGCGGTCAGTTCGTAGCGGCTGGCCGCGTCGATCACATAGGCCGAGGTCGCCTCGCTGACCGGACTGCCGGTCTGGATCGACGCGGTGGTGATCTTGCCGGCGATCGGCGCGGTCAGCGTGTAGCTGCCCTTTTCCGGGGCGCCGTTTACCAGCCGCACGATCCGGCGCTGTTCGTTGAGTTCGGCGCTCGCCTCGCGCAGCGCGGCGCGCGCCTCGTCGGCGCGAGCGCCGGCGATGATGCCTTCGCGCGCGAGCTGGCCGAGGCGGCGTTCGTTGGCGCGCGCCACCGCGACACGGGCGGAGGCCTGCTCGATCCCGGCGGCCAGCGTGAACATCTCACGCGCGGCGATCACCGCCAGCGGCTGACCGGCGCGCACGCTGTCGCCCTCGACCACCAGGGTGCGGGTGACGACGCCGGGGATGACCGCGGCGACCGCGACGCGCGCGTTGGGCGGCGGCGCCAGCGTCGCCGGGACGGTGGCGATCGGCAGCGCATCGACCGCCTCGACCGCGGCGAAGCGCACGCCGATCCGCGCCGCCTCCGCCGCGGTCAGCCGCAGCGTTCCCGCCGGGGCGGCGGCCGGCGCGGCGTCGTTGGCGGATTCGGGTGCGGCGGCATTGCCAGCGGTGCCATCACCCCCGCCACAGCCCGCCAGCGCGCCAAGCAGCGCCAGCAGCGGCCAATGCCGATTTCCAACCATCGCAGCGCCCCCGATCCTGTTCGCGAGTGCAGCAACTAGCTTCGCATCCTGTCAGAATCCTGTCAGGAACCGGCGATGCGAATCCTGATCGTGGAAGACGAGGCCGAACTGGCGCAGCGCATGGTCGCCAACCTGACGCGGCACGGCATGACCTGTGAATGGCTGGCCAACGGCGAGGACGCGGTCGGCTTTGCCGGCGACGGATTCAGCGTTCTGGTGGTCGATCTTGGCCTGCCCGGCATGTCGGGCATCGCGCTGGTACGTGCGGTGCGCGCGCGCGGCGTCGCCACGCCGATCCTGATCCTGACCGCGCGCAGCGGGTGGCAGGAAAAGGTCGAGGGGCTGAACGCCGGCGCCGATGACTTCATCGTCAAGCCCGTGCGGACCGAGGAACTGGTCGCGCGGCTGCATGCGCTGGCACGGCGCGCCGCCGGGCACAGCGCCACGCGCGTCGCCGCCGGCGGAGTCGCCATCGACACCGCGACGGGCGAGGCGTGGCTCGACGAGGCGCCGCTGGCGCTCACCGCCGGCGAGTTCCGGCTGCTGCAGCTGCTGCTGTACAACGCCGGCCGCACGCTCACCCGCACCGCGATCCTCGACAATCTCTACCGCCTCGACAGCGACCGCGACGCGAATGCGATCGAGGTGCTGGTCGGGCGGCTGCGGCGCAAGATCGGGCGCGAGCGCATCGTCACCGTGCGCGGGCTGGGCTATCGGTTCGCGGCATGACCAGCGGGGTGCGCAACAGCCTGAAGTTCCGCCTGATCGTCGGCTCCGCGATCGGCGTGGTCGCCGCGGTGCTGCTCGCCGGGCTGTTCATCGGCAATCTCTACCGCGTCCACACCACCAACCGCTACGAAGCCGAACTGGACCACCATGTCGACGAACTGGTCGCGATGATCAGGGTCGGCGCCGACGGCCGGCCGCGCGTCATCCATTCGCTGTCCGATCCGCAGTTCGCGATTCCGCGCTCGGGGCTGTACTGGCAGGTCGAGCAGGCCGGTACGCTGCTGCGATCGCCGTCGCTGGCCGGATCGCTGCGGCTGACCCCCGCCGCCGACAACGCGTGGCATCGCGGCTTCGCCGCCAACGCGCAGGTGCGGCAACGCAGCGTGCGGGTGACGATCGAAGGGCGGCCGACGGTGGTCACGATCGCGTCGTTGCAGCACCTGCTCGACGAACAGGTCGCGCATTTCGCCGGTGATCTGGCGCTGTCGATGGGCGCGGTGTGCGTGCTGCTGCTGGGCGGCGCGGGGCTGCTGGTCCGATTCGGGTTGGCGCCGGTGCGGCGGTTGAGCGAGGACGTCGACCGTCTGCGTAACGGCGAGACCGAACGGCTGGATCCGGCGGTGCCGACCGAATTCGCGCCGATCGTCACCCGATTCAACGCGCTGCTGGAGGGACAGGCGCAGCTGATCACCCGCGCGCGGACCGAATCGGGCAATCTGGCGCATAATCTGCGCACCCCGCTTGCGCTGATCAGCGACGAGGCCGAGCAATTGCGGCTGTCCGGGCAGGTCGCCAGCGCCGATTTCCTGCTGGCGCGCTGCGCGGCGATGCAGCTCCAGATCGATCACCATCTGGCCCGTGCCGCCGCCGCCGGCACGCGCGGCGCGGGCACGCTGACCGAGGTCGCGCCGCTGCTCGCCCCGATCCTGGACGCGTTGCAGCGGCTGCACGCGCGCGCCGAGGTGCGGGTGACGATCCAGCTGCCCGACGGGCTGCGCCTGCCGTGCGATCGCGGCGACCTGGCCGAGATCCTGTCGAACCTGATCGACAACGCCTTCAAATGGACGTCGCGCAGCGTGATCATCGCCGGCGGGCCCAGCCATATTCAAGTGCGCGACGACGGGCCGGGCATCCCCCACCCGCAGCGCGCGGCGGCAATGGCGGTGGGAACGCGCCTCAACCCCGATGTGCCGGGCACCGGACTGGGGCTGGCGGCGACGGCGGATCTGCTGCGCTTCTATGGCGGCCGGCTGATGCTGGACGAGGCACCGGAGGGCGGATTGAGCGCCACCGCCAGCTTCGCGCCGGAATAGCGCGGCGGCCGGGGCCGGCTACTCCGCGCGCGGCACGTACATCGACATCAGCACCAGCGCCTTGCCGTCGATCTGGCTGAACCAGTGCGCGGTCTTTTCGGGGATGATGAACACGTCGCCCTTGGCGACGGTGCGCGCCTGTCCGTCGCTGATCGCGCTGCCCGCCAGATTGGCCGCGTCCTTGCGGCTCTGGTCGACCAGCGTGCCGCCGGTCACCAGCGTGCCCGACCCTTCGAGCACGACGAAAAACTCGGCGCGATCCTCATGCAGCGCCGCCGGCATCGCGCGGGTCCGGTACTCCAGGCTGGCCTTGTACGGCGCGAGCGCGATCAGGCCCGCCGCGGGCGATGTTCCGCTGCGCTCCGCCTCCGCGATCCGCGCCCGGATATCGGCGGCGGAGATATAGGTGCCGGCGTCCTGCGCGATCGCCGGGGTCGCGATTGTGGCAAGGGCGATCGAAAGCCCGCCCCCCGTGAATCGGTTCATCCTCATCCTCCCTGTCGTGCGGGCGCGGGTCATCGCACCTTGGCGGCGGTCGCGTCGATCTCGACCAGAAAGTGCGGCGCGCCCAGCGCGACGATCTGCACCGTGGTGCGCGCGACCAGATTGGGGTTTTCCGCCGTGCCGAAAAAGCTGCGATAGGCGGCGTTCATCCCCGCCAGATCGGCCTTGCCCCCCAGACGCGGATCGCCGACCAGATAGACCGTCAACCGCACCACGTCGGACAGCGCATAGCCCCGCGCGGCCAGCGCGTCCTTGATCCGGTTGAGCGTGCTGATCGTCTGGGTGCGGGTGTCGCCGAACGCCTCCAGCCCGTCCTGCGCGCGGGCCGGGTCGATCGGCGCGGGCACCATCCCGCTCAGCATCAGCAACTCGGCGCCTGGCGGGATTGTCACTCCCTGCAGGATGATCGCGTCCGGGTTGACCGGGTTGGCGTGGCGCGTGATCGCGGCCGATTGGGCGAGCGCCGGCCCCGTCCAGCCCAGCGCCATCGCCAGCATCGCGCCCGCCGCCGTCCGCCAGCCCATGTTCCGTCCGGTGTTTCGCATCGTCACCCCCCTGTCGACCTGTCCCGCGTCGCCGCAGCCCGGCGCGCATCCTGCCCGCTTGCACCGCCGGGGACCAGTGTTGACAGAGTCGAACAGCGACACGCAATAAAATAACCTTGGCACGGGGGCGGGAATCGATATGTCTTGGTCACGAGTCAGCGCGCAGGCCCCGCAAGAGCGGCCGGCGCGAGGGTCTATCGGCGGCGGCGCCTCCACCCGGTCAAGGGCGGTCGCGACGGCGGAATCGTAGCGCCGGGCGTGATCGCGCCCGGTTACCAAATGGGGGATAGATGCGTCATTTTCTGCTTGCCACCTCGGCCCTGGCCCTGACCGTAACGGGAGGCGGGGCGCTCCAGGCGCAGGACGCGCCGGCCACGCGCGCCGGCATCACCGCCCCCAAGGACATGCTGGGGGTCGAACCCGGTTCCGACTATTACCTCGCCAACTACACCCAGATCACCGCCTGGCTGCAAAAGGTCGCCGGCGAGAGCGACCGGATGAAACTGGTCAGCATCGGCAAGACCGCCGAGGGGCGCGAGCAATATATGGCGGTGGTCTCCTCCCCCGCCAACCTCGCCCGGCTGGACCATTACAAGGAGATCGCGCGCAAGCTGGCGCTGGCCGACGGGATCGACGACGCCCAGGCGAAGCAGCTCGCCGCGGAAGGGCGCTCGATCGTGTGGATCGACGCCGGGCTCCATGCCGACGAGGTGGTCAACGGCCAGACCCACATCCAGATCATCCACGAGATGCTGACGCGCAACGACCCCGAGACGCTGCGCCTGCTGGGCGACGACATCATGCTGTTCGCCTTCGCCAACCCCGACGGGCTGGAGCGGATGGCCAACTGGTACATGCGCGAGGCCGATCCGACCAAGCGCCGCAACGCCAACCTGCCGGTGCTGTATCAAAAGTACATCGGCCACGACAACAATCGCGACAGCTTCATGTCGACCCAGCCCGAGACGACCAACATCAACCGCGCGAGCTATCGCGAGTGGTTTCCGCAGATCGTCTACAACGAGCATCAGACCGGGCCGGCGGGCACGGTGGTGTTCATCCCGCCGTTCCGCGATCCGTACAACTACAACAACGATCCGCTGGTCACCAACCAGACCGACGTGCTGGGCATGGCGATGCACGGGCGGCTGATTTCGGAGGGCAAGTTCGGATCGATCATGCGGTCGGGCGCGCCCTATTCGACCTGGTTCAACGGCAGCGTCCGCACCGTCGGCTATTTCCACAACGTCGTCGGCATCCTGACCGAGATCATCGGCGATCCGACGCCGATGGAGATCCCGTTCGTGCCGCGCAACCAGTTGCCGCGCGGCGACATCGCCGCGCCGATCGCGCCGCAGAAATGGCATTTCCAGCAGTCGATCGACTATGTGAAGACGATGGACCGCGCGGTGCTCGACTATGCGTCGCGCTATCGCGAGACGGTGCTCTACAACCGCTACGTCATGGCGCGGAACCAGATCACCAAGGGCAGCGAGGACAGCTGGATCGTCACGCCGAAGCAGATCGACGCGGTCACCACCGCCGCCGATCGCGACAAATTGTGGAAGGACGACCCCAACCGCCCGGATCAGGCACGCCAGGTCGTCGATACCAAGCTTTATGCGTCGGTATTGCAGGATCCCGCCAAGCGGGCGCCGCGCGCGTTCATCATCCCGGCCGACCGCCAGCGCGACATGCCGACCACGGTGCGGTTCCTCAACACGCTGATCAAGAACGGGGTGGAGGTGCAGCAGGCGCCGGCGGCGTTCGACTTCGACGGCAAGAGCTACCCCGCCGGTTCCTATGTCGTGCGCTCCGACCAGGCGTTTCGCCCGCACGTCCTCGACATGTTCGAGCCGCAGGACCATCCGCAGGACTTCGCCTATCCGGGCGGCCCGCCGCTGCGCCCGTATGACGTCACCGGCTATAACCTGTCCTATCAGATGGACGTGACGTTCGACCGCGCGCTCGACGGCGCGCCGCCGCGCTTCCCCGCGGTCCCCGACGTGATCGACGCGCCGCCCGCCGGCCGCGTGATCGGCGACGGCAAGGCCGGCTTCGTCGTCAGCCATGCCACCACCAACAGCTTCATCCTGACCAACCGCCTGCTCAAGGCGAGGCTGCCGGTGTTCTGGATGACGTCGGCGATCGAGGCGGGCGGCGAGACGCTGGCCCCCGGCGCGATCTGGATCCCGGCATCGGCGCAGGCGCGCGCGATCGTCGCCAGCGCGGCGCCGGCGCTGGGCATCGACGCCCATGCGGTCGACGCCCGCCCGGCCGGCGACACCATCGCGCTGAAGCCGGTGCGGATCGGGCTGGTCGACCTGTACGGCGGATCGATGGCGTCTGGCTGGACCCGCTGGATCTTCGACCAGTATGAATTCCCGTACACCAAGGTGTTCCCGCAGGAACTCGACAAGGGCGGGCTCGACCGCAAGTACGACGTGCTGATCTTCCAGGGCGACACGATCCCGGCGCGGGCACGACGCCAGCCCGACGCGGCCGAGATTCCGGCCGAGTATCGCGCGACGCTGGGCCAGATCACGGCGGACAAGACCTATCCGCAGATCGCCGCCTTTGCCAAGGCGGGCGGCACCGTGCTCGCGCTCGGCAACGCCACCTCGATCGGCGAGAAGATCGGGCTGCCGGTGACCAACGCGCTCACCACCGCAGAGGCGGACGGCAAGCGCACGCCGCTGCCCGGCACCAAATTCTATGTGCCGGGTGCGATCCTGTCGATGAAGGTCAATGTCGCCGACCCGCTGGCCTATGGCATGACCGAGACCACCGACGTCTTCTACAGCAACAACCCCACCTTTACGCTGGCGGCGGGCGACAAGACGGTGAACCGGGTATCGTGGTTCGACAGCGACGATCCGCTGCGTTCGGGATGGGCGTGGGGCCAGAAGGCGCTGAACGGCACCACCGCGATCGTCGACGCGACGCTGGGCAAGGGCCGCGTGTTCCTGATCGGGCCGGAAGTCACCCAGCGCGGCCAGCCGCATCCCACCTTCAAGTTCCTGTTCAACGGCATCCTCTACGGCCCGAGCAAGGCGGCCACCCGCGTCGCGGCGACCACCCCCGCCGCGCGCGCCGCCGACTGACCGGTGCGGCCGGGCCGGCGGCGCTCCGCCGGCCCGAGCCCGGTTCCCCGCGCACGGGCCGCGGACATCGCCACATCACCAGTTTCACCTTGTCGATGGCCGAAATTCCCGTCCATCATGGCTAGCGCCAGACCATCGACCCGAACCGCAAGGAGAAGACCGATTTCCCTTCCCATCCGACTGCTCATCGCGGCCAGCGCGATCGCCACGCTCGCCGCCGCGCCCGACGATGCCCGCAAGGTGCATGACGCGGCGATCGTGCTCGACAGCCATTTCGACACGCCCGCCAACCTGGGTCGGCCCGGCTGGAGCATCATCGACCGCCACAGCTTTGCCGAGGACGGCGATCAGGTCGACTGGCCGCGCATGGTCGACAGCGGCGTCGACGGCGGCTTCTTCGCCATCTTTACCGGGCAGGGCGCGCGCGACGAAGCGGGCGATCATGCCGCGCGCGACGCCGCGCTGGTGCGCGCGGTGCAGATCCGCGAGATGGTCGCCAAGCATTCCGACAAGTTCGCGCTGGCGCTGACGGCCGACGACGCGCGCCGGATCGCCGCCGAAGGCAAGCGGATCGTGTTCATCAGCATGGAGAACGGATCGCCGTTCGCCGGCGACCTGTCGCTGATGCGCACCTTCCGCGCGCTGGGGGCGACGACGATGGGCGCGGTGCATACGCGCAACAACGACCTGGCCGACAGCGCCACCGACAAGCCCGAATGGAACGGCCTGTCGCCCAAGGGCAAGCAGTTCGTGGCGGACGCCAATCGGCTGGGCGTGCTGATCGACGCGTCCCACGCCTCCGACGATGCGACGCTGCAGATGGCGCAATTGTCCAAGACCCCGATCATCCTGACGCATTCGGGGATGCGCGGCGTCTACAACCATCCGCGCAACGTGCCCGACGCGGTGGCGAAGGCCGTTGCGGCCAAGGGCGGCGTGATCCAGATCAACGCGTTCAGCGGCTATATGATCGATCAGCAGAAGATCCCGGAGCGCGACGCCGCGATGGCCGAGTTGCGCCAGCAGTTCGGCCGCGCCTCGACCCCCGAGCAGCGGCGCGCGATGATCGCCAAGCGCAAGGAGATCGACGCGCGCTGGCCGGTCAAGCGCGCGACGTTCGATGATGTCATCAAGCACATCGTCTATGCGGTCCGGCTGGTCGGGATCGACCACGTCGGCATCAGCGGCGACTTCGACGGCGGCGGCGGCGTCGAGGGGCTGGACGACATCACCGGCTATCCCAACGTCACGGCGGCGTTGCTGAAGGCGGGGTTCAGCCAGTCGGACGTCAACAAATTCTGGGGCGGCAACGCGCTGCGCGCGATCGCCGCGGCGCAGGCAGCCGCCGAGCCGGGCGCGGTCCCGGCCGTTCCGGTCACCCGGTAATCGAAACCCGGCGTGCTGCCCGCCAGCACGCCGGCCCGACGCAATCGCCGCGCGGGACAGGGATGCCTGTTCCGCGCGGCGCCCGTCCGGGCGCTCGCCCCGCGACCTGACCCCGCGCGAACCGGCGCACCGCCCCCCGTCACGGCGTCCGCGCCGATCGCGCCTGTGAAATCATGGGTTTGGCGCATCGCGCGGAATGGCGTTATGCTGGGTCATGAGCCACGCTTTTCTCCCCGGCGCTCGCCCTTCCCCCGCTCTCGTATCGCGCCGCCGCGCGCTGGCGATGCTCTCCTCATCCGTCGCGCTGGCGGCCTGTGGCGGCGGATCGTCGACGCCGACGCCCGGTCCAACCCCCAGCCCGTCGCCCACGCCGACACCGACCCCCACCCCCGCACCGGTCGCCGGACCGGCGTGGTTCGGCTACGGTCGCGACGCGCAGCACACGGCGGTGAGCGCGATCGCGTCGCAGGATCTCGGTCGGATCGCCTGGTCGTCCCCGGTCGACCTCGCCCCGCAATATACCCCGGCCGGCGCGCTGCTCACCCATTATGGATCGCCGGTGGTGACGACGACCAACACCGTGGTGATCCCGGTCAAGACCACCGCGACCGGCGGCTACCGCGTCGAGGCGCGGGCGGGCGCATCGGGCGCTCTGCTGTGGTCGGCGACCACCGACTATGCGATGCCGCCGCGCAACTGGCTGCCGCCGTATAATTTGCTGCTGACACAACAGGGACGGCTCTATGCGCCCGGCGCCGGCGGCAAGCTGCTGATGCGGGCCGACGCGAACGCCGCCACCGGCGCGTTCGTGCCGCACGTCTTTTTCGGCGCGGCGGCCTACAACGCCAACCCGACCGCGTTCGACGGCAGCGTGTTCATCAACACGCCGCTCACCGCCGATGCGCAGGGCAACATCTTCTTCGGCTTCGTCGTGACGGGCGCCAATCCGGCCGGGCTGACCAGCGGGATCGCGCGCGTCGCGCCCGACGGCACCGGCAGCTGGATCAGCGTCGCCGCCGCGGCGGGCGATCCTTCGGTGCAGAAGCCGGCGATGAACTGCGCGCCGGCACTGTCGATCGACGGCGGCACGGTCTATGTCGCGGTCAACCGGGGATCGACCACCGCGACGCAGACCGGCTATCTGCTCGCGCTCGACAGCACCACGCTCGCCACGCGCGGCAAGGCGGCGCTGATCGACCCGAATACTCTCGATCCGGCGCGGATCAGCGACGACGGCACCGCATCGCCGGTGATCGGCCCCGATGGCCGCGTGTTCTACGGCGTGCTCGAATCGCTGTTTCCGACGCACAATGCGCGCGGCTGGCTGCTCCAGTTCGACGCGCTGCTCAATCCGGTCGGGGTGCCGGGCAGCTTTGGCTGGGACGTGTCGCCCAGCGTGATTCCGGCGTCGATGGTGCCATCGTACACCGGCGGCTCCACCTATCTGCTCGCGCAGAAATACAACAACTACAACGGGGTGGGCACCGGCGACGGGCAGAACCGGCTGGCGGTGGTCGATCCGGGCGCGAGCCAGCCCGACCCGATCGTCCCGGCGGTGCAGGTGATGCGCGAGGTGCTGACCATCGTCGGGCCGACACCGGACGGCAATTCGCCCACCGCGCGGCGCGAATGGTGCATCAACACGATGGCGGCGGACCCGATCCGCCGGTCGATCCTGGCCAACAACGAGGACGGCATATTGTACCGCTGGGACCTGGCGACCAACATGCTGTCGCAGAGCCAGCGGCTCAACACCGGGCTGGGCCAGGCGTACACGCCGACGCTGATCGGCGCCGATGGCGGGGTCTACGCGATCAGCAACGCCACCCTCTATGCGATCCGCGCGAGCTAACGCCGGAACGGATCGCTGAACCGCGCGTCGGTGGTGAGCGCGCGGTCGTCGAGCGTCTTGAGGAAGGCGACCAGCGCGGCGCGGTCGCCGGGATCGAGCTTCAGGCGGCGCGGCCCGCCCCCCTGCCGTAGCCGATCGTCGAGCGCCGGGCCGTCCTGCACGCCCCGGTCGTAGAAGGCGACCACCTCCGCCAGCGTCGCGAAGCGACCGTCGTGCATATACGGGCCGGTCAGGGCGACGTTGCGCAGCGACGGCGCCTTGAACAAGCGCGTCTCGCCAGCGTCGAGGCCGTTGCTGCGCGCATCCGCCGCCAGCGCGAAAGTCGGCGGCCGGTGGCAGGCGGCACAGCCCGCCCCGCCCTGCGCGAGATCGGCCATGAACACGTGCCGGCCGCGATTTTCCTGCGGCGTGAAATCGGGCAGGTCGACGTCGAGCGCGCGGTTCGGCGCGGTCGGCGAAAAGACCCGCGCATAACCGTCATCCCAACGGCTGGTGCTGGCGACCATCGCGCGGACGAACAGGGCCAGCGCCTGCTGGATGCGCGGTTCGGTGATCGCGTCGGTGCCATAGGCCCAGCGGAACAGCGGCGGATAGTAGGTCGTCGCCGCCATCTTGCGGGTCAGCGCGTCGAACCCGCCCGCCGCGCCGCCCCATCCCATTTCGATCAGGCTGTGGAACGGGTGGCTCGCCTGCGCCTCGACGCTGGCGGCGCGGCGGTCCCAAAAGGTCGAGCCCGGCTGCCAATAGCGCAGGTTGCCCAGCCGCATCGCGTGGAATTCGGTGGTGGCGGCGTTGCTGATCCCGTTGCTGAACCGCATCGAATCGGTGAACCCGAGCGCCTGTTGATGGCACGACGCGCACGACGCGCGATCGTTGGTGCTGAGCCGCAGATCGTGGAACAGCACCCGCCCCAACGTCGCGATCCGATCGTCTGCGGGGTTCGGCGCGGGGCTGTTGTCCAGCGCGGTCACCGTCGCATCGAAATAGGCGGGAAGCGCCGGTGCGGCATAGTTGGCGACATGATCGAAATCGATCGTCGTGGCATCGGCGACAGCGGCCGGGGTGCTGGACCGGCGCGCATCGCCCCCGCCGCCGCACGCCGCCAGCGCCAGCGCCAGCGCCAGCCCAAGCGTGAACAGCAGCGCCGGAATGCCCGCGATCCGCCTTGCCATCCCGACCGCTCCCTTCCCCGCCGCCTTCGGCGCAACGGTATCGCGCCATTCGACCGACCGCCGCCGTTCGGCCACTATACTCGCCCGCCGCTCCGGATGTAGGGGGAGAGCGATCATCCGGTGGAGACGTGACCGTGCCCCATTATCGTTCCCGCACCAGCACGCACGGCCGCAACATGGCGGGCGCGCGCGGCCTGTGGCGCGCCACCGGCATGACCGACGCCGATTTCGGCAAGCCGATCATCGCGGTGGTGAACAGCTTCACCCAGTTCGTGCCGGGGCACGTCCACCTCAAGGACCTGGGCCAGCTGGTCGCGCGCGAGATCGAAGCGGCCGGCGGCGTCGCCAAGGAATTCAACACCATCGCGGTCGACGACGGCATCGCCATGGGCCACGACGGGATGCTCTACTCGCTGCCCAGCCGCGACCTGATCGCCGACAGCGTCGAATATATGGCCAACGCGCACTGTGCCGACGCGCTGGTCTGCATCTCCAACTGCGACAAGATCACGCCAGGCATGTTGATGGCGGCGATGCGGCTCAACATCCCGGCGATCTTCGTGTCGGGCGGGCCGATGGAGGCGGGCAAGGCGGATCTGCGCGGGCAGACCGTCGCGCTCGACCTGGTCGACGCGATGGTGGTCGCGGCGGACGAGAGCTACACCGACGAGGAGGTGGCGGTCATCGAACGATCGGCCTGCCCGACCTGCGGCAGCTGTTCGGGGATGTTCACCGCCAATTCGATGAACTGCCTGACCGAAGCGCTGGGGCTGTCGCTGCCCGGCAACGGATCGGTGCTGGCGACCCATGCCGATCGCGAGCGGCTGTTCCGCGAGGCGGGGCACACCATCGTCGATCTGGCGCGGCGCTGGTACGAAGAGGACGACGCATCCGCGCTGCCGCGCACCATCGCCAGCTTTGCCGCGTTCGAGAATGCGATGAGCCTGGATATCGCGATGGGCGGATCGACCAACACCGTGCTCCATCTGCTCGCCGCCGCGCATGAGGGCGGGATCGCCTTTACCATGGCCGATATCGACCGGCTGTCGCGCCGGGTGCCGTGCCTGTGCAAGGTCGCCCCGGCCAAGCAGGACGTGCACATGGAGGACGTCCACCGCGCCGGCGGGATCATGGCGATCCTGGGCGAACTCGATCGCGCCGGGCTGCTCGATACCAGCCTGCCGACGGTCCACGCCGCGACGCTGGGTGATGCGCTCGATCGCTGGGACATCGCGCGCGATGCCGGCGAAAGCGCGCGCACGTTCTACAAGGCAGCGCCGGGCGGGGTGCGCACCACCCAGGCGTTCAGCCAGAGCAATCGCTGGAAGGAACTCGACCTCGACCGCGAAGCCGGTGTGATCCGGTCGGCCGAACACCCGTTTTCAAAGGATGGCGGGCTGGCGGTACTGTACGGCAACATCGCCACAGAGGGATGCATCGTCAAAACCGCGGGGGTCGACGATTCGCTGCTGACCTTTCACGGCGCCGCGCGAGTCTATGAGAGCCAGGACGCGGCGGTCGCCGGCATCCTGGGCAACGAGGTGCAGGCGGGCGACGTCGTCGTCATCCGCTACGAAGGGCCAAAGGGCGGGCCGGGGATGCAGGAAATGCTGTATCCGACCAGCTATCTGAAGTCGAAGGGGCTGGGCAAAGCCTGCGCGCTGATCACCGACGGACGCTTTTCGGGCGGCACATCGGGCCTGTCGATCGGCCATGCCTCCCCCGAAGCCGCCGAGGGCGGGCTGATCGCGCTGGTCGAAACCGGCGATCCGATCCAGATCGACATTCCCAACCGGACGATCGAGCTGGCGGTCGACGCCGCGGTGCTGGCGGCGCGGCACGAGGCGATGGAGGCGCGCGGCGACAAGGCGTGGAAGCCGTTCGGCCGCAAGCGCACCGTTCCGGCGTCGTTGCGCGCCTATGCCGCGCTCACCACCAACGCATCGCGCGGCGCGGTGCGCGACGTAGGCCAGGTCGAGCATTGAGGAGGTGGGGCGGCCCCAGAGCATTTTCGAAGCAGATGGCATCATCTGCTGACTCGGAAAATGCGGAAAAACAAAAGACAAATAGAGCATGCTCCGATTGAGCCTGATCGGATCGTGCTCTAGCTTCGCCCCATGCGGATCGCCGCGCCGGCGACGAACGGCGCGCCGGCGACCAGCAGCAGGCTGACCGCGCCGAGCAGCTTGAGCGCGCCGACCCCACCCTCCAGCGCGCCCGCGCCAAAGATCAGCAACGGCACCGCGAACGGCAGCATCACCAGCCCGGCCAGCGCCCCGGCGCCGCGCAATCCCG